>ENA-OFCX01000163-OFCX01000163.1-metagenomes-genome-assembly--contig:-NODE-163-length-37168-cov-5.345243_pt1 | contig 37168 bp, 35 predicted proteins | sample MGYA00153384_OFCX01 | MGnify analysis MGYA00153384
TGGTGCCGTCGCGCCACCGCCGCGGGCGAGACGAACTGTGCGCACCACCGCCAAGTGCGGCTGATCCGGCGACCACCGTCAATGCGACGACGCGTGCCGCGGCCTGCGGGTTGTTCACGGGATAGCTGCGCATGACGAATCTTCCCCTTGTACAACTCGAGCATTTCATGGTCATTTCCCCGGGCGGGGTCGTGCATTTGAGCCGCCGAATACGGACAGAGTCTGTGGGCTTCTGGACCGGTCGAAGATCAACAGCCACAGTCTCTGTCGGGGTCCTGCTCAGCGCCCGGAAGATGACGGGATGGCGTCGGGTTCCAGTGCCCTGCAGGGGCCGAGAATTACCGCCATCGCGATGGCGGTTTGCTTGTTCCGTTTGGAGCTCATCAAAGCAAGCCTGGGAGGTTGGCGACGAGGCTGTTTTGGCACGATCGCCTTCACGACCGCAACCTGCGGCCCAAGCAGCGGATTGGCTGCAGCGATCGATGCTGCAGCCGGCCCGACCGGCACCTGCACCGGCTCCTGCGCTATCGGCCCCTCGTCAACTTCAGCTTTCGGTGGCTCTGGCTCCCTGTTCGGGCCGAACCGCTTGAACAGGTAGTTTGTCGCGTAGGCCACGGCCAACACGATCAGGTAGATCAGGCCTTCCGAAGGAGTTTGCATGGGCGACGTCGCTGCTAATTGGGCGTCGCGACGCGAGTGTCATCGACGTTGCCGATTTCTTGCCGCATCACCGTGTCGGCCTGCAGGTTCTTCATGCGGTAGTAGTCCATGATCCCGATATGCCCCTTGCGAAATGCCTCGGCCATGGCTCTGGGCACTTCGGACTCGGCTTCGACGACCCGCGCGCGCATCTCCTGTTCAAGGGCCACGGCCATGGCCCGGCGCTCTTCGGCCTTGGCCTGGGCGATCTGCTTGTCGGCGTTGGCCTGGTCGATCTGCAGCTTGGCGCCGATGTTCTCGCCCACGGTCACGTCCGAGACGTCGATGGACAGGATCTCGTAGGCCGTGCCCGCGTCCAGGCCTTTGGACAGGACATGCTTGGAGATGTGATCCGGGCTCTCGAGCACGCTCTTGTGGCTGGCCGAGGATCCGATCGTGCTGACCATGCCTTCGCCCACGCGGGCGATGATCGTCTCCTCGCCCGCGCCCCCGACCAGCCGGTCGATGTTGGTTCGAACCGTGACCAGGCAAACGGCAATCAGCTGGATGCCGTCCTTGGCAACGGCCGCGATCTTCGGTGTCTGTATCACCTTGGGCAGTACCGACATCTGTACCGCTTCCAGCACGTTTCGGCCGGCCAGATCAATGGCCGCGGCGCGTTGGAAAGGCAGGGGAATGTTGGCTTTGTCGGCGGAGATCATCGCGTTGACGACCCTCACGACATTTCCTCCGGCCAGGTAGTGCGCTTCCAGGTCGTTGATGGAGATGTCGAGGCCGGCCTTCACCGCACTGATTCGCGCCGTCACCACCGTTCCCGGCGGAACCCGACGCAGACGCATGGCGACCAAGGTGAACATGCCAACGTGGGCGCCGGACGCCCACGCAGCCACCCACAAGGGAACGGGCACCAGGTACAAAATCAAAGCCAGGCCGGCCACGATCGGCAAAAGAAGGCCCAGGTTTCCCAGAAGGCCCATCGACAGTTCATTCATCTCTCACTCCGTCTCTTTTAAACATATTGATTTCATCAAGGTGACGCGACCCCCTGCAACAGCACAACTCCATGGGCTTGCGCTGGTCGAGGCGTGTCCGATCACGGCATCTGGGTTCTCCGCTTTCGGATAGACACGGCTGGGATGTCTGGGCCGGCGGTACCAAGCACGGCATCAACGGGGACAACGCTGCTGCGCTGGCGCACGCGCCGTGAGTCAGCACCTCGGCGCAATGCACGCATCAGAAACCGTGCGGCCTTTGCCAGCGCCTTGTTCAACGCTGCACGCCAGTCACTCGCTACCGACGCGACGACCACAGACCCTGCGCCGTCGGTCCGGAGTTCCACTTGGCAGCGCTTGTCGATGCCGCCGCGAGGTCCGTTCACGTCCGACATCTGCACCTCCGCGCGTGGCACCAGCCAGCCCAGGCGTCGCAGCACGAAGCGCACGCGGCGCTCGGTCAGGTCGCGCAGTTCTGTGGCTTGCGGGTGGCGGGACTTGAAGAGCACTTGCATCATGGATCTCCATCGGTGGGGAAGCGAACGGAATGTGGCTCTCCCGGCGGTTCTGAAAAAGCAGTCTTTCGAGAATTCGAACATCGTATAAACCTGCATGCAGGCAGAGTCTTCGCCCTCACGGTGCGAAGTTTGGTGGCTGCGCCCGGCATCAGTGATGGCGATCGAGCTTCCTGGCACGTCATGCCTTGGAGACACACCCGTTGCCCAACACGCGAGCCGCCAATGCCGCCCGCCCGGAGTTCGCGCCTGACTCGCCGGTTCAATCCAATCTTTCCCGCGCGGCCTTGACCGGCGATTGGCTGTGCGTGGCGGGCGATGAAGCCTGTGGCCCGGACCGCCTTTGCCTGCTCGACCCCACATGCGGCGGTCGATCTGGCGACGCGAGGTGTCGATCCTTCGGTCGCCGCCGCGCGCGCATCACGCGTCGTTGAACGGCTAAATCGCTGTGGAATTGGTGGAGGTCATTCGGTTTAAGTCAGGCTGCCGCTGCGGCGACTTGACTGGCGAGTTGCCGGTAGTGGTTTGCATCGGCCTTTGCAGGTGGGATGTAACCGATGGGTTGGAGCAGCCGTTGGTGGTTGAACCAGGCTACTCGTTCCAGTGTGGTCAGTTCGACCGCCGCTTTGGTTTGCCACGGCCCGCGGCGATGAATCAACTTGGCCCCGTACAGTCTGCTGCGGGTCGTCAACCAACTGTCCACCTGATCAGCAAGCTGGTTCAGCCGCACGAACCGTGCGAAGCGGGCAAGGCAGCGCCTGAGAGGCCGCCCGGGGCAAACGGTCTAAAACCTCGCCCAGATCGAGTCGGCGGTTGAACAGGGACTTCACCTGGCCCAGATAGCAATGCGCGTACCACTGGCGTGGCCGGTCTGAGCGCGGCGCAGTGGTCGCGCGTGGCCACACTGTGCAGCGTCGTCACGCCGCTGCCGCACCACGACGCGTGTGAGCTCCCGCTGCTGCTGCTGCCGCCGAACCGGCTGCGCCTGTTCAACCCGGCGCAGGCGCCGCAGGCGTTCGTGAGCCGGCAGTGGCTCAAGCCGGGCTGGAGCCAGCGCGTCGCTCGCTTTGAGGACCTGTTGCCGGGCGTCCCGCTGCAACGTGCGTTCAAGGCTTTTTTCATGGCGCTGTTGCCGCGCGCGCTGGAGGCCGGCCGCCTGCTCGAGCCGCAGCAGGCACGCTGGGCGATCGAAGACGCTTGGCGGCACCCAGGAGTGCTGCAGCGCTGGACGACGTTCGCACGCCAACTGACCGCGGCGCAGTGCGAAGACCTGGTTCGGCGCGCCGCGGCGCGCCAGATGGGAACCTGCCATGTTGAACGCGTCGACGGTTTGCGCAACGGAAGTCTGGGGCTTTTAAAGCTGCGGCTACGTGCCGGCCCAGCGGGTGGCGTGCAAGGTCTCGCCGGCTCAACTCGTCGTGCCGGTGTAGAAGCCTGTGACGACGCGCGCCGGGGCGCGGGTCGATTTGAAGGCTGTGTGCGGTTCGCGCCATCGCAGGTCCGATGTTGTTGTTACATTGCGCGAGATGAAGACCGCACGCACTGCCCTGCCGCACCCGACCGACCCGATGGGCGCGCACGGTGCCATCGGCAGTCCGTGCCGCGCGCAGCGGACACTGCAGCATTCGGCCCGATCGGCGTCGTCAGCAGCGAGGGCGCTGGCATGAGCGTGCGTGCGCCTACAGCGCGTCTGGGCACGCGGGGGTTGGTGGTTGCGGCGCTGGCGGCCTCGGCGGCGCTAACGGGCTGCGCGGGCTGGCCGCATCGTGCCGCGCCGCCAGCTCCGGTGGTGGCCGCTTACCCGGCGTCCTGGCAGGCGCCGCTGCCACACGGCGGGCAGCTCAGCGAGTTGGGCCGGTGGTGGCAGCAATTCGATGATCCGTTGTTGAGTGAACTGGTCACGGCGGCCGAAACTGTCAGCCCCACGCTGGCGTCGGCCCTGTCGCGCATCGAGCAGTCGCGCGCGGCGCGCGCGGCCGCTGGCGCGGCGCTCGGACCGACCCTCGACGCGACGGCCAACCTGTTCCGTGGCCGCGCCGAACTGGGCGCGCCGCTGGTCACCGCCGCGACGGCCGGTCTGCAGGCCGGCTGGGAATGGGATCTGTACGGTGGCAATGCCGCATCGCGCGACGCCGCGCAGGCGCGGTTGCAGGGCGCCGGCGCGGCTTGGCACGAGGCGCGTGTTTCGGTGGCCGCTGAACTTGCGGGCAACTACACCGCGCTGCGTGCTTGCGAAGCGCGCCTCGAACAAATTCGCCTGGACGCGGAGTCGCGCGCCGAAACCGCGCGCCTGACCGGCCTGGCCGCTCGGTCCGGTTTCCAGGCGCCTGCCAATGCAGCGTTGGCGCGGGCCAGCGCAGCGCAGGGCAACAGCTTGGTGACGCAGCAGCGGGCGGCGTGCGATTCGAACGTCAAGGCGCTGGTCGCCCTGACCGGCCTGCCCGAGCCGGAACTGCGGCTGCAACTGGCGCCCGGCACCGCGCGGCTGCCTCAGCCGGCCCAGTTGCAGGTCGGCAGCGTGCCGGCCAATGCGCTGGCGCAGCGTCCGGATCTGTATACGGCGGAGCGCGACCTGGCCGCCGCGGCGGCCGACGTGACGCAGGCCCAGGCTCAACAGTATCCGCGGGTGACACTGAGCGGCCGCCTGCTGGCCGGCCGGCTGAGCTCGGGCGGCGGTAATTACGACGGCTCGCTGTGGACACTGGGCCCGTTGTCGGTCTCGCTGCCACTGTTCGACGGTGGCCGCCGCGCCGCCGATGTCGATGCCGCCAGGGCGCGTCACCGGGAGGCGACGGTGGTCTACGCGGCGCGTCTGCGCGGCGCCGTGCGCGAGGTCGAAGATGCGCTGATCGCCCTGCAAAGCAGCGCCGACCGTGACGCCGACGTGCGGGTGGCCCGTGCCGGCTTCGCCGATTCGTTTCGAGCCACCACGGCGCGTTACGACGGCGGCATGGCCACCTTGTTCGAACTGGAAGACGCCCGGCGCAGCGCGCTGCAGGCCCAGAGCGCGCTGATCGAACTGCAGCGCGAGCGGGTGGCCGCGTGGATCTCGCTGTACCGGGCTCTGGGCGGCGGCTGGAATGCCGCCGAGGCGCCCGTCGCCGGCTCGCCCGCCGCGCCCGCGCCCGCCTTGACCTCCCCACAGAATTGAGCCTGCTCATGCGCGTTCTTTCCGCCCTGCCTGCCCTGCCCGCGTCGATGCGCCGCACCACCCCCCGCGTGCCGATTCGGCAGGCACTGGCGACCTGCGCGCTGATCGTGACGGCGGTCGTGCCGGTGCAAGCCGCCCGCGCCGCAGACGCGCCAAAGGCTGCCAACGCGCCGCGCGCCGCGTTGACTGTCACGGTGGTGCAGCCGCGCATGTCCAGCCTGCCGTTGCGCATCAACGCGAATGGCAACGTGTCGGCCTGGCAGGAAGCCAGCATCGGCACCGAGTCGAACGGCTTGCGGTTGCAGAACGTGCTGGTCAACGTGGGCGACGTGGTCAAACGCAACCAGGTGCTGGCAACGTTTGCCTCGCAAACGGTGCTGGCCGAGGCCGCACAGGCGCGCGCCGTGCTGGCCGAAGCCGAGGCCACGCTGGCCGAGGCCGCAGCAAACGCGCAGCGCGCCCGTGAGCTGCAGACCAGCGGCGCGCTCAGCACTCAGCAGATCAGCCAATACGTGACAGCCGAGCGCACCGCGCAGGCGCGGCTCGAAGCTCAGGGTGCGATGAGCAAGATGGTGCAGCTGCGGCTGGCCCAGACCAAGGTGCTGGCGCCCGACAACGGCGTGATCTCCGCCCGCAGCGCCACGGTGGGCGCCGTGCTGCCGGCCGGACAGGAACTGTTTCGCATGATCCGCCAGGGTCGGTTGGAATGGCGGGCCGAAGTCGCATCGAGCGAGCTGGCGATGCTGCGGCCTGGCATGAGCGTGCTCGTCACGCCGGCGTCGGCCGAGGCGGATGCCCCCGCCATCAAGGGCAAGGTGCGCGTGGTCGCTCCGATGGTCGACCCGCAGAGTCGCAACGGGCTGGTGTATGTCGATCTCGTCGAGCCCGGCACGGCGCGCGCGGGCATGTACGCCCGCGGCGAGTTCGACATCGGCATGGCGCAGGGGCTGACACTGCCGCAGACCGCGCTGCAACTGCGCGACGGCTTCAGCTATGTGTTGCGGGTCGGTTCCGATTCGAAGGTGACCGAGACCAAGGTCAAAACCGGCCGGCGCACCGGCGACCGCGTCGAGATCAGCGCCGGGCTCGACGCGACGGCGCGCGTGGTTGCCAGCGGTGGCGGCTTTCTGGCCGATGGCGACACGGTGCGGGTGGTCGATGCGCCGGCGAGCCCGGTCGCTGCCGCGAAATAGGTGCACCGGGCGCTGCGCAGGACGTCTCCGCGATCCCGGCTGAAAACCTTCGGCAGGTCAGCAGCGCACCCGGTGCGGCGCTGTGGGCTTTGGCGCTTCGATCACATTCCCGAAAGGCTTCCATGTTGAACGTTTCCTCGTGGTCGATCCGCAATCCAATCCCGGCGGTGCTGCTGTTCATCATGCTGTCGCTGGGCGGCTTGCTGGGCTTCCAGGGCATGAAGATCCAGAACTTCCCCGACATCGACCTGCCCACCGTGACGGTGATGGCCTCGTTGCCGGGCGCGTCGCCGGCCCAGCTTGAAACGGAAGTCGCGCGCAAGATCGAGAACTCGCTGGCGACGGTGCAGGGCCTGAAGCACCTGTACACCAAGGTGCAGGACGGCAGCGCCACCATCACCGCCGAGTTCCGCCTGGAGAAGCCGACCCAGCAGGCGGTCGACGATGTGCGCGATGCGGTGGCCCGGGTGCGCTCGGACCTGCCCGGCGACATGCGCGATCCGGTGATCTCGAAGATGGAACTTTCGGGCGCGCCGATCCTGACCTACACGGTCGGCTCGAGCCGCATGGACGAGGAGGCGTTGAGCTGGTTCGTCGACAACCGGATCACCAAAGACATGTTGAGCGTGCGTGGCGTGGGCGCGGTGGCGCGCGTCGGCGGCGTGACGCGCGAGGTGCAGATCGAGCTCGATCCGGCCCGCTTGCAGGCGCTCGGGGCCACCGCCGCCGAGATCTCGCGACAGCTGCGCCAAGTGCAGCAAGAAGCCTCTGGCGGTCGCACCGACCTCGGCGGCGCCGAGCAATCGGTGCGCACCATCGCCACGGTGCGTTCGGCCGACGAGCTGGCGCGGCTCGAGATCGCGCTCGGCGATGGCCGTCACATCCGGCTCGACCAGGTCGCCACCATCACGGACGGCGTGGCGGAGCGGCGCTCTGCGGCTTTGCTGGACGGCAAGCCGGTGGTGGGTTTCGAGATCACCCGCACGCGCGGCGCGGGCGAGGTCGACGTCGCGGCCGGGGTGCGCGCACAAGTCCAGAAATTGCGCGACACGCATCCCGAAATCACGATCACCGAAGCGTTCAATTTCGTCGAGCCGGTGCAGGAAGGCTTCGACGGTTCGATGCTGTTGATGGTCGAGGGCGCGGTGCTGGCGGTGATCGTGGTGTGGTTTTTCTTGCGCGATTGGCGTGCCACGCTGGTGGCCGCCGTGGCGCTGCCGCTGTCGGTGATTCCGACCTTCGCCGTCATGTATGCGTTCGGCTTCACGTTGAACACCGTCACCTTGCTCAGCCTGTCGCTGGTGGTGGGCATCCTGGTCGACGACGCGATTGTCGAGATCGAGAACATCATGCGCCACCTGCGAATGGGCAAGACGCCTTTCCAGGCCGCGATGGAGGCGGCCGACGAGATCGGTCTGGCGGTGATCGCGACCACTTTCACGCTGATCGCGGTGTTCCTGCCGACCGCCTTCATGTCGGGCATCGCGGGCAAGTTCTTCGTCCAGTTCGGCTGGACCGCGGCGATCGCGGTGTTCTTCTCGCTGGTGGTGGCGCGCATGCTGACGCCGATGATGGCGGCGTACATCCTGAAGCCGCCCAAGGGTGGCCACCAGGACCCCGGCTGGATGCGTCTCTACCTGGCCTGGGCCCGCGCCTGCCTGAAGCACCGCTTGCTGACCACGGTCGCGGCGATCGTGTTCACCGTCGGAGCGCTGGCGCTGGTGCCGCTGTTGCCGACCGGCTTCCTTCCGCCCGACGACCTGTCGCAGACGCAGGTGACGATTTCGCTGCCGCCTGGCAGCACGTTGCAGCAGACCACCGACGCGGCGGAACAGGCGCGCCTGCTGGTGCAGCAGAACCCGCACGTGAAGATGGTCTACACGGCGATCGGGGGCGGCGCCACCGGCGGCGATCCGTTCGTCCCGGCGGGTGCCGTCGAGGTGCGCGTGGCCACGCTGACGATCAACATGACGCCGCGGCGCGACCGGGCGGGGTTGAGCAAGCAGGACATCGAAGCGCAGCTGCGCGAGTTGGTCTCGGCGCTGCCGGGTGCGCGCGTCAAGGTCGGCTTCGGTGCCTCGAGCGAAAAGTACGTGCTGGCGCTGGCCGGCGACGACGGCCGCGTGCTGGCCGAACACGCCCGGCTGGTCGAGCGCGAACTGCGCACAATTCCCGGCATCGGCAGCGTCACCTCGAGCTCCAGCCTGGTGCGCCCCGAGCTGATCGTGCGCCCCGACTTCGCCCGCGCGGCGGACCTGGGGGTCACGTCTGCCGCGATCGCCGACACGCTGCGCGTGGCCACCGCCGGCGACTACGACCAGGGCCTGGCCAAGTTGAACCTGCCGCAACGGCAGGTGCCGATGCTCGTCAAGCTGCAGTCGGATGCGCGCACCGACCTCGAGTTGCTGTCCAGGCTGAACGTGCCGGGCAGCCGCGGTCCGGTGATGCTGGGCAACGTGGCGACCTTCTCGATCGACAGCGGGCCGGCCCAGATCGACCGCTACGACCGGCAGCGCAACATCAACCTCGATGTCGAGCTGAACCGGCAGCCGCTGGGCGCGGTGCAGGCTGCGGCGATGGCGCTGCCGAGCCTGCAAAACCTGCCGCCCGGCGTGACGCAGACCGCGCTGGGTGACGCCGAGGCGATGGGCGAGCTGTTCGCCAGCTTCGGCTTGGCGATGCTGACCGGTGTGCTGTGCATCTACGTCGTGCTGGTGCTGCTGTTCAAGGACTTCGTGCAGCCCGTCACCATCCTGGCAGCATTGTTGCTGTCGATTCCAGGCGCGTTCCTGGCGCTGTTTCTCACCCAGACGGCGATCTCGATGCCGTCGATGATCGGGCTGATCATGCTGATGGGCATCGCCACAAAGAACTCGATCCTGCTGATCGACTACGTGATCATCGCGCGCCGGGACCATGGCCTGAAGCGCTGGGACGCGCTGCTCGACGCCTGCCACAAGCGCGCCCGGCCGATCATCATGACCACCATCGCGATGGGCGCCGGCATGATGCCGATCGCGTTGGGCCTCGGCGTCGACCCGAGCTTTCGCTCACCGATGGCGATCGTGGTGATCGGCGGGCTGATCACGTCGACCTTCCTGAGCCTGCTGGTGATCCCGGTGCTGTTCACCTATGTCGACGACCTGGTGCAGGGACTGGGGCGCCTGGTGCGCAAACGCGGCGACAAACCGACTGCGGCTGCGATGCCGCCTGCAGCTCCGATGCCGGCTCCGGCCGCGGGTGGCTCGCCGTTGTCGGGTCCCGCCGATCGGTTGTGACCGTGTCGGGAACGAGGGTTCGCCGGCGCATCGTGCAGCCGTCCCGAGGCTGCGCCGCGTCGGCGGTTCAGGCGTCCGAGCCGGGCGGTGGCACCCGGACATCGAGGCGGTCCAGCGTGTCGGCCACCAGTTCGAGGCGCACCAGCGGGTTGTCGAGCGTCATCAAGCGGTGCTTCTGCGCCGCCTCCAGCGGCAGCAGTTCGCACCAGCGGTTCGCCACCCAACCGCAGTCGTCGAAGCGGTAGGGCGGCAGCAGCGGCATCTGCGAGGCGTCTTCGGCGCGCGCCTGCAGGCTGTCCACCACCTGCCGCAAGGTCAGGCTGGCCGACGCCAAGTCGGCGGGCACCGGCACGGCGGTGTCGGGCGGCAGCAGCTCCACGTCGGCCACCCACAGTCCGTGCGGCAATTTTTCGCTCGATTGGATGCGAAAGCGCTCGGCGCCGGTGCAGCGGATCATCATCAAGCCGGGCTGCGGGCGGTCGAATTCGGTGATGCGGGCCAGCGTGCCGATCGGGTAGAAAGTCTCCGGGGCGAAGCTGTCGGCGGATGCGAGCGGCGCAGCGCCTGAGGGCCGACGCACCTCGTTGCCTGCCGTCAGGCCCACCACGCCGAACGGCGTGCCTGCTTTGTGGCACCGCCCGATCATGTCGAGATAGCGCACCTCGAAAATGCGCAGCCGCAGCAGCCCGTCGGGATACAGCACGGCCTGCAGCGGAAACAGCGGCAGTCGGGAAAGGAGGGGTTCGGAAGTGGCCATGGCGCGGGTCTTCTTGGGGGTCGTTCGGCGGTGTGGCGGGGTGCTTTGGCGGGTTTGCTGGGATGGGCTCGTTTCGATGCGTGCGCCAGGCAATCGATCGGCCCGCCCGTGGCGCTGTGCGACCCCGGTCCAGGCAGGCGACAGGTCAAAGCAGTCCGTCGCTCCTGAGCAAGGTCTGCAGGCAGTGCTCGCGAATTCCGTAGAAGCGCAGCACCTCGTCGATCTGCCCCAGCGTCTCGTCGCGCCGCAACGGCTGGACGCGTTTCACGGCGAGGATCATCTTGTTCTTGTTGGTGTGTTCCAGCGCAACGAATTCGAACACGCTCGTCTGGTAGCCGCAGGCCTCGAGCAGCAGCGCGCGCAGGCCGTCGGTCAGCATTTCGGCTTCCTGCGCCAGGTGGATGCCGTGCTGCAGGATGGCGCGGATCGGGTGCGGGCTGAGCAACTGCGGCCGGATCTGCTTGTGGCAGCACGGCGAGCACAGGATGATCGAGGCGCCCGCCCGGATGCCGCGGTGGATGGCGTGGTCGGTGGCGGTGTCGCAGGCGTGTAAGGCAATCACGACGTCGGCCGCCTGCGCCTCGTATCCCTGGATGTCACCCTGCACGAAATCCAGCCCCGTCAGGCTGAGGCGCTGCGCCGCGCCGTTGCACAGATCGACCATGTCGGGTCGCAGCTCGACGCCGGTGACGTGTGGGCGCAGTCCGGGCCTGGCGCTCAGGTGGTCGTGCACTGCGAAAGTCAGGTAACCCTTGCCCGAACCGAAGTCGAGCACGCGCACATGCGACGCCTGTGCCAGCGTGGTGCTGCCCAGCGCGCTGGCGAACACCTCGACGAATTTGTTGATCTGCTTCCACTTGCGCGCCATGGCCGGCACGAGCTGATGGCGATCGTCGGCGACGCCCAGAGCGACCAGAAACGGCCGCTCGATCGACAGCGGTCGGTGCTTGGTGCGGTCGTGTACGGCGGCCGGTGCCGACGGCGCCGAGGCGGTGGCCGCCAGCTTCAGCGTGGACTGTCCGCGCTGGCTGATCGCCAATTCCGCAGTCCGGCCCTGGAGTTGCAAATGCGCGTGTCGAAAGCTGCCGTGCAGCAGGGTGCGCACTTCGGCGATGCCCTCCGCGGGCGCCACGTTTTTGGTGATGTCGCGGGTGCGGTGCCGGTAGACGAACGACAGGCAGGCCTGTCCTCGCAGCGTGATCTGACGCACCAGCACGCGCACGAGGTCGGCGGGCTCGCCCTCGTGCCGGGCCAGCGACAGCTTGTCGAACGTGCCGTCTGCCAGGCTGTCAGCCCACAGCGCCAGAAGGCGTTGCAACGCGTCTGGTTTTGAGCGGGTCGGCTCGGCCGCGTGCGCGGCTTCTTGCACCGAAACGTCGCTGCCCACCAGCGCCCGCTAGCTCGCCAGCACCGCGGCGATGGCCGTCGCTGCGGCCTCGACGTTCGATGTGTTCAGCCCGGACATGCACATGCGGCCGGACCGGAGCACATAGACGGCATGCCGTTCGCGCAACAGGTCGGCTTGCGCCGCCGACAGGCCGGTGTAGCTGAACATGCCCCGCTGGGTCAGAAAGTATCCGAGGTCGCGGCCAGGCACCTTGGCGGAAAGGATCGAATGCAACGCTCGGCGCATCTCCACGATGCGCTCGCGCATCGTGGCGAGCTCAGCCTCCCATGAGCGGCGCAGCTCCGGATCACTCAGCACCGTGGCGACGATCTGGCCGCCGTGGATCGGTGGGCTGCTGTAGTTGCGGCGCACCGTGAACTTCAGTTGCCCGAGCACGTTCGACGCTTCTGCGGCATCCGCACACACCACGCTGAGCGCGCCGCAGCGTTCGCCGTACAGACTCATGCTTTTCGAGAACGAATTCGCCACGAAGAAGCTCAACCCTGCGGAAGCGAGCGCTCGCACTGCGTAAGCGTCAGCATCGATGCCGTCGCCGAAACCCTGGTAGGCCAAATCGAGGAAGGCAAGCAGCTCGTTTCGGTGCAACACCGGCACCAGCGCATCCCACTGCGACGGGCTCAGATCGACACCGGTCGGGTTGTGACAGCCCGCGTGCAGCAGCACCACGCTGCGGCTTGGCAGGCCCCGCAGCGCGCTCAGCAGGGCGTCAAAATCCACTCCACCCGTGGCGGCGTCGTAGTAGGGGTAAGTGTGGACCGTCAGCCCGGCGCCTTCGAACATCGACCGGTGGTTGTCCCAGGTCGGGGCGCTGACCCAAACGTCGCTGGCACGAAAGTAGCGCTTGATGAAGTCTGCGCCCACTTTCAATCCGCCGCTGGATCCTACGGTTTGCAGCGTGGCCACCCGGCCCGCCGCGACGGCCGCGTGTTCGGCGCCGAACACGAGTTGTTGCACCGCAGCGCGATAGTTGGCCGCGCCCTCGATGGGCAGATAAGGCTTCGGGCCGCCTTTGGCCACCACCACAGCTTCAGCGCGGCGCACCGCGTCCATCACCGGAATGCGGCCGGCATTATCGAAATAGATGCCGATGCTCAGGTTGATCTTGTGCGGACGCGGATCTTTCTGGAAGTCTTCGTTCAGACTGAGGATGGGATCGCCCGCGTAGGCCTCGACATGCTGAAACATGGTGCGCGGTGTCCGGTCTCAATGGGCGGCGAGCGCCGCTTCGATGTCGCGGGCCAGCGACGCGGGCGCATCGGCGGGCGCGTATCGCTGGATGACCTGACCGTCGCGACCCACCAGGAATTTGGTGAAATTCCATTTCACCGCCTGTGTGCCCAACAGACCGGGAGCCTCCGCGGTCAACCATTTCCACAGCGGATGGGCATTGGCGCCATTGACTTTGACCTTGCTCATCATCGGGAAGTCGACGCCGTAATTGCGCAGGCAAAACGATGCGATCTCACTGTCGCTGCCCGGGTCCTGGCCGCCGAACTCGTTGCTGGGGAATCCGATCACCACCAAGCCCTCGGCCTGGTAACGTTTCCAAAGGGCTTCGAGCCCGGCGAACTGCGGCGTGAAGCCGCAGGCACTGGCCGTGTTGGCGATCAACAGCACCTTGCCGCGCTGGCTTGAGAGCTGCGCGGGTCGACCGTCGATGGACACGGCTTCGAAGTTGTAAATGCTGCTGGTGGAACTCATGGGCGGCTCGCAGTTGAACGGTCGATGGATGGTAAGGGTTGGGGCGCGGGGCTTGTGCCCGCAGGGTCGAGCAGCGCGTGCAACTCCGTCTCGCCGAACGGCCAGTCTGCCAGCCCGGAGTCGCCATTGAGGTGACCGGCCGGCCCGGCCAGCACCCAACCGGCGCCCCAGTCCAGCGCCAATTGGCGACCTCGGTCGACATCGCAGCAGGGGTCGTCGCTGCTGGCGATCACGCGGCTTGGAAATGGCAGCCGGCCGCGGACGATCGGGCGCCATTGATGCAGTTGCGGCGGTGTGTCGGCGCGCTCCGTGTCTGCCGGTGCCACCAGCAGCGCCGCACAGATCCGGCCCGTGTGCGCGCTGTGGGCGGCCCAGGCGCTGACCAGCAGGCAACCCAGGCTGTGGGCCACCAGCACGGTGGGCCGGGGGTCTTGAAGAACGACCTCGTCCAGACGCGCCATCCAGTCGCCCCGGCGTGGCCAGTGCCAATCGGCTTGTTCGACACGCTCCCAGCCGTGTCGGGCCTGCCAGCGACTCTGCCAGTGTGACGGGCCGGAATCCTGCCAACCGGGCAGGATCAGACAACGGCGCGCGGCCGGCGACATGCGGAGCGACGGAGTTTGCTCGTTATGCTCGAGCTCCGACGGAGGAGGAACAGCCATGACGTACCGTGTTTTCGTGGACGGCCAGGAAGGCACCACCGGGTTGCGTATTCACGAGTATCTCGCGCTGCGTCGCGACATCGAAGTGCTGCGCATCGCCCCGGAGCTCCGCAAGGACGCCGCGGAACGTGCGCGCCTGCTCAATGCGGCCGACGTGGCGTTCCTGTGTCTGCCCGACGGCGCGGCCCGCGAGGCGGTGGCGCTGGTGAACAGCCCGCAGACTTGCCTGATCGACGCCAGCACGGCCCACCGCACCGCCGCCGACTGGGTGTTCGGCTTGCCCGAACTGGCAGCGGGGCAGCGTGCCTCGATCCGGTCCAGCAAGCGCATCTCGAACCCAGGCTGCCATGCGACCGGCTTCATTTTGCTGGTGCGGCCTTTGGTGGATGCCGGGCTGCTCGAGCCCTCCGCGCGCCTGAGTGCCACGTCGATCACCGGCTATTCGGGCGGCGGCAAAAGCATGATCGCCCAGTACGAGGCACATGCCGCGGCGGGTCCGGGCGCGGCTGGCAACGTGCTGGACGCGCCGCGTCCGTACGGGCTGGGCCTGGCCCACAAGCACCTGCCCGAGATGACGACCCACACCGGGCTGGCCGCAGCGCCGGTGTTTTTGCCGATCGTCGCGAATTTCTACAAGGGTCTGACGGTGAGTGTGCCCTTGCATCACCAGCAATTGGGCCACCGCGCCAGCGCGCATGATGTGCATTCGGCGTTGACGCAGCGCTATGCGGGTGAGCGGTATGTCCGCGTCATGCCCATGTGCGATCCCGAGGCGCTGGCTGCCGGTTTCTTCGATGTGCAGGCCTGCAACGACACCAACCGGGTCGACCTGTTCGTTTTCGCCCGCGACGCGCAGGTGCTGCTGATGGCCCGGCTGGACAATCTGGGAAAGGGCGCCAGCGGGGCGGCTGTGCAGGCCATGAACCTGCACCTGGGGCTGGACGAATCACAGGGCCTGGGCTGACGCCGGGGCGCCGCCCTTCGCCGGCTCGCCGGCCGCGACCCGTGCGACCAGCTCTTCGGCGAAGGCGAGGAAGGCCAGCGCACCTTTCGACGACTTATCGAAGACCACGCCCGGCAGCCCGTAGCTCGGCGCTTCGGCCAGCCGCACGTTGCGCGGAATGACCGTGTTGAACACCTTGTCGCCGAAGTGCGTCTTGAGTTGCACGCTGACCTGCTGCTGCAGCGTGATGCGGGCGTCGAACATGACACGCAACAGGCCGATCACCGCCAAGTCCGGGTTGAGGTTTGCACGCACCTGCTTGATCGTGTTGACCAGGTCCGACAGGCCCTCGAGCGCAAAATATTCACACTGCATCGGCACCAGCACGCCGTGTGCGCTGCACAGGCCGTTGAGCGTCAACATGTTCAATGAGGGCGGGCAATCGATGAGCACGAAGTCATAGTCGGCATCGACCGGCGCCAGTGCGGCTTTGAGCCGACGGTCCCGGCGCTCCAGTTGCACCAGCTCGATCTCGGCGCCGGCCAGTTCGCGATTCGCACCGACGACGTCGTAGCCGGCCTTCTCGCTGCGCAGACGTGCCTCGGCAATCGATGCACTTTCGAGCAAGACGTCGTAGACGCTCAAAACCAGGGTCCGCTTGTCGACGCCGGAACCCATCGTTGCGTTGCCTTGCGGGTCAAGGTCGATCACCAGAACGCGTTGCCCCAATTGCGCCAATCCGGCGGCGAGGTTGACGGTGGTGGTGGTCTTGCCGACACCGCCCTTCTGATTGGCGATGCAAAAAATCCGTGCCATGTGTCTTCCGTTTTGACGTCGAGAGGTCCCGAGGCTGGCGAATTTCAGTTTGATTATGGGCGACACCGCGCGGGGTCAGCCCGCCATCAGTGGCCGGCGAGGAGCCGCAGACCGAAGCCGATCAGGAGCAATCCGGCCAACTTTTCGAGTGCTTGCGCCACGCGCCGGTGGTCCCCCAAGTTGGCCGTGACGGCTTGTGCAAAGCGGCACAGGCACAGGCAATAGACGGCGGTGATGACCGCGATCGTGGCAGCCATCACGCCGAATGTGATCGCACCGCGGTGGGTGGCAGGGTTGATGAAAAGCGGAAAGAAAGCCATGTAGAAGACGATTGCTTTTGGGTTGAGCAGGGTGATCATCAGCGCCTGGCGCGCGTAGTGGTGGGGCTTGATGTGAATCGGCGCCGTCGATCCGGGGCGCGCCAGCAACAGCTTCAGGCCCAACCACATCAAATAGGCGGCGCCACCCCATTGCACTGTGCGAAACACCATCGGGTGGGCGGCCAGCAATGCGGCGACGCCACCCACGGCCATCCAGAGCAACACCTGGTCGCCCAAAATGACGCCCAACGTGGCGGCAGAGCCGGCCTTCATTCCGCCCTTAGCTGTCGAGGCCAGCAAGGTGAACGTGCCCGGTCCCGGCAGAGCCAGAAACAACAAAACCGCCGCGCAAAATGCCCCGTAGTCTGAAATGCCTAACATCCTGAAGGTCGCTGCGACATTCGCGGATCAGGGCTTGGCGCCACGTTCAATGCGCGCCGGGGCGCGGCCGCATCCACACCAGGCATCGGTCCGCGGCCAGAGCGGGAACTTGCAGTTGTTCCACGTGAAACACCTCGAACTGAGCCGGTAGTGAGTTCATCTCGTCGACAGGTGTCTTGCCTTTCATCGCCATCCATACCCCGGTAGGTGTCAGGTGCCGAACGGTCAACGTCACGAAATCCGTCAACGAGGCGAAGGCTCTGGCCACGATGACGTCGCAGGACTGAGGTGAAAGCGTTTCAACCCGGGCATGTACCGCGCGCAGATTCTTCAGACCGAGTTCGGCGGAAACCTGGCGGATGAAAGCAACCTTCTTGCCTACCGCGTCCACGCAAAGTACGTCCAACGCCGGGCACATCAAGGCGATCACTGCGCCGGGCAGACCACCGCCGCTGCCGACGTCCATCAGGCGAAGGCCCGAGAAAGTCGCCAACTGCCGGACCAGCGGAGGAATCGCTGCCATGCTGTCGACGACGTGCTGAGTGAGCATTTGCCCCGGCTCCCGCAACGAGGTGAGGTTGTAGGTCGTGTTCCACCGCTGCAACAGCGCGATGAACCAGATCAAGCCAGCCGATTGTTTTTCGTCGAGCGGCAAGCTCAGTTGTGCGCAGGCCTGCCGAAGCGCCTGCGCCTGAGCCTCGACAGGCAGGGCAGTCATACCGCGGCTGGTGCCACGCGAATGTCATTACTCAACAGGCTGCGTTTTTTCAAATGCACCAGCAACAATGAAATGGCGGCTGGTGTCACTCCCGACAAGCGTGCCGCGTGCCCCAACGTGGCGGGTCGTCGCTGAATGAGCGTCTGGCGCGCCTCGAACGACAAGGCTTTCACGGCCGTGTAATCGAAGTCTGCGGGCAGGACAAGCGAATCAAATTGAAGGGCGCGCCCTACCTGCTCATTTTGCTTGTCGATGTAGCCGGCGTACTTGATGGAAATCTCGACTTGCTCGATCACGGCCTCGGCCATCGCGCCGCCCAGTTCGGAGTAAAGCGCCAAGCGAGACATTTGGGCAGAACCACTGGACAGAGCTGTTTCACGTGGAACTCGATCGGCCTCGCGGACGATCATCTCGACCTGTTCGAGTGTGCTGTAGTCCACGCCGGGCCGGCGCAGCAAATCGGCAAGACTGTATTCGTGCTCGAGCGCATTCCCGACCAACCGCTCGGCGTCCGCCGCCTGCAACATTCTAGGATTTACCCATGTCGATTTGAGGCGCTCTGTTTCACGTGAAACAGCATCGCGCTTCAAGCAAAACGCTTCCCAGCGTTCATCGTCGATCAAACCCAGGCCTCGTCCGGTCTCCGTCAGCCGCATGTCGGCGTTGTCTTCCCGAAGCTGTAACCGAAACTCTGCGCGGCTTGTGAACATCCGGTAGGGCTCTGTGACACCCTTGCTGATAAGGTCATCGACCATCACACCCAAATACGCCTGATCTCGCCGGGGCTGCCAGGCGGTTTGATCTCGCACCAGCAGGGCGGCATTGATGCCTGCGTAAAGTCCTTGAGAGGCTGCCTCCTCATACCCGGTGGTGCCATTGATCTGGCCAGCGAAAAACAGCCCGGCGATGGCGCGTGTCTGAAACCCCGCGTCCAATTCGCGCGGATCGAAATAGTCGTATTCGATCGCGTAGCCGGGCCGCACGATGTGGGCATGTTCCAGTCCGACCATCGAGTGGACCGCGGCCTGCTGCACGTCGAAGGGCAGCGACGTGGATATTCCATTCGGGTAGAACTCGTGCGTCGTCAGACCTTCGGGTTCCAGAAAAACCTGGTGAGAATTCTTGTCCGCGAACCGGTTCACCTTGTCTTCGATGCTCGGGCAGTAGCGGGGTCCGACGCCGTCGATCACACCGGTGTACATCGGGCTGCGATCGAAGCCTGCCCGGATGATGGCGTGGGTAAGCTCGTTGGTGTGGGTGATCCAGCAAGGCACCTGCCGAGGATGCTGCGAGGCGTGGCCCATGAAACTGAACACCGGCACCTGGCCGCTGCCCGACGTGCCATCTACCGGCGGCATGCCGTCGCCGGGTTGAGCGGTCAGGCGGCTGAAGTCGATCGACCGGCCATCCAGCCGCGGTGGCGTGCCCGTCTTCAGGCGCCCTTGCGGCAGATTCAGCTCCTTCAAACGTGCCGACAGCGCCAGCGCCGGGGGGTCGCCCGCGCGGCCGGCCGAATGGCTTTGCAGGCCGACATGAATCTTGCCATCGAGAAAAGTCCCAGCGGTCAACACCACTGCACGAGCGACGAAGCGCACGCCAATTTGGGTCAGCACGCCGGTGACGCGATTGCCCTGCAGCGTCAGGTCGTCGCAGGCACCCTGGAACAGCCAAAGGTTGGCCTGGTTTTCGAGGCGCTGCCGGATCGCGGCCCGATACAGCACACGGTCTGCCTGGGCGCGGGTGGCACGAACCGCAGGACCCTTCGAGCCGTTGAGAATGCGGAACTGAATGCCGGCCTCGTCCGTGGCGCAGGCCATCGCGCCGCCGAGCGCATCAATTTCCTTGACCAAATGGCCCTTGCCAATGCCGCCGATCGACGGGTTGCAGCTCATTTGGCCGAGCGTTTCCAGGTTGTGCGTGAGCAGCAGCGTGGCACAACCCATTCGGGCGGCCGCCAAAGCGGCTTCGCTGCCTGCGTGGCCGCCGCCCACCACGATCACATCGAACTGCATCGGAAACGCCATCATGTGCCTAAATTTTGAGCAAACCAGATTGTAGGCAGACGGCTGTCCGATGTCACTTGGCGGGCGGCACAGCCCGGGCGTGAGCGAAGCAGCGGTCAGAATGATGCTCCCCATTGTTCATGCGAGAGACCCGTGGCGTGCACCCGACCCGTCCCAGTCAGCCCGGCCATGCAGGCCCCGTCGATGACGTGCCGTGCCAACTGCGCTGCGTGCTGCATCGCCCCGTCGATCAGCAGTGCCATCCGGGGCATGCCGGATGGGAAACCGGCCGGCGTGCGGTGTGTACAGCTGACCGACTCGCTGCAATGCGCGCTGTTCGGCCAGCCCGAACGGCCGGCGGTGTGCGTTTCACTGCGACCCTCGATCGAGATGTGCGGCAGCGAGCCCGTCCACGCCTTGCGGTGGCTGCAGGCCCTCGAATTGCAAACGGCACCCACCGTACCGCATCGGCCCGCGATCGCCGAATCCGCATGAACCGAGCATGGCCCGCAGATCCCACCGGTGCCGGGCTCAGCCCGCGCTGGCGAGCAGCATCTCGGTGTGGGGGATGCCGTCTTCCAGATACTGCTCACCGATTACCGCGAAGCCCAGCCCGGCATAGAACGCCTGGAGCCGGGATTGCGCAGAAATGCGGATCGGTTGCCCCGGGAAGGCGCGCTGCGTTTCCACAATGGCGCGGCACACGAGCACCCGCCCGAGCCCGGTGCCGCGCACGGCACTGGCGGTGACCACGCGTCCGATCGAGGGATCGTGGTACTTCAGGGCAGGCGGGACCAGCCGGGCATAAGCGACCGGCAGGTCGGGAACGGGTTGGCCTGACCGGGGCGCCGGGTGAGCCCAGGCGGCTAAATGCAATGAGTCGCAGTCGAAGGCGTCGGCGTCGAGATAAAGGCACTGTTGCTCAATGATGAACACCAGCTGGCGCAACGCATAGATGGCCTGCAACTCATACACGCTCAGCTCGCCGAACGCGCAGCAACGCCATGTCAGCGCAGCGGGATCCGGTGCAGGAGGTTTGAGCATGCTGCCGATGATGCCGCACCGGCACGGCGCAAGGTGCGGGCGGGTCAGGCGTGCAGCCAGAACCCGCTGTCTGCGAAGCCCTCATCGCGCCACCAGTTGGCGCGGCCGTTGCCGCGGCGAGGTCGGCGCGCGCCGGTCTGGCTTTGCAATGGAGCGCTTACCTCGCCCAGGGCATTGCGGCGGGCGGCGTGCGTGCCGGATTCCGGGATGACGACCGTGATGCGCCCAGCGGGGGCGTCCCGGTCGGGATCGCGCCGCGCGACGATCAGACCGACGGCGCCCTGGTTGACCTCGAGTTGCAGCCGGGATGAGCTGCCGGTCTGGCGCCATCCGAAATGCCGGCCGAAGTCGCGCAGCCAGCCGCTCTGGCCGTCGACATCGAGCACTTCGATCGTGGCGCCCAGCAGTGGCGCGATCGCCCTGCCAAGCGCCAGGTCGCGGACCGCGCCGGCCGTCCACCAAACACGCGGCAGATAGACGCCGGCCAAGTGGCAGTAATCATGCGCATGAACGGCGCACGGATTGCGTCTGTGGTTGGACCGGTAGCGCAGGTGGCTCGGGTCGTCGGTTCCAAGCCAGTCAATGATGGCCTGCAGTTCGGTTCGTAACGCGTCCGGCGTGCGGCCTGTGCGCGAGGGCTGCCGGGGTTCATTGAGTGAGTGCGCGCTCGCTTCCGTGGCGCGGTTGGTTCTTTTTGCGCGCAGCCGCGGCATGTGCACTGGCGGCAACGCCGCGGCGATGTTTGCACCGGACGCGCCCCTCGCGATGGCCGCTGATGCCGGTCCGTTCGCAAGCCGAAGGTAATTGCCGGCACAGTAGCCGCTGTAAAAGGCGCCGCGCAGCTGCGTCTGGACCTCCACGAAGCCATTGGTCTTGCGGGGTCTTACGGCGCGCACCAGCTGCCCGTCCGGCAGGTTCGCCAGCACATTCGCCGGATCGATTTGCGGCGCCGAGCGCAAGCGCAACAGCGTGTCGCGCACCTCGACCTCGTACCAGGCGCCTTGGGCGCTGATCGGCGTCGGTGGCGGCAGCGCGGCGTTGCCTGCGGCGGCTTCAAAGTGCGGCACGCTCATCGACTGCCGCAGGAAATCGAAAAACTGCTCGCCGTAGTAGCGGCTGCCGTTGAAATATCCTTGACGCAGGCCTTTTTCCGGTTTGAACCCGCCGGTGTTGTAGGCGACCGCGACACACGCCGCTTCGAAGTCGGTCAGGCTGGGCTTGGCCTTCCAGCCGATGCGTTGCTTCGCCGCCAGGAGCTCCAGCACGCAACGGCGCAGCGCTTGGCCGAAGTCCGCAAAGTGGCGCTTCACAAAGTAGTCGGGATCGCTGCGGAAGAACTGCAGGTCGAGCTGAAAGATCCCGAAGCCGCGGCAGAACTTGCCTGGGTTGGTTGCTGCGCGCTGATAGCCCGGATCGTGGGCGGCCATGTCCAGCAGGGCCTGGCGTGCGATCTCGAACATGGCGGACCCACCCGGCGCGGCCAGCAACTCGGCCCGGTTGCGCGGAAATGCCTTGCGGCCGCGGTCTTCGTCGAGCGTGTCGCCAACGCACAGATCGAGAATGCGCTGCAGCGGCAGGCCCTTTTTCCGCAGCATCGACCAGGTCGGGCCGGTCTCCTGGCAAGCAACGGCAACCAGCATGTCCACGTTCAGCGCGGTGCCGAGCACGGCCGCTTCGATGGCCGGCTGGAACTGCTGTTTGAACCACTGGATGTCGGCGGCGTTGGGCATGGTGCGGGCTCCGAGCGGGGGCAGGAGGGTGCGACCGGAAAAGGCCGGGTCGCCATCGGTGAGTGGCTGCGTAAGGGCGCAACCAGGTCATCGTGCTGAAAATCCCGAAGCATCGACGTCCGAGGCACCGGCAGGTTGCGTCATCGCGTGGCCTGTCGTCAAGCGCTTCGTGGCGGCTCGCGCGACGGTCCACCGGCATGAAACCTCGATAATGCAGGTCCAACGGCCGGACCCGCTCATGCAACCTGACGTCGACACACCCGCCACGGCGCAGACGGCCACGCCTTCCAACGCGCTGCCCGCGACGAATGACGGCACCCGCGTCGACGATGTGCGCATCGGCGCGGTTCGGCCGCTGATCTCGCCGGCGCTGCTGCAGGACGACATGCCGATGCCGACGGGCGCACAGGTGCTGGTCGAACGCGCTCGTGCCGAAGTGGCGGCTGTGCTGGCCGGCCGCAGCGACCGCCTGATCGTGGTGGTCGGGCCGTGCTCGATCCACGACCACGATCAGGCCATCGACTACGCGCGTCGGCTGCGTGCTTTGGCCGCGGAACTCCAGACCGATCTGTTGATGGTGATGCGGGTCTATTTCGAGAAGCCGCGCACCACGATCGGGTGGAAGGGCTACATCAACGACCCGCGGCTCGACGGCAGCTTCCACATCAACGAGGGGCTGCGCCGCGCGCGCCAGCTGCTGCTCGAGATCGCCACGCTGGGCTTGCCTGCGGGCACCGAGTTTCTCGACCTGCTCAGCCCGCAATACATCTCCGACCTGGTGTCGTGGGGTGCCATCGGTGCCCGCACCACCGAGAGCCAGAGCCATCGACAGCTGGCTTCCGGGCTGTCGTGCCCGGTCGGGTTCAAGAACGGCACCGACGGCGGCGTCAAGGTGGCGGCTGACGCCATCGTCGCCGCGAGCAGTGCCCACGCCTTCATGGGCATGACCAAGATGGGCCAGGCCGCGATCTTCGAGACCCGCGGCAACCTCGATTGCCACGTGATCCTGCGCGGCGGACGCGAGCCCAACTATCGGGCCGACGACGTCGCCGCAGCGTGCTCGGTGCTGCGCGCGGCCGGGCTGCGCGAGCAGGTGATGATCGACTTCTCGCACGCCAACGCCCAGAAGCAGTACGCCCGACAAATCGACGTGGGCCATGACGTGGCTGCGCAGATTGCCGGTGGCGACCGCCGCATCACCGGCGTGATGATCGAAAGCCACCTGGAGGCGGGCCGGCAGGATCTGCAGCCGGGCCAACCGCTGGCTCGCGGTGTCTCGATCACCGATGCCTGCATTGGCTGGGCCCAGACCGAGCCGTTGCTGCGGGCGCTGGCACAGGCGACCCGCGCGCGCCGGTCGGTCGTCCAAACCACCGGCGTCGCACGGTGAGGTGATTGCAGTCCGGGCGGCCTGACCGTCGCCGGGCAAGCGGCTCAGGCTGCTGAGCGGGGTTCGAACCAGCGTCGCGCGTGCAGCCCGAGCCCGCTGGCCACGCTGGCAAAGCGGTCGCCATGGACCGCAAATGCCGTCGGAAATTCCGCGGCGATGCGCTGCGCGAGCAACCGCAGGCCGGTCGAGCCGCCGGTGAAAAAAAGCGCGTCGATCTGACCGGGTGCCAAGCCGGCTTGCCGCGCGGCGTCATGGGCAGCGGCCACGATGCGGTCGATGTCGGCGTCGATCGCCTGGACCGCGTGTCGCTCGGTCAGCACCACGTTCAGTGCGTGCTCGACCAGACCCAGGTCGATGCCTGCATCGCCGCCGGCAGCAACGTCGATCTTGGCCGCCTCGGCGCGTGCGGCAAGCTCGTGGCCGAGGCGATGCGTCAGCACGAACATCAGGCGGCGGTGGTGTGCCGGGTCGGCGTAGTAGCGGCGCATGCCACGCAGTTCTGAAACGCGCTGCGGGTTGTACGCGGTGTTGATCAGGTGCCAGGTCGCCAGGTCGAAATAGATGCCGCTGGGCACCTCGCGCGCCTGGGTCGCGGCGTCGCCCGGCCCGAAAGCCCCGTAACCCAACGCTGGCAGCACGGCAGCCAGTTCGATGCGGCGGTCGAAATCGGTGCCGGCGATGTGCACGCCATGGTTGGCCAGGATGTCGCTCTGGCGATCGAGTCGCGTGGCGCGCTGCGGGCCGACCCGCACCACCGAGAAGTCGGATGTGCCGCCGCCGATGTCGGCCACCAGCACCACCTGTTCGCCGGTCACACCGCGCTCGTATTCGAACGCCGCGGCGATCGGTTCGTACTGGAAATGGACCTCATCGAAACCGACCTGTTGTGCAGCCGCCAGCAATGCCGCCTGGGCCTGTGCGTCCCGGACCGGGTCGTCGTCGACGAAGTGCACCGGCCGCCCGAGCATGGCGCGGTGCAAAGGGCTGCCCGCCTGTGCTTCGGCGCAGGTCTTGAGATGCTTCAGGTAGCCAGCCACGATGTCCAGATACCGAACGCCGCGGCCGCCGCCCAAATCGGTGGTCTGTTCGATCATCGGACTGCCCAGGATGCTCTTCATCGAGCGCATCAGGCGACCATCGATGCCGTCCACATATGCCGCGATCGCGGCTCGGCCGAAGGCCCGTGGCGGGCCGCCGATGTCGGTGCCTTCGAGGAAATAGAACACCGCCGTCGGCATCGTGGCGTGGCCGTTTTCCAGCGCCACCAGGCGCATTCCTGTGGTGTCGTCGGGGATGGCAATGGCCGAATTGGAGGTACCGAAGTCGATCGCGCAGTACATGGCTGGCCGCAAGGTTTGCGCGGCAATACGCGTTACTGGAGATTGTAGGATGCGGCCCGGCGGTGGGACCGGTTCAAGCCTGGGTGGCCGGCGGGGGCGGGACGCCCGGAATTGCGCCAGCCAGTGATGCGTCGAGCGGCGCCGTCCGGTTCATCGGGAACCGGTGCCCGGTGCGGCCTGGGAGGCGCGAGTTTCGCCCGATTCAGCGCCCTGGCGCGGATCGGCATCCGTGGGCGGCGGCAACAGGCCGGTCGATTCGGCGCTGACCACTTCCGTGACGTCCAGCCATGCCGGCTCCAGCGCAGCCAGCAACATCGCCGACATGACCGCCGCTGCGAAGGTGCCCCAGGTGAGTGCTTTCAGCAACGACTTGTTCAAGTTCATTTGCTCTCCCTCGATGTGACCAAACGACGGCCCGTCCGGGCGGTGAACGATTGACTTGGCGTGTTTGCAGTCAGTCGCCGTGTGCACCGGCAAGATTAGGCCAACCGTTGCAAGTTCGCCATCCACCGAAAGTGGGTGCTCCCTTTTTATCGCCCGGCGCCCGCTTGGTCGCAGTACAGGCATTTGCCGAGCCAACCCATGTGCCCGATGAATGTGCATTTCCACGATTCGACATCTCGATACCTAAATGGCCGGTTCTGAAGTCTCATTTCGGCGCGATGGATCAGGTCTGCACTCCGCACACTCGGAGGGATCGAATGACGTTTGCCGGAGGTGCGATGAAGCTGATTCGGTCTTGGTGGGTTGAGATGCGGTCGAGGCGCCGAACAGCAGCGCTCGGGTTGGTCGACTTCGGCGACATGGGCACGGCATTCGGGCTCGACGCGTGTCTTGAGCAGCAATCTTGGGATCTCGAGGTGTCGGGCGCGTGTGTGAGCCCAGACTTGGAGGTATCGCTGCCATCCGATGGGGCTTCATGGCACGGTCGGCTGCGCCAGTGAACTGTGCGGTATGCACTGAACGACGGCAGTCTATTTAAATACTGTCAGGTTGAAAAAACGACCGGTGCGTAGTGAAAAACTGCACCTCGCTCTACACTCGTGCAATGGGTCGAGTTTCTTTTCGTGTACAGAGTTTGCGGGCGCGCGAGGACGCGATCGTCGAGTCCGTCAATCGATTGCTGGCCGAGAAGGGCTACGACGTGATGACGGTCGACGAGGTGGCGGCAGACGTGGGCATTGCCAAAGCCAGCCTGTACAAGCACTTCACCTCCAAGGAAGAACTTGCCGCTGCCGCCATGGTCCGCACGCTCGACCGCGCGCTGGCGTTCATGACGGGCTTGCAGGATCGCTCCGCGATGCCGGAGATCGATCGGCTCAAGGCCGCGGCCCGCTGGACGATGGAGGTTCAACTGGCGGGCGCCATGCCTTCGTTGCCCGCTCAGAACTCTGCGCTGCGGGCCGCGCTGAGCACCCACAAGGTCTATCTGGACCGGTTGGTGCAGGTCAGCGAAGTGCTGGGCGCGTGGATCGTGGCGGCCCAGCAGCGTGGCGAACTGAATGCGGCGCTGCCGCCGGAGGTCGCGCTGTACACCTTGTTCGCGCGCGCCTGCGATCCTGTGCTCGGGCTGCTGAAGGCCGGCGGCAACTACAGCGACGAGCGGATCATCGACATGCTGATGTCGACCTGTTTCGACGGCCTGAGCGGAGCCCGCCCCGCCAGTTCCTGATCGCCGGATCAGCGCACCACCAGCAACGGTGCGCGGCAGCGGGCCAGCACCTTGTTGACCACTGAGCCCAGCACGTGGTTGCCGATCGACCCGAGGCCGTGCGAGCCATCATCAACATATCGAACCGCTTCGATTCGACCAGCTTGATGATCACTTCTGCCGGGGGTCCAACCTTGGCGTAGAACTCGGCCTCGATATTCTGCTTCCTGAGAAACGCGCGTGTCGGTTTAGAGACGGCTTCGGCGGTGAAGGCGTAGCAGCTCTAGTGCGCTTTGCGCTCGAACCCGGCCGCGGCGCGCGGCGGGATCGCAAGCACCGCCGCCAGCACGGTGTGTTGGTGCCGGCCGCCGAGCCACTCGTCGTGCGCCGCCAGACTGGCCTGCATGCGCGTGGTGCAGGGACTGTCGTCCGCTGTCATCAGTCTCTTGATCGGGATCCCCTCGCGCCATCGAGCGTCCGGAAGAACCTTGCGCGGTGCGAGCCGCCCGGTTTGTGCAGGCTCAACCCGGCGGGCTTCGCGTTTTTACGGCGGCTCAGACGTCGAGCACCAGCAATGGGCAGTGACCGCGGGCCTCTCCCCTGTGGGCATGACCGCGCGCGTTGCAGACCACGCGGGTGCTGCCGCCTTGCGGGCGCGGCACGCGGTAGTCAAACTGGCAATGGAGGTGGCCGTGGATCCACAGGTCGGCGTGCTGCAGCAGGTCGTCGTCGGCGTTGCAGAAGCTGGCGGTGCCATTCTGCGAGCCGTAGCGCGGATCGGCGCTGCGCAGGCTGGGCGCGAAATGCGTCACCACGACGGTCTTGTCCCAATCAGCGCGTGGCTGCCGCAGCTCGGCCTCCAGCCATGCCCGGCACGCCAACGCTTCGAGTCGCACACCGGCCGCGTCGAATGGGACGCCGTGGTGGGTCGCGCGCATCACTTTCATGAAGTAGCCACCGGCGCGCAACGCCGCGGCGCGCCGGGTCGCGCCGAACAGATCGAAATCACTCCAGCGCACAGTGCCGATGAAGCGAATGCGCTCGCCGTCCAGCGCGGTCAGGACCACGCCTTCGCATTCGATCAGTCGCAACGACAGCGATTCGCAGCGGGCGCGCAGCGCCGGCCAGGTCTGCGCCAAGTCGCGCTGGTCGAACTCGTGGTTGCCGGCGATGAAAAGCACCGGAACCGGCCAGTCGCGAAACAGCGACAGGCCCGCCCAGGTGCTGTCGATGTCGCCGGCCAGCACCAGCAGTTCGGCGCCGGGGGCGGGCTCGGGCTGGAACAGTTCCGTCTCGAGGTGCAGGTCCGACAACAGTTGCAGCCGCATCACGCGATCCGCCGCGCGTGCTTCAAGCCGCCGCTTGCGCCCAGCGCCTGACCCGCCCACAGCGGGTCTTTGCAACGCGTCAGGTGCCGTGGCACTGCTTGAATTTCTTGCCGCTGCCGCACGGGCAAGGTTCGTTGCGGCCCACCTTGACGGTGTCGCGTTTGACAGTGTCGACCTTGTAGCGCATCTCGCGCGTCAGGTCGTGCAGGTCGGCCACCGCGACGACCAGGTCTTCCATGGCGTCGTCCAGCGTGGTCAGCGGATGTTCCCGCTCAAGCGTGGCCACCACCTCGCGCTCTTCGTCGCTCTCGGCGGGCAGGTGTCGGTACAGGCGCGCCAATGCATTCATCACCGCTTCGTCGGGCAGTTCCATCAGATCGGGAAAGCTCAGCGCTGCGTGCTGGAAGCCAGCCACCCAGGGCATCAGCGACTGCGAGATCGGGTTCAACCCGGCGGCCGGGTCGATCTCGCCCTCGGGCACTGGTTCACGCGGATGTTCATCGTCGAATTCGAGCACCAGCGGATCGAACCAGCCGTCGTCCAACATGGCACGGTTGAGCGCCGCGTGGCGCCGCATGATCAGCGCCGTGGTGCGCTGCTGCCAGGTCGTGTCCACTTCGTCGGGCAGCGGTCGGCCGTCGAAGTCATAGACGTGGGCCAGCCAGGTCGCAGGTTGAAGCAGCACCGGCTGCACCAACACGCCGCACAGGTAGCCGTCGAGCATCACGACGTCCAGTGGTTCCAGCGGCTCGGGCGTGGCCAGCAACAGGTCGTCGAGTTCGGCGAATTCGGCATCGGTAAGGTCGTGCGATGCGACCGGCGTGAGTGGGCGATTGAGCTGCAGCGACATGGAACCTCCAACGCGAAATCCGACATTGTCCTCCGCGACGCTGCAACCGTTCACGCCGCTGCCGCAGTTGCCGTACCTGCGCTCGATGCAGCCGGTGCGCCGTGGTCGAACTCGGCCGTGTCAGCCAGGCGCAGTTGTTCAGCGACGTCGATCAACTGTCGCAACAGCCAGCGGTGCGCCGCCGATCGTTCGTGCCGCACATGCCACAGCGCGTCGACGAACACGCTGCCTGGCGACAACGGCAGCTCGCGCGTGATCAGCCGATCGGCGAACCCGCTCACTTCCAGGAAGCGCGCCGGCAACACGGTCAACAGGTTGGAATCGACCACCGCCAGCGCGGCGGTGAAGAACTGGTTCACGGTGAGCGCGACGTCGCGGCTGCGATTCAGACTGGCCAGCGCCTGATCGACAAAACCGTGCGGCCGTCCCGAAAAGCTGACCAGCACATGGCGCGCGGCACAGAAAGCGTCGAGGCTGAGTTCGACCCCGGCGAGCGGATGGTCGCGCCGCATCGCGCAGACGTAGCGACTCTCCGCCAGTCGCTGATGCCGCAGCGTTGCGATATCGCCCAGCGCAACCAGCGCGGCCACGGCTTCCGGAAAGTGTCCGATCGCGAAATCGACGTCGCCTTGGGCCAGCAGATCGCGCGGGTCGCGGCTCTCCAGCGGCCGAACGCTCAGGTGACTGCGGACACCGGCCGCCTCGAAGCGTGTCATCAAAGGCGGCATCAACAAGGCGGCCACGGCATCCACCATTGCCATGCGGAAAACCCGGTTGTCCGTGGTCGGGTCGTGTAAAGCAGGTTCCAGCGCATGACGCAACTGCCCCAGTGCATCGCGCACCTGCGGCCACAGCGCCTCGCCAAAGGCCGTCGGCCGCACGCCTCTGGCAGTGCGTGTGAGCAAGTCCTCACCCACCGAATCGCGCAGGCGCTTCAAAGCGTTGCTGACGGACGGTTGCGTCATCGACAGCTGCTCGGCGGCACGCGTGATGTTGCCCTCAGCCATCACGGCATCGAACACCCTCAGCAAATTCAGGTCGAGCGTACGGAAGTTCATGACAGCCAATGACATTCGCATTGTGAATGCCTGCCATTCACGACATTCGCTCAAGGAGATCAGTGTTTACCCTACACTGCAATGCAACATCAATTCAGACGTCAAGGAGTAAACAGTCATGGCACACACCACTTTTCATGCCGGAATGCAGACCGCGAGCTCACCGAATTTCGCCGAGGTGCTGCACGAACGGCTGGCTGGCTTTCAGAAATCGGCGACGACGTTGCTCGCGCAGTTGCGTCCACCCGTCGCCCTGATGCGGCCGACTCGCGCGCAAGAAGCAGATCGCGTTCGGGCCCTCGCGTCGACTTACAGGACCAGCGACCCCGGCTTTGCTGACGACCTGTTCGCGGCGGCCGACCGGCATGAACTCAAGCAAGACGCCTGACAGCAAGCAATTCAACCTTCAAGGAGTTCAACCATGAACACCACCGCCCCGTCTTTCAGCGGTGTACTCGGCATCACGTCGACCGCGACGCCGGTCACCGCGTTCCCCTCGTTGGGAGCCGTATCGCGCAGGGTCGCAAGGTGGCTGCGTTCCGGCCTGTCAGCCAGCCCCGCGCAGAGAGACCTGCAGGTGCGGTCAGCGCTGCTGCGGTTGGCCGACAGCTACGAAGCGACCCAGCCCAGCTACTCTGCGGATCTGCGGGCAGCCGCCACCGCCGAACCGGGCAGCCCGATCAGCCGGGCCTGAGCGGCGCCGGTCGCCCTTCGCGCCCCTCTGCCGCCTTGAGGACGGCAAAGTCCTGATCGTCGATTCGGACTTCGATCCGGCGCAAGGTTTTCACCAGTTCGGCGGGCAGGTGATGCGCGAGTTGTCGGAACAACTGCTCGTGCAGCAGCAACTCGGCGCGCCACTCGGTCGGGTCGACCGAAGTGGCCAGCTCGAAGCTGCTTTGGGTGAAGTCCAGGCCCGCCCAGTGGAGGTCGCCGTAGCGCGGCGTCACGCCGAACACCTGATTCTCGCCAGAGGCGCTGCCCTGGACGCGCTCGACGATCCATTGCAGCACCCGCATGTTCTCGCCATAGCCAGGCCAGATGAAGTTGCCATCCGGTCCCTTGCGGAACCAGTTGACGCAATAGATCTTCGGCAGCGGGTGGCCGGCTTGTTGGAGGCTGCGCCCCAGGTCGATCCAGTGCTGGAAGTAGTCGCTCATGTGATAGCCGACAAACGGCAACATGGCGAACGGATCGCGCCGCACCACGCCTTGGGCGCCTGCGGCTGCCGCCGTGGTTTCCGAGCCCATCGTCGCGGCCATGTAGACGCCCTCGTGCCAGTCGTACGACTCGGTCACCAGCGGCACCGTGCTGGAACGCCGTCCACCAAAGATGAATGCATCGATCGCCACGCCGTTCGGGTTGGACCATTCCGGGTCGAGCGCGGGGTTGTGGGTGGCCGCCACGGTAAAACGTGAGTTGGGATGGGCTGCCTTGGCCCCGGTCTGGCGCGCGATGTCGGGCGTCCAGTCCTGCCCCTTCCAATCGACCAGGTGCTCGGGCGCTGTCTCGGTCATGCCTTCCCACCAGACATCGCCTTGGTCCGTGAGCGCCACGTTCGTGAAGATCACGTCGCGCCGCAAGGTCTGCATGCAGTTGAAGTTGGTGTGCTCGTTGGTGCCCGGCGCCACGCCGAAATAGCCGGCTTCGGGGTTGATGGCATACAAGCGCCCGTCCGCATGCGGCTTGATCCAGGCGATGTCGTCGCCGATCGTCGTGACCGTCCAACCTTTCATCGCATCGGGCGGGATCAGCATGGCGAAGTTGGTCTTGCCGCAGGCGCTCGGGAACGCCGCGGCAACGTGGAACTTGCGGCCGGCCGGTGTCGTGACACCCATCACCAGCATGTGCTCGGCCAGCCAGCCCTGTTCGCGGCCCATGTTGGAGGCGATGCGCAGCGCGAAGCACTTCTTGCCGAGCAGCGCGTTGCCGCCATAGCCGGAGCCGTAGCTCCAGATTTCTTCCGTCTCGGGGTAATGCACGATGTACTTCGTGGCGTTGCACGGCCAAGCGCAGTCGGCCGCGCCGGACCGCAGCGGAGCACCCACGCTGTGCATGCACGGCACAAAATGACCGTCCGGGCCCAGCACCTCGAGCACCGCCTTGCCCATGCGCGTCATGATCTTCATGTTGACCACGACATACGGGCTGTCGGTCAGCTCGACGCCGATGTGCGCAATCGGCGAGCCCAGCGGCCCCATCGAGAAAGGCACGACGTACATCGTCCTGCCCTTCATCGCCCCTTTGAACAACGCCGCCTCACCGGTTTGCAGGATTGCCCGCATCTCGTCGGGCGCCATCCAGTTGTTGGTCGGGCCTGCGTCTTCCTGGCGCTGCGAGCAGATGTAGGTACGGTCTTCGACCCGCGCGACATCGCCGGGGTCGCTGCGCGCCAGATAGCTGTTCGGGCGTCGCGCCGGATCGAGCTTCAGGAACGTGCCCGCGGCCACCAGCCGGGCGCACAGTTGGTCGTATTCGGTGCTGCTGCCGTCGCACCAGTGCACCGCGCTCGCCTCGGTCAACGCGGCCATCTCCGCCACCCAGTCCACCAGCCGGCCGTGGTGCAAGCCCGCCGGCACGTTCCATTGCAAGCCTTCCATGACGGGACGATTCATGACGGGTCCTGAAGTTGTTCAAATGTGTCGATGAGCCACCGGAGAGGCACGCCTGCCATACCCCTGGCGAATCGAGATCGGCGGGGGCCTCGCGTTGATCGAAGTTACAGCAGGTTTCAGCCCGCCACATTGATCCGTTCGGGTTTACACGGCGATAGCCGGAGGGCTTTGCCCGTTGCGCATCTTCCATTGATGGGGTCCATCTCTTGCGCTGCGCGCCCCTTCGTTCGCGTCCAAAACGGCCCACCACCAGGCGGCCCAACACCAGGTTTCAGGTTCCCGGTGCGAGCCCGGCGGCGACCATAATCAGCGTGAAATCGACTGCTCCGAGGCCGCGTCCGCGAGCGTTGCGCTGTAGCCGCTTGCTCACCTCGACGAGGCGGCCGTCGCAGCCGAACTTTCGCGCAAACCCATCTTGCTCAAGTTCATCTTGACGAACCGGACCCACATGCCGACGCCGCGCACCCTGGTCAGCCTGAATGTCGCCGTGGCACGTGCAGTTCAGATCAACGGCCGCAAGGTGATGTCGGCGATCGGCAAGACCGCCACGGCCGGTCCGGTTCAGGCGCGCCTGCTGGGCCTGGAAGGCGACGAACAGGCCGATCTGTCGGTGCACGGCGGCCTGAGCAAGGCGGTTTATGCCTATCCCGTCGAGCATTACCCGTTCTGGCAGACCGTGCGGGCGCAGGCCCGCGTGGCGCTGTGGGACGAGGCCCTGCCGCACGGCTCGTTGGGAGAAAACCTCACGCTGTCCGGGCTGCTCGAGTCGCAGGTCTGGATCGGCGACGTGCTGAGGTTTCCGAACTGCGCACTGGCCGTCAGCGAGCCGCGCTTCCCCTGCTTCAAGTTCAATGCCGCGATGGGCTTCAACCAGGCGTCGAAGTTGATGTCCGCCAATGCCTGGTGCGGCTTTTATCTGGCGGTGCGTGAGCCGGGCCTGCTGCAGACCGGCGAGCCGTTCGAGCTGGTGCCGGGGCCCCGCGACGTGGCGATCCCGGAGTTGTTCCGTGCCCGCACGGCGCGCCGTTCCGGTTGAACCGCGCCCTGGCGACGCGGCCGCAACCGGCCGCCACGGCGGCGGGCGTGTCGCGCCGAAGCCTCGGTGCAGAGGCAGTGAAGCGTCACGCCTCGACAGGCTGCAAGACGGGGTAGTCGGTGTAGCGTTCGGCGCCACCGCCGTACAGCGTCGCCGGGTTAGGCGGCGCACTTGGTCAAGGTTGCCGATGAACGGGCGGCCGAACGCCACCAGATCGGCCGCGCCGCTGGCCACCGCCTCGATCGCCATGGCCCGCGTGTAGCCGTTGTTGACCATCCAGGAGCCACCGGCGTGGCCCTGCTTGTAGCGGCTGCGCAGGCCGGCGTCGTCGATTGGCGCGATGTCGCGCGCACCACCGGTCTGCCCTTCGACGACGTGCAGGAACGCCAGCTTCAGCGGGTTGAGCTGTTCGACCACAGGGTTGAACAGCGCCTGCGGGTCGCGGTCCGGTCCGGCATCGTTGAAGAGAGTGCCCGGTGCAAGCGCAACCCCGTGCGAGCGGCGCCAACCTCGTCACTCACCGCCGGCACCACCTCCGGCAGCAGACGGGCGCGGTGGGCGATGGAGCCGCCGCACGCGTCGTTGCCGTCGTTGATGCTGTCGCGCAGGAACTGTTCGAGCAGGTAACCGTTGGCCGAATGCACCTCGGCGCCGTCGAAACCGGCCTGCACGGCGCAGAGATGCCGCGTGCCGGTAGTCGGCGACGATGCGCGGAAGTTCGTCGAGGCACAGCGCGTGCGGCGTCGACACGTCCACGAAGCCGTCGGTCGTGAAGGTCTTGCCGATCGCCCGGCGCGCCGTGGGCGACACCGTCGGCTGTCCGCCCGGCTGCAGCGACACATGCGAGATGCGCCCTGCGTGCCACAGCTGCGCGACGATCTGGCCGCCCGCCGCTTGCACCGTGTCGGCGACGCGGCGCCAGCCGGTCACCTGCTCGGCGTTGTAGGTGCCCGGCGTGTCGAGGTACCCCTGCCCTTCGGCGCTCACCTGCGTCGCCTCGCTGATGATCAGCCCGGCGCCAGCGCGTTGCTGGTGATACTGCGCCATCAGCGCGTTCGGCACCAGCCCGGCGCTGGTCCGATTGCGCGTCAGCGGCGCCATCACGATGTGGTTGGACAGGCTCAGGTCGCCGCAGCGGGTCGCATCGAACCGGTGGGGCATGGGCCGGCGTGCAATGGAGTGAGGTTGGATGGTGGTCGGTCGCAAGGACAAACCCTTGTCCCATGCTTCGGGTCTGGCTGGTGTCGATGTGGCAGCGGGCGCAGTCAGCGTGACAGTCCGGTCAGGCCTGCCGCCCGCACCGGCCCGCGTACAGTGGCGGGTCACACACTCACCGAGGGCGTCCCATGCTGGCCTATCGACACGCCTTCCATGCCGGCAACCACGCCGATGTGCTCAAGCACACCGTGCTGACGATGGTGCTGCGCTACATGAACACCAAGGACAAGCCGTACCGGCTGGTCGACACACACGCCGGAGCCGGCGGCTATTCGCTGGAAGGGCGCCACGCGCAGAAAAAGGGCGAGTTCGAGCAGGGCATCGCCCGTTTGTGGAAGCGCGACGACCTGCCGCCGGCGCTGGCCGATTACATCCACCTGGTGCGCCGGTTCAACCCCGGCGGCGACCTCGAGCCCGGCAGCGCCGCGGTGCTGCTCGAGCAATACCCCGGCTCGCCCGCCTTCGCCCAGATGCTGCTGCGCCCGCACGATCAGCTGCGCCTGTACGAACTGCACCCGACCGACCACCGCATCTTGCAGTCCTACATCGGCGAAGCGCGGGGTGCCGAGGTCTACGACACCGACGGCTTCGAGGCTCTGAAGGCGCAATTGCCGCCCAGCACGCGGCGCGCCGTGGTGTTGATGGACCCGAGCTATGAAGGCCACGGCGACTACAGCCGTGTGGTCGCGGCGCTGCGCGACGGCATCCATCGCTTCGCCGACGGCGTCTACATGGTCTGGTACCCGCAGGTGACCAAGCTCGAGGCGGCGCAACTGCCGCGGCGGCTCGAGGCGCTTTCGCCCAAAGGCTGGTTGCACGCCCGCCTGACGGTGCAGCAACCCGACAGCCAGGGTTTCGGACTGTCCGGCAGCGGCGTGTTCATCATCAACCCGCCGTACACGCTGCACGCGCAACTGCTCGGGTTGCTGCCGTATCTGGTCGACGTGCTCGGCCAGTACGACGGCGCCAATTACCTCCTGGAGCAGCGCGTGGCCTGATCGGCCGCCGCACCTCGATGTTGCTCAGGCCGTTCAGCCGCGCTGCGCTGGTGCGCGTCGCGCCGTTCGCCGCGTTCATGCTGCTGCTGGCAGCGCGCGGCGCGGTGCCGGCCGACGGCTCCTGGGGATTCGACGGCCGCTCGCTGTACGGCCTCACGCTGCTCGTGGTCGGCGCCATGCTGGCGTGGTTCTGGCGCGACTACGGCGAGCTGACGAGACAAAACCGGCCGGGGTTGCGCGACTGCCTGCTGGCCGTCGCGGTCGGTGTGGCGGTGTTCCTGCTGTGGATCCAGCTCGATGCCGACTGGATGCGGTTGGGCGAGCCGACCGCGGGCTTTCGTCCGCTCGATGCGCAGGGCGCCCTGAATTGGCCACTGGTGCTGGTGCGATGGCTGGGCGCGACGCTGCTGGTGCCGGTCATGGAAGAGCTGTTCTGGCGCTCGTTCCTGATGCGCTGGATCCAGGCGCCGCAGTTTCAGTCGGTCGATCCGCGCCGGGTCGGCCTGAAGGCGGTGGTGTTGTCGACCTTCGTCTTCATGCTGGCGCACACGCTGTGGCTGGCGGCGATCGTTGCCGGTCTCGCCTATGCCTGGCTGTATCGGCACACCGGACGGCTCTGGGTGGCGGTGCTGGCGCATGCGGTGACCAACGGCCTGCTGGGCGCGTGGGTCGTGCACACCGGGAACTGGCAATTCTGGTGAGCGCGCGCGGGTTCATACACCGCGCTCACACACCACGCTCACACGCCACGTACTGACACGCCGCGGACTGACACGCCGCGTACTCACACGCCGCGCGCGCGGTCGGCCTTGAATTGGGCTGCATAAGCGGCGAAGCGACCCTCGTCCAGCGCGGCGCGGATCTCGCCCATCAGGTTCAGGTAGTAGTGCAGGTTGTGGATGCTCGCCAGCATCGGGCCGAGCATTTCACTGCAGCGGTCGAGGTGATGCAGGTACGCCCGGCTGACACCACCGACGGTGCCATGCCCGTCGGGGCCGGGCCGGCCCGCGCAGGTGTAGCAACGGCAGCTCGGATCGACCGGACCGGCATCGGTCTTGTGTCGCGCATTGCGCAGCTTCAGGTCGCCGAAGCGCGTGAACAGGTGGCCGTTGCGTGCATTGCGGGTCGGCATCACGCAGTCGAACAAGTCCACGCCCTGCGCCACCCCCTCGACCAGATCTTCCGGCGTGCCCACGCCCATCAGATAACGCGGCTTGTCGACCGGCAGCCGGTGCGGCGTGTGCGCCATGATGCGCAGCATCTCGTTCTTCGGTTCGCCCACGCTGACGCCGCCGATCGCGTAACCCGGCAGGTCCAGCTCGACCAGCGCAGCGAGCGACGCTTCTCGCAGGTTCTCGTGCATGCCGCCCTGCACGATGCCGAACAGCGCGTTCGGATTGCCCAGCCGCACGAAT
>ENA-OFCX01000164-OFCX01000164.1-metagenomes-genome-assembly--contig:-NODE-164-length-37110-cov-3.581811_pt1 | contig 37110 bp, 32 predicted proteins | sample MGYA00153384_OFCX01 | MGnify analysis MGYA00153384
GGCAGGTTACGGTGCTGCTGAACAAGCCCATCGGCATCGTCAGCGGTCAGGCCGAGGACGGCCACGAACCGGCGATCACGCTGGTCACGCTGGCCAACCGCTGGGACGGCGACGCCTCGGGCATCCAGTTCCACCCTGGCCACCTGCGCCATCTGGCGCCCGCTGGGCGGCTCGACATCGACTCCACGGGCCTGCTGGTCTTCACGCAGGACGGCCGTGTGGCCAAGCGCCTGATCGGCGACCAGACGCGGGTGGAGAAGGAATATCTGGTGCGCGTGGCGTCTGTCAAGGAAGGCGGCAAGGACGTCCCTTTTCCCGACGAACTGATGCAAAAGCTGCGCCACGGCATCACGCTGGACGGCGTGCTGCTGCGGCCTGCCGCTGTCAGCTGGCAGAACGAAGAGCAGTTGCGCATCGTGCTGCGCGAAGGCCGCAAACGGCAGATTCGCCGCATGTGCGATCTTGTCGGCCTGCAGGTGCTGGGGTTGAAGCGGGTGCGCATCGGCAGCGTGCCGCTGGGGCCACTGCCGCTGGGGCAGTGGCGCTATTTGCGCGACGACGAAAGATTCTGAGCGCCGCGGGCACCCTTTACCTGCGCCGCGCACATCCGTCCCACCCATACGCCCCAGATACGCCCGGCGCAGATGGCTTCCGCACCCACCCTTGCCAGGCCTGGCGCGCCCGCCGCTGCCGTCTCGCACCGCCGCGCCGCAGTTGCCTTGGCACTGCTGCTGGGGCTGCAGTCGGTCAGCACCGACGTCTATCTGCCCGCGTTGCCGATGCTGACGCGCCAACTCGGTGCCCGCATCAGCCAGGGCCAGCTCACGCTGTCGGCCATGATCCTGGCCTTTGGCCTGGCGCAGTTGGTCTGGGGTCCACTGGCCGACCGCGTCGGTCGCCGGCCGGTGTTGCTGATTGGCTTGGCGGCCTACACGCTGGCCAGCGCGGGCTGCCTGCTGGCGGGCAGCATCGATTCGCTGCTGGCGTGGCGGGTGCTGCAGGGCGCCGCCCTGGCTGCCCCGGTGGTGTGCGCGCGCGCCGTATTGCGCGACTTGTATGAGCCGGTTCAAGGCGCGCAGGTGATGGCACTGGCGCTCAGCGGCCTGGGCGTGATTGCACTCATCGGTCCGCTGGCCGGCGGTGTGGCGGCCGCCGCGCTGCGCGAGGCCGTCGACCAGACCGTGCACAGCGCCCGCGACGTGATACGCGTGATGCAGGTGCCTGTGCTGGCGGTGTTGCCGGCGCTGCCACAGCCCTTGCTCTTGCGCCGGCGCTCTCGGCTGCGCAAGATCGCGGTCGTCGCGCTGTTGCTGCTGCTGGCCAGTGTCGTGGCCGCGCTGCATTACTTCTACATGCCGATCGACGTCGCGTGGTACGGACTTCTGCGGCGCCTCGACCATTGATCGCCAAGCTGAAGGTCCGCCATGAAACTGCTCGACGACGGTGCTTTGGCCTTGCTGGCCGAACGAAATGCGGAGCGGCTGCTGCCGCCCGACATCTTGGACTCGGACGACGGAGCGCGACCGGGCACGCCGCTTGGCGGGCTGCCACGCGCCGAGCCTTTGCACATCGAGTATTCAAGCACCCGCGTACTCACCGATGCGCTGGCGCGCCTGCAGCGCACTCACGGTGTTGTCAAGCCGGACCGCTCCGAGCTGGCCGAAGCCTTCAAGATGTTGCGCAACCAGGTGCTGCAGCGCATGCGCGCCGACGGCCACAACCTGCTGGCGGTCACCAGTCCGCGGCGCATCGAGGGCAAGTCGCTGACGGCAGTGAATCTGGCGCTCACGATCGCGGCCGATTTCGATTCCGCCGTCTTGCTGGTCGACGCCGACCTGAGCGGACGGGGTCTGCAATCGATGTTCGGCCTGGACGGAGCGAAAGGGCTGAGTGATCACCTGGCACACGGGGTGCCGATCGCCGACCTGCTGATCAATCCGGGCGTGGCGCGTTTCGTGCTGCTGCCGGCGGGACAGCAGGCGGCGCAGAATTCGGCCGAGCTGCTGGCCACGCGGGTTGCGCAGCAATCGATTCTCGAGATGAAGCACCGCTACCCCGACCGCTACATCATCATCGATCTTCCTCCGGCGCTCGACACGGCCGATGCGTTGGCCTTCCTGCCGCAGGTCGAGACCACGCTGGTGGTGGTGGAAGAGCACACGACGTCGCTACAGGACCTTGAAAGCCTGGCCGACCTGCTGGCCCCCTTCAATCTGATCGGCACCGTGATGAGCCAGGCTCGCCAGACCGAGCGAAGCGTGCCCGCTCAACGACGGCCCTGGTACAGCCGCTGGAACGCTCGCGACAACTGACGCCGCGCCTGCGCTGCCGGGTCGTGTCGCACCGTCCGCGCTGTCGCGTGGCGCCGCACCCGCCGCGCTGCCGGCGCCCGACATGGAGTCCATGCTCGTCGTCACGCGTGCGCCGGCGGCGCCGTTCGGATTGCGCGACATGCTCATCGACGTGGCGACCGCCGCGCGTCGTCTGCTGCGCGTCGAGCGCGCCTCGGTGTGAATGCTTGGGCCAAGCTGGTCCGTTCGGATCATCAATTTGCGTTGATCGGTGTAAGTGCCCGTCATGTCCCAGGTTGAACATCAAGAGCAGCCACATTTCAGCTGAGTCTTATTCTGAGGATTGCTTTCCATGGATGCGTTTTTTCGTTCGTTGTGTTTTGTCGCGTCATTGGGCGGCTCCGGGTTGGCGCAGGCCGATCTCGTCAGTGTGTTGCCGGGCAGTCCGGTCGCGCCGCCTGCCACTGCCGCGTTCAGCAACACGAACGTCACGTTGGGTACGCTCAGCACCGTGGGCTCCATCACCTACAACTTTCTCGACACATGGACCTTCGCGCTGGCGGCTGACGCGCAAGTGGGAAGCATCACGACGACCTTCGATTTCGGAGCGACGAGCTCCGGCACGCCACCGACCTTTGGAATCTCGAACCTCCAGGTCAGACTCGGAACGACTCCGCCGACAAGTCCGTCGCTGGTGTCCTGGCTCAACGTAACTCCCGCGGGTCCGGGCGTCACATCGTCGGTGGCGCTGATTCCGATCACCCCTCTCCTCGCCGGCAACTACCAATTGCAGGTTCGCGGCACGATGGGGCCAAGCGGCGCTTACGGCGGTTCGGTGATCGTCAGCGCTGTGCCGTTGCCTGCAGCCTTGCCGCTGTTCCTGGCCGGCCTCGGCGCGCTGGGCGTCAAAGCTGCCCGCAGGCCTGTGCGTGTGTTGAAGGCGTGAGCTGAAGTCGCGAGTTGCGCACCGAGCGAACAAGCATGACCGGTGTCCAAAACTTCCATTGGAACGCCGAGCAGATCATCTGGCTGGAACACCATCTGCCCACACAGCCCAACTCAGAGGTAGAAAGCGGCCGCCTCGAACAAGCCGTCAAGGCCTTGGTCTGTGCGCGCGCCGTCATCGAGCAGCTCGCGCAAATCAGCACCTTGGTCGACGTGCCGGATGTGTCTACGGCAGTCTGACACAGCGCCACACGAAGCTCCGCCGCCGTACCGCTGCGAATGCTTCATGCGGTGATTCACCTTTGCGCGAGCAACAGGCGCGCTTGTTCCAGGTTGGGCAGTGCGGCCTTGCTGTCCACGGCCTTCTTCAAGAACTCCTGCGAGCGTGCGACGTTACCGCTCTTGTGCAGCGCCATGCCCAGATGCAGTTGAAGCAGCGGCGAGTTCGGTGAGATCTGGACTGCGCGCTCGAGCACCACGGCCGACTCGGCGTACTGTCCCAATTTGTAGTGAACCCAACCCAGGCTGTCCAGATAACCGGAGTTGCCCGAATCCTTGAAATTGCGGGTCAGCGCCAGCGCACGCTCCAAACTGGCCTTGTCGCCACGGTTCTCGGCCAGCAGATAGGCCAGATTGTTGGCGTGGGCATCGCTGTCGGGCTCACGCTTGACGAGCGACTCGTAGATCGTGATCGCTTCGTCAGACTTGCCGGCGCGGGCGAGCCACTCGGCGCGCGCGGCTGGAATCGCCAGGTCGTCCGGCAGGACCTTCTCGGCCTCTTCGAGCACCGTGATCGCTTCGGGGGGGTGGCCGCGCATGGTTTTCACGCGAGCCAGGCTCTGGTAGCCGGCAGTTACCGTCGGGGCGAATGCAATCATCTTCTGGAACGCCTCTTCGGCCAACGGCAGATTTCCGCGCGCGACGGCCAAGTCGCCACGCAACTGATAAGGCAACACATTTTTGGGCTCCGACTTCATCAAAGCGTCAATGCGCGCCCCGGCATCGTCGAACCGTTTCTGCGCAATCAGCACGCCGATGGCCGACAGCATGGGACCGGGTGCACCCGGCAACAACCGGCTCGCCAAGTCGTATTCCTTCAGCGCGAGGTCGAATTTCTTCTGGTCCGAATAGAACTGGCCGAGCTTGAGCGGGCCGATCGCCTCTTTCGGGTACTGCGCCTTCAAGGACACATAAACCTGTTCTGCTGCGGCGTCGTTCTTGCGCGCCAGTTCCAGACGCGCTTTGAGGTCGTAGGCGTCGAAATTCCGCGGTGCCAGCTTGATCGCGCTGTCGATCGCGGCGGAGGCGGCGGCGTAGTCCTTGGCATCGGCCATGTCGGCCGCCAGCAGCACGCGCAACTCAGCGCTCGCGGGTTTGAACTTCACGGCGTCAGCGAGCACTTCCCGGGCCAGTTCCGGCTCGCCAGCCTTGCGGTGCGCCTGCGCCAGCAGCCCCGTCACCTCGAGCGAGCCGGGCTGGTCGCGCGCGGCGGCGCGCAGGTCGATGACGGCGCCGCGGGCATCGCCAATGGCGAGCAACATGCGGCCGCGCAGCACCAATGCCATGCCGTCGCGCGGGCTGGCCGTCAGCACTTCGTCCACCAGCGCACGGGCCTCGGTCACTTTGCCGTTGGCCAGGCGATCGGCCGCCAGCTGGTTGCGCGCGGCCAGGCCCATCGGGGTGTCTTTACCGACTTCGATGGTCTCGCGAAGCACGCGCCGCACATCGTCGGCGCGATTGGTGGTGCGGTACAGGTTGGCAAGTCCGAAGCGCAGCACCGCGTCCTTGGGCTTGTCGGCGATGGCCAGCACAAACTCCTTTTCGGCCAAGGACGGGTTGCGACGTGACGACAGGAACTCGAGCAACGCCAGCGTGCGTTGGCTGTCGTCGGGCTGGGCCTTCATCGATGCCCGCAGCACGGCTTCGGCTTGATCGAGTTCGTTGTTGCGGACGTGGTGCAGCGCCCAGGCGTTCCACAGATCGATGCGCTTGGGCGCGAGCAAGGTGGACTTGCGCAGGTAGCCGATCGCCTGCTCGTTGGAAGCGGCGTCAAGCCCCGAATCGGCCACCTGTGCTGCGACTTGCAGCAGGCTGAGGTTGTCGGGGTGGTCCTTCAGCGCCGCGTCGAGCGTGGCGAGCGCGGCCGTGCGATTGCCTTCCCGTGCATACAAGCCGGCCAGCAGCAGGCTCGTCTCGACCGGCGCCGTCTTCTGTTCGCCCACCAGCGCCTTGGCCAGCGTGATGGCACCCGACACATCGTTGTTTCGCGCCAGCAGCGCCGATTTGATGGTGCGTGCGCCCAGGCTCGACGCGTCTATCGCCAGCAACTCCGCCACAGTCTGCTCGGCCTTGGCAACCTCGCCGGCCAGCATGTAGATGCGCGCCAGGGCGATCTTGGCATCAAGGTGATCGGGCTTGAGTTCGACCGCCTTGGAGTAGCTGCCGAACGCACGCTGGATCTCTCCTTTGCCTTCGGAAATCTGGCCTGAGATGAAAAACGCCTGGGCGTTCTTGGGCTCGATCTGCAGAACGTTGCGGACTTCGACGTTGGCCTTGTCCCAATCGGTCAATCGCGCGAATTCGGCCCCCTTCTCGAGCCCGGAGCGGACGCGGTCGGCCTTGCTGCTGCAAGCCACGAGCAGTGACAGGGCTGCGCACAGCGCCAAATAGCGAATGGAGGTGTTGAGTGTCATTGGGAAACTCGCAATCTGGAAAAGGACGGGTCGACCGTTGGGTTACCGCACTCGGTGTCACGGGTGGGTATCGACGGGACAACTCAGTTGGGGATGTGCACTGGCAGGCGCGGCGCAATGCTTCCGAGGAAGCGCGACAGGCGTCGATCGGCCTGTGCCAGGTCTTCCGACGGCGTGACCGGCGTGACCAACCGGATCAAGGCACCGTCACTGCGATTGCGTGTGATCGAGTCTTGAAGGATGAACCACTTGACCTTCAATTCATCCGTGAGGGAGCGCCCGCGCTGGTCGAACCAGTAGTAGACAAGCTGGCGCTGATCACCCCGTTGGATGATGGCTCGATTGACCGTCACCGAAGCCATCGACGCCGCGGCGTTGCCGATCGGCGTCACCGAAGTTTCCTTGAGCTCGGTGATCCGCCAGCCGCCGCCCGGCATGCAATTGCGTGGCGAATGCGTGGAACGGCCTGTGCTTTGCATGGCGTAGTAGGCGCTGTAGAAGTTGACCCACGGCTCGCCCGCAACGCTGTAGTTGGTGAGCACATAGTCGTCCAGCGCAAGCGTCGTGAGCACGTCGCTGTCGAGGTGGTCGGGGCGGCCCGACCAGCCGCCAGGCAGGGTCATCGGCAACTGGTCGAAAGAGGTGCGGTCCGGGCGGATCTGTTCTCGCTTCGATGTGGCCAGGGTGACGGTTGCAGCGCTGGCGAGCAAAGCCATTGCAGTCAGGGTCGGCAGCGAGTTCGACCTCCACCTTATCGGTGTGCCGCTGGCGATGGGTTCCGGGAATTCGAGCCCGAACACCGCGCGCAGCGATTGCGGTCGGCCGCCCACGCGCGCCAGGATGCTCATTCCGGCAACCATGAGCGCAACGCACAACATGAACATGAACCAGCCTTCGAAGTCGTGCAGCAGGCCCTCGGCCATGCTCGGGCCCCAATATTCGACCGTGATGCCGATCATTCCGATGCGCAGGCTGTTGATGCCGATGGTCAGCGGTATGGTCGACAGCACGATGACCGCTCGCTTCCACCACGCACCCTGAAAAAAGTAGGCCGACAAGAAGCCGAGCACCATCAGCGGAAACAGATAACGCAGGCCGTTGCAAGCCTCGACGACCTGCAGCTTGTAACTGCCCAGATCGATCACGTTTCCCTCCAGGAACACGCTGATCCCGAACAAGCGGATCAACCAAACGCCCAGTTGCGACGACACCAGCTGCAGTTGCTGCGACAGCTCGTTCATTACAAAATTAGGCAACGGGATCATGAACAGCAAGGTACCCAGCGGGACTGCGACGATGCGCGTTCCGCGCCAGCCGATCAGGCAGACCGACAGTCCAAACAGTGCCACCACCAGGCCATACTGGCTGAAGTGCAACATCGCGCTGAGCGAGCCGACGGCGTTGAGTACCAACGCAAACAAAACGAGCAGTACGCCCGACCACGACCCGCGAAGGTCTCGCTGGCGTAATTGGTCTGCGCGTTGCCAAATCAGAAATGCGGAAATCAGGGGAATGAAGTAGCCGTAGCTGTACTCCTCGACCGTTCCCCACGTTTCAAACAGCAGGTTTACGGCGGGCAGGAAAGCGCCGACGATGGCAGCACCTGCCAGTACAACGAGTGCCCACTGGAGCCGTGGAATCTTCCAGACGGCAGCCGGTGGCTGCGAGACGATTCCGGTGGACATGTTGCGGACGGATGACACATGCGTTTTACATGCTGAAGTTAGATTAGCGATGCTTTGTGACATCGCTGTGGCTGTCCCCACCACGGCCGCCTCCGCGTACTGTCAATGTCGCGACACATTTCGTCTCTATGCTCTACCCGGTTTTCGCTCGCGTGACCGCTGGGCGCAACGTGCCCGGCAAGGGCCCGCCGGCAACCGCGCCTCTCGGCTTCAACGTTGTGCAGCTCCCTTCCATGCCCCTCATGTCGCCGGCACAAGACCCCTACCTGGCGGCCAGCACGTCGGTCCGAAATCGCGCTGCCCGTGCGCTGTGGAGCGTCGCACACGCACTGCTCGTTCGCTGCTCTCCACGCCCGTTCCATGCCTGGCGGTCGGCTGTATACCGCTTGTTCGGTGCCCGGCTCGGCCCGCACTGTCACATCTATCCGGCAGCGCGCATCTGGGCGCCATGGAACCTTGTGTGCGACGACGCGGTAGGCATCGCCGACGGTGCGGTGATCTACAACACGTTGCCGATGCATCTGGGCTCGCACAGCGTCGTGTCGCAGGACGCCTATCTGTGCGGTGCCACGCACGACATCGACGATCCGGCGTTCCCGATGGTCAGCTCATCGATCACGATCGGTGCGCATGCATGGATCTGCGCGCGCGCGGTGGTGTGTCCTGGGGTGCAGGTAGGCGAAGGTGCGGTGCTCGGCCTGGCCAGCGTCGCCACCCGCGACCTTGCGCCGTGGACGGTTCATGCCGGCGCGCCTGCGCGGGCACTGCGTGCGCGCAAACATTGATGAGTGCAGTGCCCGGAGGTTGAACAGGACCCAGTGCGCCGATCATCTCGCTCCGGTGCGATCGCCCACGGTCAGCGGCAGCCGCAGTTGCTGCACGTCGTCCCATCCGTCGATGCGCCAGCGATGCACTCCGCCATGCGTGGATTCGTCGTTGTGATACAGGTAGAGGAAGCTGCCGTCACGGACCAGCGTCGGGCTGAACGCATTTCCACTCATGCCGGCCGGTGACGAATCGGAGCCGCGGGTCGACGGCATCCCGAACTGACCGAGGAACAACCCGTCTTCGTCGAAATGCATGAACTGGTTGGCCTGCCCCACGCGACCGGTCTGCAGATCCTTGTAAAACTCGCCGTGGTAGCCATAGACGATGTGGCGGCCGTTGGCCCACACGGCGTTGCCACCATAGGTGATGGACTTATCGATCGCCTTGGTCTGGAAAGTTCCCTTGCCATCCATCGGCCCCGTCGGACTGGCCTGCCACAGCCACTCGTTCGTACCCGACGCCGCGGCGCCCAGGTGGAACCCATCGTTGCCTTCCACCGAGCCGTCGAAGTAGATCACCCGGCCCGACGCCGTCACTGGAAACCGCGGCGGCAGTATGCCGCTGAACGCATTGCGATAGACCGGCGAGCCGGACTGCACCGGAACGCTCGCCAACCGCTTGGGCTCGGCCGACCAGATGGGATCGTTCTGCGCATCGAACCCGATCAACGGCAGCCGCATCACAGACTGCGATGCCGCCCCGGTCATCGCGTAGCCGAGGTCGCCGTTTTCATAAAGCACTTTCGCGGTCGCGCTCGGCGAGTTCGACGCAAAGACCTTGACTACCCGCAGCGGACCCGTCGCGGGGAGTTCCACGATCACAGATCGCCCGCGCGCGCTCAGCATGGCGTAGGTGCGGCCATTTGAGAGGGTCTGCACCGAAGTCAGCCCGCCAAAGGCCGCATTGAAGGATCGTTCGTCGGTCAAACTCGCAGGTAGCCCAGCGAGCCAGTTGCGCACCAGTCTTCCGAAGTGACCCGGCACCAGTGGCGCTGCCGGGTCGACCTCGAACTCCAGGAAGTTGGCATAGACGCGGGTGGGATTGCCGTGGTCGACGGTCGAGCTGTAAAACGCCGGCAGATAGGCCACTTGCAAATCACTTTGAATGGGCTGCTTGCTCTTGGCATTGAAACGAAGCATGCGGTTGTTGCAATAGTCGACCACCCAGATCTCGCCGGTGGCGGATGCCGCGAGCGCGGTTTGCTCGCGATCGTCGCGTCCTCTGAAGCAGAGCTTGTCGGGCGAAACGCGCGGTTCGGTGGCGTACCCACCGGGCTGACCGATCACCACACCGGCGGTGCCGTCCCGCTCGAAATGCTTGACCTGATGGCTGGCACCGCCGTCGGCGACCCAGACGCCTTCGCCGGCTGTGGGATTCGTCGCCAACGCGAGCGGACGGTCGAGCGCCGCCACGGTGGCGGCCACCCGTGGGAATCGCTCGAGATCGGTGTAGCGAACCACCGTCTTGCCTGAAATCACCCACAGGTCACCGCTCGGCGTCATCGCGATCTGATTCAATGCATTCGGCACCAGCGGCACCGAAATCTCGCGAAGTAACCCGCCACGTGACTTGTCATACAGGCGAATCAAACCCTGCCCGCCGTGTGCGACGGCAAGCAATGGGCCTGCGCGCTGGACCGCCAGCCCTGTCGGCGCCTGCAACGCGTCGGTCGCCATGTCAATGACGCTGGCGTATTGCTGGTCAGGATAGCAACGTGCGCCGTTCGGCTGCATGTTCAGGCAGACCGCGCGTCCGTCTGCAAAAGAGGCAGGCCGTGCCAGCGCGAGGTCGAAGGCGCCGATGAAGCTCGTGCGCGACAAGCCACCGGTGTTGGCCCAGTAAAGACGACCGGCATCGGCAGCGATCATGGAATAGGCTGCAAACGGATCAGTCGAAGGCAACGGTCGAATGGCGCGTTCGGGAGACGACTGTTCGAAGCCGTGAATCCCCGGCTGTGCCTCGTTGTAGCCCACCGCGTAATAGGCGCGGTCACCGACCCAGGTGATGCTGCTCGGTGGCAGGAATGCCTTGTGAATCTGAGCGCCGGTGAACGCGCCGGAGCTGTTGCCGATCACGCCTTCCCAGACGTAGCTCAAACGGTGGTGCAGCAGCCGGAACTCGTAGTTGCCCGCAGCGACCGGGCGCCCGCCGTCGTCCAACCGATCCCAGGTGGCCAGGTGGCTGCCGGCTCCGAGCCGCTCGGCACGCCACAGCGTGCGCACGAGGCGACCTGCGAGGTCGTACACCCCGGCACTCGTGGTGGCGTCGCGAGGCAAGGCAAATTTCCATCGACTCGACCGTGTTTGGGCCACCGCAAGTTCACCGGCAAATCGCCCGCCGGCCCCGGCCCATCGGGTTGCTGCGGCATTGCCGGCCTGGTGCGCGGAATCAGCCGCGTCCGCAGCGTGCCCATATGAGCAGACGCCGAATGCAGCGAACAACGCCAGCCTGACTGCTGCAGTCTGGACGCGCCCAGCGAAAATGCCCGTCAAGCCCGCTTCCTTGCGACGAGGAGCATGCTTTTCCAAAGCCATGGCAAGCGGCCGACTCCGATGAAACTGGTCACGTCGAATCCGTGCTCTTCAAGCAGCACGGTCAAGGATTTCCGGCTGAAGAACTTGATGTGACCGCCATGCCAAAGCGGGGTGTGATGCCGGTCCCAATGACCTGCGATCGACAGTCCGAGATTTTTCAAATAGCCGTGATAGGGCGTTGTGATGACCAAGTGCCCGTTCTCCCTCAAGACCGCCGAAGCGTACTGAATCAACCTGTGGGGTGAATACAGATGCTCGATCACTTCGGTGGACACGACGGTGTCAAATAAATCTTGCTCGGCCAGCAGATGCCCCGGATCGTCTTCCACCGCGAATCGGCGGAAGGGTATCGCCGGGAACCTCCGACGTGCCAGCTCAACCCCTTGCACGTCGTACTCGACACCCACCACGTCGTGCCCTGCCTCGGCGAGAAGCCCACAAAGGTTGCCGTTGCCTGCCCCCAGGTCGAGCACACGCCGGGCGTTCAATTGGCGCAACACGCGCAACACCACCGGGGCGATGTAATCACACGAGTGCGGTGGGTCGCCCGTTGCCCACCCATATTCTTCGACTCGAGTGTCAGGGTTCATGAAAGTGTTCCGTCAAGAGCGCGTGGCAACTGCTTCGCGCAAATCATCCAGCGCTCGAAGCGCGGTGGCCGCGTAGGTATCCCACCCGAACTCGCGAGCACGCAGCGCCGCGCGACGGCCCATTTCGACACGGCGTTCAGGTTGTGCGTGCAGGATTTCCAAACGGTCGCAAAGGGCGTCTTCGTCGCGCTCGGGGATCACGAAGCCGTCGATGCCGTCGCGCACGATGTCGGCGGGGCCGTTGGCGGTCACGATCACGGGCAACCCGCAGGCCATCGCCTCGAGCACCACCAGTGGCATGCCTTCGATCAGGGTGGGCAACACGAACACATCGGCTTCGCGGTACATGGCGGCCAGCGCGGGACGCGTCTGGTGCGCCACATGGCGAAACAGGTGCGCAAACGGAAGCAGGGGCGCGAAGTCATCGACCACGCTGCCGACCAATGTGAGCTGGGTTCCTCGACGGGCGAACTTCTGGTAGCCGCGCAGCAAATAGGACAGGCCCTTGCGCTGGGTCAGTTGACCCGTGTAGATGACGTTGAAGGCGGCCGGTCGGGTGCGCGATGGGCCCGGTGCGAAGACCTGCAGATCGACGCCGTACGGGACCACACGCATCTTGGAGCGGTCCACGCCTTCGGCCTCGAAGCTGTCGCTCACGTAAGTCGAGCCGACCAGCACGACGTCGGCCAGATCGATCTCTTCGTCAAGTCGCTCCTCGTGACCATCGGGCCAGTCGCCGAAATCGGGCCAGGTGCTGGCGAACGCCGGCTCCCGATCGATCTCCTCGAGCCGGACACGGCGCCGTTGTCGGTGATGCGCCACCGGGTAGTTCAGCACGCTCAACCGACCGTCGCACCGGCGTGCCATCCTAAACGCAGGCAATGCAAAGCCTTCGTAAGCGACCACACAGCGGGTCGCCTCGACGTGCCGGCAGGCCGCCTCGGCCACGGCATCGCGCACAGACATGACCAGCCGATTGGTCCATCGATGCCGCGTTGCGGTGGGCAGCGCGTGCGTGCGTCCGATCACTGCGGCGCACAGGTCGGGCAGCACACCCGCCTCGTGTGTCAACAAGCCCAGCGCCGCGTCGCGAAGCTGCCGACGGCCGAAGGTTCTGCCGTAGACCGCGCCGGCCATCGGCAACGTCGACAACATCCGCTCCCACGCCCGGCCTTTGTTGGCATACGGACGCACGTAGGCCGAGAGCCCGTCGCGGTGGGCCAGCGCCAAGGCCAACTGGTGCAACTCGGGCGAGTTGAAGTTGACGACCAGCGTGCGGAGCATTTCATGGGGAACCATGTCAGCCATCGTAGGTCGGGTTTGTGACGGCCCGATGCCGGTTTGGCGACACCTGCGCCCGCCATCGAATGACTTGTCACACAAGCTTGTTAGCGTGATGTTTTCGGACTGATGTGCACGACAGACCCACACATGAAACTTACGGAGCGTGCGAACGATGGGTTGCATGCGCATGTCATCGATCAGGTTCTCAAGACCCTGCCGGAGAGGGGTGCCGACATTCTTGATGTCGGCTGCGGAACGGGAGCGTTGCTCGCTCAGTTGCGCGATCACGGCTATCGGCGGTTGACCGGTTTGGACATCTCGCCGCCAGCTGACGTTGCCGGCATCCGCTTTCATGCGGTGGATCTCGATGGCCCAACGCTGCCCGTTGCCGATCAATCGGTGGATCTCGCACTGGCAGTTGAAGTCATCGAGCATCTGGAGAATCCTGGCGCCTTTCTGGCCGGAATTCGCAGCAAGCTCAGACCATCTGGCCAACTGCTCATCACCACCCCCAACGTTCATTCCGTCGAAGCCAGGGTTCGTTGGCTGCTGCTAGGAAAACTGAAACAGTTCGACCCGCTCGGTGACCCCACCCATCTGTATCCGGTGTTCGGCTTCGCCTTCGCCCGCCTGCTCAAGCGATGTGGTCTCACAGTGCGTAATTCGTGGGGCTTCCCGTTGAACGGATCGAGCCCGACGTCACGACGCGGACTCAGGGCGCTCGCCGGTATTGCCCGGGCGGTCGGAGCAACAGGCTCGCCAGACGGCGACCAGCTGTGTATGTTGCTGGCCTGTACCCAGGACCACCGAACTGCCTGCCTGGACGACAAGATCGCCAGTGTCACGAGTCACTACTAGGTACGGCACCGTGAGACAAACCGTCTTCATTCCCCGGCGCGGTGTCGATATCCCCGCCTTCGGCACTGACTCGATACCGCAACATTCGGTCGCTACATTGCATTGGGTCGTATCGCTCTCCTGCGAGCCGCACACCGCGCTGTGCAACTGCATGCGTCTCGTTCAATCTCGATAAGACGTGCCTTGAAGATCTTGCTTTGTTCGGTTCCTTTTCGCCCGTCGGTCGGTGGCATCGAAACCATCTCGGCGCTGCTGGCCGAGCGCTTTCACGCTGCCGGCCATCGCGTGGTGTTAGTGACGCGGACCGACAGCGCCACTGCCGAAACGGATGCCTTCGAGGTGGTGCGCCGACCCTCGGTGCGACGCTTGTTCGCACTGCTGCGCTGGGCCGATGTGGTGTTCCACAACAACATCAGTCTTCGTTTCGCCTGGCCGATGCTCTTCTGTCATCGGCCGTGGGTCGTGGCGCACCACACTTGGATTGCGAAAGCGGGGCTGGCGGCCCGCGTCAAGCGACTGGTGCTGCGCTTGGGTTCTCACATCGCAGTCAGCCAAGCCGTGGCCCGCAGCCTGCCGGTGCCCTGCGTGGTCGTGCCGAATCCGTACGCCGATGACTTGTTCGTGCGCCATGAAGGCGCGCCGCGTCGTGGGCAGCTCGTGTTCGTCGGCCGCCTCGTGAGCGACAAGGGTGTCGACGTCCTGCTGGAGGCTCTGGCTTTGTTGGCGAAGGCCGGCACGCGCGTTCGACTGACCGTCATCGGTGATGGTCCTGAAAAGCCGGCACTGCGACAGCAGGCGGAGGGTCTCGGCATTGCGCACCAGGTCGAGTTCGTCGGACGCCGGACCGGCCCGTCACTGGCGGCTGCGTTGAATGCCCACCAGATCCTGGTGGTGCCTTCGGTGTGGGAGGAACCCTTCGGCGTCGTAGCGCTCGAGGCCATGGCGTGCGGTTGCGTGCCGCTGGTGGCGCGCAGTGGCGGGCTTCCCGAAGCGGTGGGCCATGGGGGCGCCGTGTTCGAGCGCGCCGACCCGCAGTCGCTGGCGCAGGGCATCGTGGAACTCCTTTTCAATCCCGAGTCGATCGCGCGGTACCGCGCCCTTGCGACCGCCCATCTCGAGCGTCATTCTCGCGACGCCGTGGCCCAGCGCTACCTGCAAGTGATCACCGATGCGGCCTATGCGCCTGCAACGCAACGCACCGCGCGAGCTGGCTGAGCCAGCCGTGCAGGCCGCCGGGCGGGCGCGGGAGCCGGCCGGCACGCCGGGCTCCGCGGCGCGCGAGCGCGCTCGGGTGCGGCTGGTCGGCGTGGTGCTGGCGATCTACCTGCTCGCCATCTTCGAGGGCTCGATCCGCAAATACGTCGTGCCACAGTTCGGCCAGGTCGTCTTTTTTATCCGCGATCCGCTGCTGATCTATGCCTTCGTGCTGGCCACCCGGTTCGGCCTGTGGCCACGCTACAGCGTCTTCTACCGGTTCAGCCTTTTCATGGCCGGCTTCGGCGTGTTGCTGCTCGGCCTGCAGATCATCGTGGGGGGTTTCAGCGAGACGCGGCTGCTGCTGGGCGTTTACGGCTGGCGCGCCTACTTTCTTTATGTGCCACTCGCCTGCCTAGTGGGTGCCCAGTTCCGGGCCGCCGACATCGCCCGTTTCGCCCGGGTCACCCTGCTGCTGGCAGTGCCTATCGCGGTGCTGGTGGCGTTTCAGTTCAGCTCGCCGATGGACTCGGTCATCAATGTCGGCATCGCGGCGGAAAAAGAACTCCAGTTCCAGGGCCTGGGACTGAACGCGGACCGCATCCGCGCGACCGGGACGTTCACATCGAGCGCCGGACAGCAGCAGTTCGTGGTCACGGCGTGCGTCTTCGCGCTCGCTTTCCTGCTGCTGCCGACCGGGCCGGGGCGCCCGCGCGGCTGGACCCTGGCGCTGGCGTCCGCCGCCATCCTCACTTGCGTGGCGTTGGGCGGCAGCCGTGGCACGACGCTGCAATGCGCGCTGAGCGGCCTTGTTGCGCTGTCGATCGGATTCATCGGACGCGGTGCCGCGCTGAAGGCCAAGGCGATTGCCCTGCCGTCGATGTTGGGTTTGACAGCCCTGGTGCTTTATCCCATCGTGTTTCCGGTGGGCTTCGATGCCTTCGTCGAACGATGGAACAGCGCGGCGGCCGCGGAGACGGGCTTTGATGGCGGGGTCTTCGGACGGGCCCTTTACGGGCTGGTTGAATTCGTGCGGCTGATCGAACAGGTGCCGGTGCTGGGCTATGGCCTGGGCTATGGCGGCAACGCCAGCCTCCGGCTGGGCGCGACGATTGACGGCGTGATGCCCGGTCTGCTGGCCGAGAACGACTATGCCCGCCACATGGTGGACATCGGTCCGGCGTTCGGCCTGGCCTACATCGTGTTCCGGGTCGTGCTGGTGGGCTGGTTGCTTGGCCAAGTGGTTGCCATTACGCGCCGGGTCTCCGACCCGCTGCCGATGATGCTGTTCGGCTACGCAAGTTACGTGCTGTTGCTGGGTCAGTTGACGGGACAAGGTTCGATCAACGTCTACGGCTGGCTGTTCACCGGTCTGTGCCTGGCCGCGGTCCGCGAGGCGCTGCCATTGGCGGCCTCTGGTGTCGTGCCGGCGCGTGCTGCCCGGACGCTTCGGCGATTGACCCGCGCACCGGGCCTGTCGACGTTGTCGCGACCTGCGCGCATCCCGTGATGCGACCGTGACTTCCCCTGCCATTCCTACAACTCCTGGAAAGCTGCTGAGATGAACGATTTCGTGATGGTGACCGGCGGTGCCGGATTCCTGGGCTCGCACCTGTGCGACAGACTGGTCAAAGACCGGCGCGACGTGCTGTGTGTGGACAACCTGTACACCGGCAGCCGTCAGAACATCCGGCACCTGCTGAGCTCGCAATACTTCGAGTTCCAACGCCACGACGTCACCTTCCCGCTTTACGTCGAGGTCGGGCAGATCTACAACCTGGCCTGTCCAGCCTCTCCGGTGCACTACCAGCACGATCCGGTGCAGACCACCAAAACAAGCGTGCACGGCGCGATCAACATGCTCGGTCTGGCCAAGCGCGTCGGCGCACGGATCCTGCAGGCCTCCACCAGCGAGGTCTACGGCGACCCCACCGTTCATCCGCAGACCGAGGCCTATTGCGGCAACGTCAACCCGATCGGCATCCGGGCCTGCTACGACGAAGGCAAGCGTTGCGCCGAGACGCTGTTCTTCGATTACCACCGCCAGCACCAGCTCGACATCAAGGTGGTGCGCATCTTCAACACCTACGGGCCGCGCATGCACCCGAACGATGGTCGCGTGGTGTCGAACTTCATCGTGCAGGCACTGCGCGGCGACGACATCACCATCTTCGGCGACGGGCAGCAGACGCGCAGCTTCTGCTATGTCGACGATCTCGTCGACGTCATCATTCGCATGATGGGCAGCGAGGCCGGATTCACGGGGCCGGTCAACATCGGGAATCCGAGCGAATACACGATGCTCCAGCTCGCCGAGACCGTGTTGCGCATGACGAAGAGCCGCTCACGTCTGGTGCATCGGCCCTTGCCCAGCGACGACCCGAAGCAGCGTTGCCCTGACATCACGGTCGCCCGAAACCGGCTGGGTTGGGAGCCCAAGGTCTCGCTGGAAGACGGACTGGCGCCGACGATTGCCTACTTTCGCGAACAGCTCGATCTGCACACGAGCCGAAGCCATGGCGTCGGTGTCTGACCTCGACCCGAACCGGGTGCAGCGCGACCTGGGCGCGGTGCCATCGACGGCCGGTCCGAGCGAGTCCGCGGCGACACGGCACCCTGAACTCTGCGTCATCCTGCTCACCTACAACTCAGCCGGGCTGATCGAGAGCACGGTGCGCGCGGCGCTGCAACTTACCCGCATGGTGTGCGTGGTCGACTCGGGATCTAGCGACGGCACCGAACGCATCGTTGCCGGGCTTGGCTGCCATGTGGTGCAGCGACCGTTCAGGAACTATGCGGACCAGCGCAACTGGGCGATCGACGAGTTCGGCGCGTTGGCACCGTGGCAGCTTCATCTGGACGCCGACGAGGTGCTCGATGTCGAGGCGATCGCCGAAGTCAGTCGCGCATTGCGCGATCCGCAGGGGGCGAGCAATTTCATCTTCAGGCGGCGCACTTATTTCCTCGGCCAGTCGCTGCGCTTCGGCGGCACGCACAACTACCACCTGCGCCTGTTCAGATCGGGGAGCGCGCGCTGCGAAGACCGGCTCTATGACCAGCACTTCGTTTCGGACCGGCCGGCCGTGCGGCTCGGCGGTTTGCTGCACGACATGAATGTGGGCAGCCTCACCGAGTGGACCGCGCGCCACAACCGCTGGAGCGACCTGGAAGCGGCCGAAATCTCACGCCCGCAGACGCAAGGCGCAGGCCAGATTCGCGCCAGGCTGTCAGGCGATCCGCGCGAGCGCCGTCGCCTCTACAAGGGCCGCTATTACCAGGCCCCGCCGGTGTGGCGGGCCATGCTGCTCTTCGTCTACCGCTATGTGTTGCAGGGCGGGTTCCTCGACGGCCGTGCCGGCTTCCTTTATGCCTTTTTGCAGGTGTTGTGGTTTCGCATGCTGGTTGACGCGAAATTGCACGAACAGAGCTTGCGTTCATGACCACGCTGCTAAATCGCCATCGCGTCACGCGGCTAACCGGTTTTGCGTCGGGTCAGGTGGCGGTCCAGGTGATTGGCTTCGCGTCGGGCATGGTGCTGGTTCGGGCGATGGAACCGGCGCAGTACGGCTATTACACCTTGACAGTGAGCATGGCGAGCATCGCCAACATCCTGACCGACCTCGGACTGGCCAGCGCCGTGATGGCAATCGGCGGGCGCTCGACCCGCAATGCGCTCGGCAGCCTGCTCGACGATGCAAACGCCCTGCATCTAAGGCTCGGCTGGCTGTCGCTCGGCCTCCTCGCGCCTTGTTTCGCCGTGCTGTTGCTGCGGCAGGACGCGCCGCCGTGGCAGGTCGCTGCGCTGACGGCGCTGGCGATCGCGTCTGCCGCGCTGAACGTGCGCGCCGGCCTGGCGCTGTCCATCGGACGGCTGCTGGGGCTGGTGCGTCTGCAACTGCGGCTCGACCTCGCCGTCAACGTGGCCAAGCTCGGCGTGCTGATGCTGGCCGTCGGCGTGGCTCTCGATGCCACGATGGCATGCGCCGTCAACCTGTTCGTGGCAGCGGCCACCTGGGCGGTCTGGACGCGCCACCTCGACCGCAGCCTGGACCGCTCGAGCGAATCCAAGCGGTTGCCCCGGGTCGGCCATGGCCCGGCCTTGCGTGAGCAACTGTGGAAGCAGGCTCCAAACTCGGTGTACTTCGTGATCAGCAGCCAACTGGCGGTGTGGTTGATCGGCATCTTCGGCAACGCCGAACGGGTCGCCGAGGTGGGCGCGCTGAGCCGGCTCGGCGCGTTGTTCACCGTCATCGGTGCGGTCAGCGCGACGCTGGTGATGCCTTACTTCGCACGGCATCACGGCGTGCCGGCGTTGGCCTCGGGCTTCGTGGCGGTCAACGGCTTCTTCGCCGCCATGCTGATGGCGCTGGTGGCGCTGTCGATGGCATATCCGGAGGCGATCCTGTGGGTGCTGGGCGGCCATTACGGCGCACTGCAGTCCGAGCTGGTCTGGATGGTCGTGGCGGCCACCCTGTCGGCCTGGGCGGGCACCGTCTACAGCATCGGTTGCGCGCGCGGCTGGGTCATTCCGGTGGGCCTGAACATGGGCACGGGCCTGCTCGCCACGGTGCTGGCCATCCTTGCCGTTGACGTCGCCACGGTTCGCGGCAGCTTCATGATCAACACCGCCACCGGCATGGTGGGCGTGCTGGTGACAGTTGGCTATTTCACGTGGCAGCTCCGGCGTCACGCCACTGCGAAGGCGGTTTGCCCATGACTGCGATCGACATCGTGATTCCCTGCGCCGGCCGCGCGCCCGACCTGATGAGGCTGCTGACGGCGCTGCACACTCAGTGCGCAGATTCGATGGCCGGCCTGTGCGCATCCATCACGGTGACTGACGACCGCCATTCGACCGCGCTGGCCTCCCAGATCGCTGCCAGCTTCGGGACCGTGCGCTACGTGGCCGGGCCGGCGCGAGGGCCTGCAGCCAACCGCAACCACGGTGCATCGTTCGGTCAGGCCGACTGGCTGCTGTTCCTCGACGACGACTGTTTCCCGCAGGCCGACCTGCTGCGCGCCTATGCCGACCGCGTTGAGGGAGAGCCGCAAGCCGAAGTGGTCGAAGGCGCCATCCATGCGGTGGGCGACCGCCCCAACGGCAACCACCACGCGCCCCTGAACACGAGCGGCGGGGTGCTCTGGTCGTGCAACCTGATGCTCCACCGCAGTCTGTTCGATGCGATCGGACGCTTTGACGAAGCGTTCCCGTACGCCTGCCTCGAAGATAGCGACCTGGCGCGCCGGCTGCAGCAGCGCCCGGCCCGGATCGTGTTCGCGGAAGGCGCCGTGGTTTTTCACCCCTGGCGCAGCGTGTCGGAGCGCGAGATCTCGCGGGCGATCATTTCGCATGCCATCTACGCCAGCAAGCATCCCGATTTCGTGCGCGACTGGGGTCTGTGGCATCTGCTGCGTGCGATGCGCGGCCGCGTGCGTCAGTACCGGCTCGGTCGCTTCTCTTCGATCCCGTGGGGCAAGTACCGCACGGTGTTGTACGACTTGATGGCGCCGCTGATCGTCTGCGCCGTGGTGCGCATCGTGCCGCTGCGGCGCGCCCTGTGCGAGCGCTACCAGAACCGGTGGCCGGTCGGTGCGTGACGCATGAATCGCCCGCTGTGTTTCGCCCACCTGGGCTGCCGCCGATGATCTACCAATCGATCAACCAGGCGGTGTTCGCGCAAGTTCCGGCAGGCACGCGGCGCCTGCTCGATGTCGGCTGTGGCGGCGGTCTGTTCGGTTCGGCGGTGAAGGCAGCGATGCCGTGCGAAGTGGTGGGTCTGACCCACAGCGAGGCCGAAGCGGCGCAGGCGAGGCGGTTGATCGACCGCGTCGAGGTGGTCGACCTGAACACGGCCGACTTGTCGGGGCTCGGCCAGTTCGAGTGCATCGTCTGCTCGCACGTGCTCGAGCACCTGATCGATCCGGTGCAGTTGCTGAGCCAACTGCATGCCCTGATGCGGCCTGAAGGCAGCCTGCTCGTGGCGCTGCCGAACGTCCTGCACTGGAAGCAGCGACTGGAGTTCATTCGCGGGCGGTTTGAATACACCGAGGGCGGTCTGATGGACCGGACCCACCTGCGCTTCTACGACTGGCACGGTGCTCGGCGGCTCCTCAGCGACGCCGGCCTTTCGCTGCGCGACGCCCATGCCGATGGCGGTCTTCCTTGTTCACGCTGGTTCGGAGCCTCACGGGCACGGGCCCTCGACCGCCTGGCGCTGGCTCGATTTCCGGGGCTGTTCGGATTCCAGTTTGTGTTTCGTTGCGAGTGGCCCGCATCCGAAGCTGCGCGCTCGGACCGGGCTGGCGAAGCCTCGATCCGCCCGCCGGGCGCCGGTGCCGCGTCGATGGGATCGAGGGTGGCCGCCGATGAAGCGCGCTGACGCGCAGATGGTGTCGGGCCCGCGGGTCAGCATCGTCATCACGACATATCGCTCGCAGCACGGTCACCTGTCGCTGGCGATCGCCAGCGCGCTCGGCCAGACCTGGCGCGACATCGAAGTCATGGTGTCGGACGACTCACCGGACGATTCGTTGCGTGACCTGGTCGCCGCGTTCCGCGACCCGCGGGTGAGCTACCGACACAACGCGCCCGCTCTCGGCGTCGCCCGCAACCACTGGCGGTGCTTTCGCGAAGCGACCGGCGAATTCGTCGCCGTGCTGAACCATGACGACTGGCTGGCACCCCGCTTCGTCGAAGCGCTCGCCGAGGTGCTGATCTGCCACGGCGCTGCAACGCTTGCGTTCTGTGACCACTGGATCATCGATTCAGCCGGTCGGCACCTGATCGAAGAGAGCGACCGGAACACCATCACTTGGGGCCGCGCGCAGCTGTCCGAAGGCCTGCACCGGCCTTTCGCTTCGCTGGTGGCGGCCCAGAGCATTCCGATGGCCATGGGCACGTTGTTTCGGCGCTCCGCCCTGCCGGCTGCACTGCCCGACGACGCCGGGCCGGCCTACGACCTCTGGCTGTCCTATCTGCTGTGCCGCCATGGCGGTGGGGCGTGGTACGAGCCCGAGCGCTTGAGCGCCTGGCGCAGCCATGCGGACAACCTGACCTCTGGCGGTGGTCTGGACTGGTTGCGCGGCTCGGCCACGTGCTGGCAGGCAATGTCTCGCGATCGATCGTGTGCCTCAGTCCAGAACGCCACGAGTGGTCGCGCCGCACTGAGCTTTTACAGCTGCGCGGTGCGTGCTTGGCATGACGGGCAGCGCCTGGTTTGTGCTGGCTTTGCCTTCCGTTCGCTGCGGGTACGACTAACGCTGCGCGGTCTGTGCGCCTGCCTATTGCCGGTGCTGCCGCGGCGTATAGGGGTATGGCGGACATGGCGCAGCCGAGTGCACTGAGTTGGAACTTCGATGCTGATGAAGCAATGAATCAAGAGCGTGGCAAGTCGAATGGGCATGCACCTTTACACTGACGCGTTTTTGCCCACGGGTGTGGGCTGGCTTCACGACATTCGGCGATCGGGTCTGGTGGGCGATGCGCCGCTGTGCTTCGATGTCGGCGCGAACGTCGGCCAGACCGTGCTCGTGTTGAAACGGTCGTGGCCGCAAGCTTCGACACATGCATTCGAGCCGTTTTCGCAGCCGCGCGCCGAACAGATATCGGTCGCGGACCGCCTGACGGGCGTAACCCCGGTCGACGTGGCACTCGGCGCCGAATCAGGTTGTGCATTGATCCAGCCACGCGAAATGTCGGTGCTGAACTCCTTGCTGCCGTCGACGGCATCGCCATCGGCCGGTCCCGCTGAAACTATCCGCATCGATACGGTCGATCGATATTGCGCTTCTCACGGTATCGGCAAGATCGATGTGTTCAAGACGGACATCAAAGGCTTCAATCTCGATGTGCTGCAAGGCGCCAAGCATATGTTGACTCGACAACGCATCACATTCATTCACGTCGAAGTCACCTTCTTGCCTTAGAACTCTGGAAATATCGCGTCCCATTCAGTGTTCGACCATCTGACGGCTCGGCACCGGTATCGCTTTTTGGGCCTCTACGAAATCTATCCGCTGCATCACTTCGACGAGCCGAATCTGTTCTGCAACGCCTTGTTCGTCGGTCGCGACGCGCGGCAAAGTCGGCAGGGGGCTAGCACAACTGAATCCTGGATGACATGAACCTGGTGCTGCACACCCATCCGTCGTTCCTGGGTCTGACGAGCCAGGAGCATTTCGCTCGGTCGTTGGCCGAATCGTTTCGCCTTCGCGGACACACGGTGGAAGTCCGGCGTCCAACGGCCCGCGTTCGGCGGTGCGTGGGCACCGGATCGCTGTCCAAGTGGGCCGGCTACCTGGACCAGTACCTGCTGTTTCCGCGCCAGATGCGGGCCTCGATGCGGCACGATCCGCCTGGCACGCTGTACGTGTTCTGTGACCAAGCCCTGGGCCCGTGGGTGCCGCTGGCAGCGCATCGACCGCACGTGGTTCACTGCCACGACCTGCTCGCGTTGCGCTCGGCGTTAGGCCGGATTGCCGAGCACCGGACGTCGCTGACGGGTCGGCTGTACCAGCGCTACATCCGGCGTGGCTTTTCCCGGGCCCGGCACTTCATTTCCATCTCGGAGCACACGCGCGACGATCTGCACCGGCACGGATGCGTGAAGCCGGTGACGTCCGAGGTGGTCTATAACGGCTTGAACCACCCCTACCGACCCCTGGCGCCCGATGTTGTGCGGCAGCGCCTGCGACAGGCCGGGCTGCCGGAAGATGCTCCGCGCTGCCTGCTGCACGTCGGCGGCGGCCAGTGGTACAAGAACAGCGTCGGTGTCGTGATGCTGTATGCCAGCTACGTGCGCGACGCGATGGATGCAGGCGAGGTGCCACTGCCGCTGTGGATGGTCAGCCCGCCGCCGGACGCCGCCTTGCGCGCTGCACTGGCGCGGTTGCCACCGGATGTCCCGGTGCGCTTCTTCAGTGGCATCGGCATCGACACGCTGGAGGCTCTTTACTCGCACGCCGAAGTCTTGTTGTTTCCGAGCTTGGCCGAAGGCTTCGGCTGGCCGATCATCGAAGCGCTGGCCTGCGGCTGTCCCGTCATCACCACCGATGCGGCGCCGATGACGGAAGTGGGGGGCGACGTGGCCTTCTATCTGCCTCGACTGGCGTCGACGGACGGTATCGACGTCTGGGCGAAGAACGGCGCTCAGGTGCTGGCAAAGGTGCTGCAGCGGTCGCACGAGGAGCGCAACGCCCGGGCGGCTGGCGGCGTGTCATGGGCTGCACGATTCAGCGCCGCTGCGGCCGCCGACGCCTATCTGTCGGTATACCAGCGGGTGCTAGAGATGCACGAGGCGCGACCGAGTTGAAATCTCCGCGCTGGCGCTGGGTCGCATTGGGTGCCATTGCGCTGGTTGGACTGACAGAGTTCGTGATCCGGCAGGCCGGCACCGTCAGTTTCCCGATCTACACGCGCAACGAACAATCCGGCTACGCGCCGCGCAGCGACCAGCAAGGCACGTTTCTCGGTAGCAATCGATGGGTCTTCAATGACCGGGGCATGGGAGTCGACAAGGCCTGGAAGCCAAGCAACCTCACCGACGTCCTGCTCATCGGCAACAGCATTGTCATGGGCGGCAATCCTTACGACCAAAACGACAAACTGACACCTCAACTGCAAAGCAGGTTGGGGAGCGGTTGCGCCATCTGGCCCGTGGCTGCTGGAGGTTGGTCCACTGTCAACGAAGTCCACTTTCTGCAAAGCAACCCCGATCTGGTGGCGGCTTCCGATTTTTTCATCTGGGTGCAGATGGCAGGCCAGTTGCAACGGCTGAGCCCGTGGACGGCAGAGACGATTCACCCGACGAAAGCCCCGTCCTGGGCAACCTGGTATGTCGTCAGCAAGGCGCTTGCAGCCCGATTTCCAAGCACCGAGCCCACGGTGTCTCTGGCGCCCGAGGACGCCTTGAAGCATCGCCAGGCGCTGGAAGCGATGCTCGAGCGACTCCAGATCAGCAGCACGCGTCGACCGGCCGGGCTGATCGTGCTGTATCCCGATCTCGAACAGTTGGCGCTGGCAAGGGCTGGGCTGGAGTGGTTTGCCGACAAGCAAGCGATTCAGCGCATGGCCGACGAGCACGGTCTCGTGCTGGTGGACATGACGCGTTTTCCGCAATGGATCAAATCTCTTTACCGCGATCCCGTGCATCCGACAGTCGAGGGCAATGCGGTTCTGGCCGAGATCCTGGTTCAGTCGATCGTGCGTGCCTTCGCCAGTCACCCTTGCGACATGGCGAAAGCAGGCGCGACACGAGCGGGTGTCTCGCTCAAGCCTTGATGCACCGCCGAGTGACGTGCGTCGCTGTGCGGTAAGGGTGCAGCGGCTGCCCATCCGAGCGCGCCGACAAACGTGAGTGCCGAAACCAGAAGCATCAAGACCCGCGGGCTGGGCGCGGCCGATTCGATCGGCTTGTCGAGCAGTTCATAAGTCAGTGCGGCCAGCACGACGCTGGAAATCAGGATCGCGACTCGCAACTCTGGGGTCAAGGGCACGCCCATCACCACGGGAAACGTCAGTAAAGGCCAATGCCAAAGATACAACGGAAAGCTGATCGCACCATAGAAGCGCAGGACGGGTTGCGAAAGCACAGACCTGTTGAACGCTGCTTCGCTTCCAGCGGCCAGCAACGCGAAGGTGGCAAGCGCGGGCAACAGCGACCTCCAGCCTGGCAAGTCAGTGGATTGACTGATCAGCATGACCGATGCGCCAAGCAGGGCAACACCGGCCCAAGCCATCAGATCTGGCACAAGGTGCTGCGCGCGTGGGTGTCGGACGAGTCGAGCCTGGATCCAGGCGACCGGCCCAGCGTTGCCTTTCGCGCTCATGCAGGCCAGCAACGCGCCGGCCATCCATTCCCACGCAGGAGAAGCAGGCAGCGCGGCCTCTCGATGGCTTTGACTGAAGGTGACGTCCAAAAGCAGCGTCGATAGCAGCAGTGTGCAAACCGCAGCCACGACCGATCGTCTTGAACGCAGCAGCCAAGCCAAGACGATCGGCCATACGATGCAAAATTGCACCAGGAATGCCAAAGCCCAAAGGTGGAACAACGGAGCGCGTTGCCACTCATGGCCCGCCAATGCCGCCTCTCGCCACCCGATGAGGTTGGAGGCAAACAAGGTCGCGGAAGCGACTTGCTTGCCGATTTGGCGCGTCGCGTCGGGCGCGGTAAACAGCCAGCTGAAGGCCAGGCAGAACATCAATATCAAGCAGAGCGACGGCACGATCCGTTGCATCCGCCGGACAAAGAACGCAGGCAAGTCCATCCGACCCGCAGCGTGCGCTGACAGCAGGCGACGGGTGATGAGAAAGCCGGATATCACGAACAACATGTCGAGCCCGACCAGCCCCCCGCGCCGACCCCATTCGGGAAACATGTGCACGGCCAGCAACAACAAGACGGCGAAGCCACGCAAGCCGTCCACGTCGGATCGCCATCCTGCCGTTTCATGAGTCGCAGATACAGCCTGCCCGCGCAGGGTGCCGCTGGTGAAATCGGAAACTTCGGGCATTAGCGACGTGTGAGTCGGCAAACTGTCATGGACCGAATTTAGACATGATCCAAGTCAACTTGTTGCCGCATTGATATCGCACGCTGGTCCGATGGGGCTAGCCCTTGCACCACCTTTCAACATCATCGTTACCACTTCGTGCATGCCGTACTCGGCCTTCCAGCCCAGCTTGGTCTGTGCGAGAAGAGGGTTTGCACGGCTCGCCAACAACTCGTTGGGGCGCGACAGCGACGCGTTCTGATCGACGTGGTCACGCCAGTTCAGCCCGAGCAGGCGGAAGGTCGTTTCGACGAACGACTCCAACGTATTCGTCTGCCCCGTTGCAATCACCATGTCGACGGGGGTCGAATGCTGCAGCATGAGGTGCATGGCCTTGACGTACTCTGGAGCCCAACCCCAGTCGCGCGCGATGTCGATGCGTCCGAGTTGCAGCCGCTCCGGTGAGCCGCCGGCAATGCGGCAGGCTGTGGAAACGATCTTTTGAGTGACGAAGCGAGCGGGTCTAAGCGGCGACTCGTGATTGAAGAGGATGCCGCTGCAGGCATGCAGGCCGTAGGCCTCGCGGTAGTTCTGCACCAGCCAGAAGGCCGACGCCTTGGCGACCGCATACGGGCTGCGCGGTCGAAACGGAGTTTGCTCGTCGGCGGCTTCACCTCCGGTGTCGCCGAAGCATTCGCTCGAACCGGCGTGGTAGATCCGCACCGGTTGCTCGGCCAGGCGGCAGGCCTCCAGCATGTTCAGCGTGCCCAGAACGACGCTTTGTAGCGTCTCAGCCGGCAATTCGAATGAGAGTCCGACGGACGACTGCCCGGCAAGGCAGTACACCTCGGCGGGGCGCGCTGTGCGCAGTGCCACGAAGACACTGCGGAAATCTTCCGGAACCATTGAAAGAATCCGCACGCGCTCGCGCAGGCCCAGGCGCAGAAGATTTCCGAACGCCGATCCCTCTGCGTCTCGGGATGTGCCGAACACTTCGTATCCGCATTCGAGCAGCCATTGCGCAAGATACGAGCCGTCCTGGCCGCTGATGCCGCAGATCAGCGCGCGGCGTTTGCCTTCAGGCATGCATAGCCTCCTTGATGGGGTGAATCTGACAGACATCTGCAAATGCCTCGGCCTGGAGCCTCGATCGGTGGCCGGCGTACCAGGCGCGTGCAGCGTCAGCCATGCACTGACGCGCTTGCGGCGTACCGGGCATCGAAGCAGCGTTCTTCAAGGTCACGAAGTGCTCGCCGTGTCGAAGACCGTCGGTGTCCATGCCTGTATCTGCGGTGTTGAGCGCAATGCAGCCGTGCACCGCATAGGCGGCGAACACGGTCGATTTGCCGAGGTATTTCGGCGGGTAGTCGATCAGTCCATATGCCGAATGTTGAAGCAACGATTGCAACTCGGGCGCAGCCATGCGGCCCACGAATCGATGGTTCATGCGGAGCGGCGTGCCGTTGTAGGCCTGTCCGGACCCCACTTCAATGACCTCGGTCACCCCGTGTCGCCGCAGCAGCATGGCATGGCGCGGCAGCAATGCCAGTGCACGGTGTCGCGTCGTTTGGGCACCGAAGACGACCAGTTGCAGGCCGCGCTGGTTGGATGCCGGGACGATGTCGGGCTCACCGATCGTCGAAAACACGGGCTGCATGGTGACCGATACGTTGCGGCCGACGCGGTCCGCCAGCCAACGCCGATGCAGTTCGGTGTTGGTCCAGAGTGCGTCACTGCGGCGCGCAATGGCGGCCGCGATCCAGGCTTGAACGCCCGACAGCCAGAATGCCGACCCCCAGGGCGGGCCCGAAGCAAACAGTTCGTGGAACACCGTCACGATCCGCAGGTCGCGGCCCAGACATTGGCGCGCGCGGTCGATCTGCGGCAACAACCAGAAACAAATTCCGCGCGCTTGAAAGCCGTAGCCCGAGTAGTGCAGCAGCAGCGTGCATGGGCGTCCTTGCGTTTCGATCAATTGCTTCAGTCGGGTTGCCAAAGGCTGTTGCCTGGCGTCTTCTTGCGAGAACGACAGGAGGTGGTCTGTCATGCCAGACGCCTGCCAGTGCCTGCTCAGGCCCTCGGCATAGTCACGCACTCCGCCGGTACCTGGCGAGAGCAATTGCACCACGGTACGCTGCCTCAGGGTGGTGTCTGCCAGGTTTGACGTCATGACGGGTCGCGTGCGCGGCGGGCTCCTTGGATTCGATCGAGCAGCACGTTCGAAAGCGCAGCACTGTGCGCCTCCTGGCAGCCTTCGTTCAAGTGGTACAGCGTGTCGAAGAAGCAGTCGACCGGGTAACGAGACCGGTTCGGCAACACGATGAACTGCTGGCCGGCGTCTTCATAAATCCGGCGCAGGCGATCGACATCGCTTGAATCGACGTTGACTGAATCGGGAACCGTGGGCAGCCCGCCGACGACCCTCACGCCGGCGTCGCGCAGTTGCCGCAGGAATGCGTCCAACACGTCGATCGCATCCGACTGTGCGGGCACGGCCGACGACTCGGCACGGCTGTCCCGCAGCCTGGTGGCGTAGGCAATGCCGACGTCTGCGGTGTGGCCGCGTTCGTCGCCCTGGAGCGTCAGGTTGTCCGTGCTGCTGCGGCGTTTGAAGCCATGGCGATCGAGTGCCATTTCAACCGCACCTTGGATCAGGAACGGCAGGTCGAATGATCCATAGGCCGCGGCGATGCGCCGCGCGTCGAGCGACCACAGGGTGTCGCGATGGCTGTGGACCAGCAACGCATTCTGCAAGCCGCCTTGCATCTCGGCCGTCGAAACGCGGTACTGGCTGTATTCCAACGGCATGTAGACCAGATCGCCTGCCCGCAACAAGGGCCGCCACTGTGCAAGCTGAAAGTCGAGCCCGATGCCGACGCCAATCGATGCGTTGACGCAGGGCAGGCCCAGTGTCCGTGTCATCACTTCGCAGCGGTGGCTGTAGCGTCCGTTGCTGCCCGCAAAGATGACGATCTTGGGCGATGCCAGGCTGCGGGCATAGGACTGCTTGTAGTCCATCTGCTTTTGGATCTCGCCGACGACCAGCGGCCGATGCACGACCGAGAACACCGCCACGAAGATCACGAGCGAAACCGCGATCAATCCGCACAGCGTTGACAGCTTCTTCACTGCACCGGCCCCGTCAGAACTGAAAGTACAGGAACTCGGACGCGCCGCCGTACAGCACTCGCTGCAACGCCAGCGCGGCGCAGGGCAGGATAAGCGCGTAGCGCCAGCGTGTAGACAACTCTGGCAAGGTCGGCGCGCCGACAACGATCGCCATCCCGAATCCGAGCATCAGCACCATCTCGACGCACCCCATGACGCTGCCGTCGGCCAGGTACGGCACCTTTCCCGCGCCGTCGGCCACGTGCGCCAGCACGGGTAAAAAACCGATGATCTGATCAGGCAACACGGCCCCGTTGAGGCCCGCCATGCCTTTGAGCACCGCGGCGGCCGATGCGAGATCGGGCGAGCGGAAGACCACCCAGGCCACCACCACGGCGAGAAACGTGGCGAGCCAGGCGATTGCCGATGCCACCGCTGCCAGCGGTTTGGTAGACGGTCCACCGCTACGGTGCGACACACCACGCCGCCAGCCGTGAAAGGCGACCAGATACAGCCCGTGTAGTCCACCCCAGACCACGAAGGTCCATCCTGCTCCGTGCCACAGGCCACCGAGCAGCATTGTGGACATCAGGCAAACCTGTTGCCGGCCCAGCCCGTGGCGGTTGCCACCCAGCGGGATGTAGAGGTAGTCGCGCAGGAAGCGCGACAAGGTCATGTGCCAGCGCCGCCAGAACTCGGCGATGTTGCGCGCCTTGTAGGGCGACTGGAAGTTCATCGGAAGCGCGATGCCGATCATCAGCGCCAAGCCGATCGCCATGTCGCAGTAGCCGGAGAAATCGAAGTAGATCTGCAGCGTGTACGACAGCGCGGCACCCCAGCTTTCGAAGAAGGTCAGCGCGTGCGTGTCGGCGGCGGCGAATGCGGGGTTGGCGTAGCTGCCAAAGGCATCGGCCAGCACCGTCTTCTTGAACAGCCCGAGGATGAACATCACGCTGCCATCGGCCAGCCGATCGGCGCTGAACCGCAGGATGTCGGGCCGGGCGAACTGCGGCATCATTTCCTTGTGATGCAAGATCGGGCCGGCGATCAGGTGCGGGAAGTAGGTGACGAACAGGCCGTAGCGCACCACGTTGAAATCCGCCGTCTTGCGTTGGTAAACGTCGACGAGGAAGGCGATCTGGGTGAACGTGAAAAACGAGATGCCCAGGGGGAGTTCGGGCGCCTCCCACCGGGTCGGTGAGTCGGCCAACCAGGCAACGCTGTTCGACAAGAAGGCCGCGTATTTGAAGTGGGCGAGCAACAGCAAGTCGATGGCGATCGCGCCGATCAACACCGACCGGGCCGAAAGTGACGACAGTGATTCCGACACGACCCCGCGCTGGCGCTTCGCCCTCGCATCGATTTCGCGGGCCGCGAACAGGTTGAAGCCGATCGACGCGAGCATCAATGGCAGCCAGGTCGGGTTCCACCACCCGTAGAAGAACAGGGAGGCCAGCGTCAGCCAGCTCAAAGCCCAAGTCGCGCTGTGCCGCGCCAGCAAGAAAAAACCAAGCAGGGTCAGCGGCAGGAACGCGAAGATGAACGCCGTCGAGTTGAACAGCATTGCAGGCGCTGCGTAGCGGCTGTCCGGGAAGAGGCGTGTTCAGGCGGTGCGCAACGCTCAGTTGGCGATCGTCGTATATCTCAGACTGTTCAGGACGCCGAGTTCGAACGAAAAGACCTTCGATCCCGACTCGACGACCGAGCCATTGCGCGATCGGGCCGCGTATCCGACACCCGAGTTCATCGGCCCGCCGATGGCGCTGGCGTAGACGAAATCGCTGCCGTACTCTGCCGTTCCGGGCAGGCGGCCCAGCAGCGTGCTGCTGCGACTGTCGGTGTCGTAGGCCATCAGCGAGGCATCTCCGTAGGCACGAGGGCCGTAGTCACTGGCAAAAATAAAGCGGCTGCGGCTCTCGCTGGCATTGAAATTCACGCTTGCCGCATCGGCCACTGCGAGTGGAAAGCCTCCGGCAAAGCTGGTCAGGATCGCACCGTTTTCATCGGCGATGTCGATGCGGTAGGTGGGCGCCGGACCACCGATGCCCGTGACCTTCCAGAGCTGGTGCACGCCGTTCGCGCCGGTCTGCACCGTGGTCGATGTGGTGATGACCGTTTTCTCCTCCGACTGCGCCCCTGTGAACTTGTCGATTCGAACCAGACGGTTGTCGGTGGCTGTGAACACGGTGAGGTACAACACATTGCGACCCATGCTGCCCAGCGTCAACAGTCCGGTTCCGCTGGCCAAAACGGTCGCCGTGGGGTTGACGCGCGTGACTTTCACGACGGCCCAGGGCGAGCTGAAATTGCTGCCCGGATCGTCTTTATACAGATAGAAATTGTTGGCGTCGAAGCCGATCGATTTCCAGTTGCTGCCTGCAGTGATGGCGCCATCGAGTGACGTTTCGATGAAAGAGCTGCCGCCCGGAAAACCTATGACGGAGAGTCGGCTGCCGTCGGCGTTGAAGGTGCTCGCGACCACGCGGGCGACGGCTGCCGCGGGGCTCGGTCGCGTCTGCAGCGTGCCTGCCGGATCGGCCCACAGTGCCACGGTGCGTGGATAGATCCAGCCACGCGGTGCCAGCGTTGTCGGATCCCGAACCACGTCGAGAGGAACGTCATTGACAGGGTTGAGCGTCGGGTTCCCATCACTGCTGGAAATCCGAACTTCGGCGCGGCGATCGTCGGTCGTGCCGCAGCGGCCATCGTCACCGACGGTCGACACGATAAAGCGTGATCTTAATGGCGTGGCATGGTCGATGGCATCGATCAGAAATCGGCAGGCCGAGGTGGTTCCCGGCTCGCTTTTGAGTAGCAAAGGCGCTTTGCCATTGGCCTGCATCGCGATGCTGCGCACGTCGCCGCCGACGATGTAGATGAGTGTGTCGGGCTGGATGGATGTGACCTTCAAATTGGCGCTGTCGACGCTTCCTCTGGACACCAGCCGGGCGTCTGTCACCTTGTCGCTGGCGGCCTCGATCACGAATTCCGTGATGCGGGGCACCAACTCCGTGCTGCGGTGCACCAACGAGAGCCCGAACTTCAGCGCATCTGTGGGGCCTGCAGCCTTCAACACCCAGCCATACGGGCCCGATGTCGGAAACGTGGCCGGTTCGCTGGGCGAGTCGGGACCCCCGCCGCCACCGCATGCCGACAAGGCGAGCAGCAAGGTCAGTCCGACGGCGGTGCGGCTGCGAGGGTGTGGCTTCATGGGAACCTTTGGGTTGGCGGTCAGGTGCAGCGAAACGCTGCCGACACGTGACGACAGCCCCGAAGACGTTACCAGTGGCATGTGACAGCCACATCACAAGCTCGCCTTCGCTTGTTTCGGGGCCCACCCCTCGCCAGCGCGGGGCACGCTGACACAGCGATGTCATTGGCAACCAATAGCATCGAAATGCACTGCTTCTTCGAGAGCGGGCCCCCGGCGAGTTGGCTCAGGCGCTGCCGCGGTTCACATCCAACACCGGCATGTCGCAGACCCGCACGTACGCCACGCACTCCGATCGCAGACCCGCCCTCGTGCAGGCCGAGGCGTCGCCGCATGCGATGCCTCTTGCCGGAGTCCGGCGCAGCTTTCGCAGTGCGCCGCAGTCGGTCTCGGGCTTCATCGCCGCCGCGCTGGAACCGGGGCTGAACGCGGCCATGCTGCTGGCCGCTCATCTAATCAATGAGGTGGAACTGTCTCAGGCCTCGATGGCGCTCCTGCCTCTGGTGATGTTTTTGTCCTTCCCGGGCATCGATCGCTTTCGCGACGGGCCGTGGACGGCAGCCGCCGACATTGTGCTGTCCTGGGTGTGGCTGCTCTTCCAGCTGGCACTGATCGGCTACGCCACGGGCAGCCTGGAACTCTATGACTGGCGTGTGTTGCTCGGTTGGGCACTCGCCACGCCCGTTTTTCACTGGAGCGCGGTGATGGCCGGCCGGCAGGTCCTGGTGCGCCGCGCCCAGCGCAAGCGAGCGATCCGACGCTCCGTGATCATCGGTGCCGGTCGACTCGCGGTCAGCGTGGCGCAGGCGCTGCGCAGCCGCCACGATGCAAGCACCGAGGTGTGCGGCTGCTTCGACGACCGAACCGGCGCACGCCTCGACGATCAGATCGCCAGCCTGCGTCTGGGCGGACTGGCGGATGTGGCCGACTATGTCAGGCGGCACGGCGTCGACGCGGTCTACATCACGCTGCCGCTCGGTTCACAGCCCCGCATCGTCGCGCTCATGGAAGCGTTGCAAGGAACGACGGCCTCCTTGTTCCTGGTCCCGGACTTGTTCGGCATCAGCATCATCCAGGGGCGCCTGCAGGACGTGAACGGTCTGCCGGTCGTGGGGCTGTGCGAAACGCCATTCACGGGCGTCAATGAAGCGGTCAAGCGCGCCAGCGATGTGGTGTTCGCGACGTTGATCCTGACGCTGGTCGCGCCATTGATGCTGCTCATGGCGCTGGCGGTCAAACACAGTTCGCCGGGGCCCGTGATCTTTCGTCAGCGACGCAACGGGCTGGGCGGCGAACAGATCGTCGTCTACAAATTCCGCTCGATGCGCTCGCTGGACGACGGCCAGGTGGTACTGGAGCGCCAATACCGCTATCCCATGCAACGCGCCATGATCGAGTTTCCCGCTGGCAAGCTGGACGCGGGGGAGGGCGCTCTGGCCTGCGCGCAGCGTGAGTTGCTGGAAGAAACCGGCTATGTTGCACGCGAATGGGCCCGTGCTGGCCTGCTCAATCCTGGCATCTCCTACTCCACCGAGTTCATAGACATCTGGTTTGCGCGTGGCCTGACGCTCACCGAGCGAAAGCTGGACGAAGGCGAGTTTCTGGATGTGTTCACCGCCAGCCCCCAGCAGCTAATGCAGTGGTGTCACGATGGTCAGGTGACGGACGGAAAAACGTTGACGGGTGCCCTGTGGCTGCAAAACATGCTGTCTGGCACCTGGGCGCTGGATTGGCAGACTACTTGAACGCAGGCCGCGTATGAAAGTCCTCAACCTCCAATGTGGCCACGGCCACCGCTTTGAAGGCTGGTTTGGCTCGGAAGACGACTTTCAAAGTCAGTTAGCGCGCAGCCTGGTCGCGTGCCCGTTGTGTGGTGATACAGGAATCAAGAAACTGCTCAGCGCTCCCCGGTTGAATCTGGGTGCAACCGATCCGCAAGCTGACACCATTGATCAGCCTGACACGTCCACAGTTTCCAATCCTGTGTCGTTGCCAAGCGAGCTCCATGCGAGCCCCATGACCGACCGCCAAGCCCACTGGCTGCAAAAGGTTCGCGAGGTATTGGCCCACACCGACGATGTGGGAGAGCAGTTCGCCAGCGAAGCACGCCGCATGCACTACGGCGAAACCGACCATCGACCGATTCGTGGCCACGCGACGGCCGATCAGGCGCTGGAGCTGCTGGAGGAAGGCATACCCGTCATGCCGCTACCGATGCCAGCCGCGTTGAAGGGCACCTTGCACTAGAGAAGGTTCTCTGATGCTATTGAAAATATAGCTGCTTGAGCAGTGTGCACAAGGGCTGAATGCTCATTTCAATACTATTTGGCACGCCTGACTTGTTGATCCGGCCCGATTGGGCACAAACCTTTTGCTCTGAACTTGTCGAAGGGCATGCGAAAACTTTGACAAGCTCAGTCCGAACGGAAAACACTTCATCGCACGGGATCAACTGCGCCTGCGCACCTGCACGTCCACAAACAGTCCCGCAAAATCATTCATGCGGCCGTTCCATGAGCCGCTGACGGGTGAGGCCAGGCTGGCATGCCGCGCGACGCCGACACGAATCAAATCCGAGCCGCCAACCAGGTTATTGGTGGGGTCAAACGGCAACCAGCCTGCGCCAGGCAAATACACCTGTACCCACGCGTGTGTAGCGCCTACGCCCACCAAAGGCGGCTGGGTAGCGCCCACGTTGTCAGGTCGTGCAGCGCCCGTATCGAAGTCCGGGCAATATAAATAGCCTGATACAAAGCGCGCCGCATACCCCAGGCGACGCACGGCTTCAATCATCAACGTGGCGAAGTCGCGGCACGTGCCTGATTGGCGCTGAAGGGTTTCATACGGCGTTTGCACGCCCTCCTCAAAACGCGCCTGGTAGCGCATGGTGTTGCGAATGAAAGCATTCATCTGCGCTAACAACTCGCGGGTTCCGGTGCTGCCGTCAGTAGACACAAATTGCTGGGCCCAAACCTGCAATTGCCCCGTGGGGTCATCGTAGTAAGGTGCCATGTAATGCGTCAGGGCAAAGCTGTCTTCCACGCTGTAGGCAAACGGGTGGTGCTGCACGCGCGCGTCCAGGGGCAAGTCCATGGCGCGCGTCCCCGCGTGCTCCACCGTGAAGGTGCATTCAATCCGCAGTTCGTTGGCGGGGCTGGTGGGCTGCACGATGGCGACCGAATTGGAATACACATCCTGAATCAGGCGAATATTCACCGGCTCGGGTGTGATCACCATGTCAGTGGCCAGCACCCGCAAGTCATGGCTGCCACGTGGGCGAAACATCACCCGGTGTTCACTCAAGGTCACGGGTGTGTGAAAGCGGTAATGGGTGATGTGGGTGATGTCGAAAAGGACGGACATGGGTCGGGCAAAAAGATGAAAACAAAGGTGCCGACATTCAAAATTTTTGGGTTACTGGTGCCTATCGGCAATCTGCTCGCTGTGTTGTAGGACGCGACGCATCGGACAGGCTCTGTGCGTCAGCGCACAGATTGATTCTTGTTGCATGTGCATGCTCTGCCAATGGTCAAAACTTCGCCTGTGTGGGCCGATGCCCCCTTTCCCTCCACCGCCACTACCGACCTTTACTGGAGTTTCTATGAAAATTTTGATGGTTCTCACTTCTCACGATCAGTTGGGCAACACGGGCAAAAAAACCGGGTTCTGGCTTGAGGAGTTTGCTGCGCCGTACTACGTGTTTGCAGATGCAGGTGCGAGCATCACGCTGGCGTCTCCCTTGGGTGGCCAGCCGCCCATCGACCCGGCCAGTGACAACGCAGCCGGTCAGACAGCAGACACCACGCGCTTCAAAGCTGACGCACAGGCACAGGCGGCGCTGGCGCACACCGTGTTTCTTCGCGGCCTGAAAGCACAAGACTTTGACGCTGTGTTCTACCCCGGTGGACATGGTCCTTTGTGGGACCTGGCAAAAGATGAGCAGTCCATTGGATTGATTGAAGCCATGCTGGCAACTGGCAAACCCGTGGCAATGGTGTGCCATGCGCCTGCGGTGTTGCGCCATGCAGAAAACAAAGATGGCGAATCGGTGGTAACGGGCAAGGCGGTAACCGGGTTTTCAAATACCGAAGAAACCGCTGCCGGGCTGACAGATGTCGTGCCGTTTCTGGTGGAAAACATGCTCAGGAAAAACGGCGGCATTTACACCAAAGCAGCTGACTGGCAGCCGCATGTGCTGACTGACGGTTTGCTGATTACAGGACAAAACCCTGCCTCGTCAAAACCTGCTGCACAGGCGTTGCTCACACTGCTGGCAAAAACGCGCGAGACCTGCCTTGTCTGACGGCAGCTGCTGGGAGCGGGCAGAAAACGGTCATGCGGGCCATCGATGGCGGAACAGGATGGGAGCGAACGGGCCGTCCATCACTCACCATCTGAT
>ENA-OFCX01000165-OFCX01000165.1-metagenomes-genome-assembly--contig:-NODE-165-length-36995-cov-5.566513_pt1 | contig 36995 bp, 29 predicted proteins | sample MGYA00153384_OFCX01 | MGnify analysis MGYA00153384
CCACTACGCGCACGTTGATTGCCCCGGGCACGCCGACTACGTGAAGAACATGATTACTGGCGCTGCGCAGATGGACGGCGCCATTTTGGTGTGTTCGGCCGCTGACGGGCCGATGCCCCAGACGCGCGAGCACATCCTGCTTGCCCGCCAGGTGGGCGTGCCGTACATCATCGTGTTCCTGAACAAGTGCGACATGGTGGACGACGCCGAGCTCCTGGAGCTGGTGGAGATGGAAGTTCGCGAGCTGCTCGACAAGTACGATTTTCCTGGCGACAACACGCCGATCATTCACGGCAGCGCCAAACTGGCCCTTGAAGGCGACAAGGGCGAACTGGGTGAACTGGCGATCATGAAGCTGGCCGACGCGCTGGACAGCTACATCCCGCAGCCCGAGCGCGCGGTGGACGGTGCTTTCCTGATGCCGGTGGAAGACGTGTTCAGCATCTCGGGACGCGGCACTGTGGTCACCGGGCGTATCGAGCGCGGGATCATCAAGGTCGGCGAAGAAATCGAGATTGTGGGCATCGCTGCCACACAGAAGACCACGTGCACGGGCGTCGAGATGTTCCGCAAGCTGCTGGACCAGGGCATGGCCGGGGACAACGTGGGCATTCTGCTGCGCGGCACCAAGCGCGAAGATGTGCAGCGCGGGCAGGTTCTGTGCAAGCCGAACAGCGTGAAGCCGCACACGCACTTCACGGCCGAGATCTACGTGTTGAGCAAGGAGGAAGGCGGGCGCCACACGCCGTTTTTCAACAATTACCGGCCGCAGTTCTACTTTCGCACGACCGACGTGACGGGTGCGGTGGAGTTGCCCAAGGACAAGGAGATGGTCATGCCTGGCGACAACGTCAGCATCACGGTCAAGCTGATCAACCCGATCGCGATGGAAGAAGGCCTGCGCTTCGCCATCCGCGAGGGCGGGCGCACCGTCGGTGCGGGCGTCGTGGCCAAGATCATCGAATAAGGCGATCCGAAGGGGCATAGCTCAATTGGCAGAGCGTCGGTCTCCAAAACCGAAGGTTGGGGGTTCGATTCCCTCTGCCCCTGCCACCCGGTAAGCGCGGGGTGGTTTAAAAATAGGTCCGCTGGCGCCTGACTGGCTCTGCAGGCTTTTGCTTCACTCCCTCGCGGGCTTCCGCAGCAATTTCAGTTGGCGCCCAAAAGCAGCTCAGTTCATGTCCACGCAACCCCAAGTCGAAACTGTTTCCACAACCGCTGACAAGGCCAAACTGGCTGGCGCAGTGCTGTTGGTGGCGGGTGGCATCGTCGCTTTCTACTACCTGGGCAAACAGGACCTGTGGCTGCGCGTGCTGGCTTTGCTGGCCATGATTGGCCTGGCTATTGGAGTGTTTTTCGTTTCTGAGTCCGGCAAGCAATTGATTGCCTTCGGGCGCGACTCTGTGCGTGAAGTCAAGAAGGTGGTCTGGCCTACACGTAAGGAAGCAGGCCAGATGACAGGCTACGTCTTTGCTTTTGTGCTGGTCATGGCCTTGTTTCTCTGGCTCACCGACAAGACGCTTGAATGGGTGTTGTATGACCTGGTCCTGGGCTGGCGCTAACGAATTACGAACATGACCGAACAAATCGACGTCTCCAGTGCGGTGCCCGAAGCGCCTCTACCCGTTCCTTTGACTGCGCCTGTTCTTGCGCCCTCCACGAAGCGCTGGTACGTGGTGCATGCATATTCCGGCATGGAAAAGGCCGTGGAACGCAATCTGCGCGAGCGGATCGATCGCGCTGGAATGCAGGACAAGTTCGGTCGTATCTTGGTGCCGACCGAGGAAGTGGTTGAGCTCAAAAACGGCAAGAAAGCCGTCACCGAGCGCCGTTTCTTTCCAGGCTACGTGTTGGTCGAGATGGACATGGCCGACGACACCTGGCACCTTGTGAAGCACACCGGCAAGGTGACTGGTTTTGTCGGCGGCGCGCGAAACCGCCCGGCGCCCATTTCCGACGCCGAGGTAATGAAGATAGTCAACCAGATGCAAGAGGGCGTAGATAAACCGCGGCCCAAAGTGCAGTGGACGGTGGGTGAGCTGGTGCGTATCAAGGACGGGCCGTTCACTGATTTCAACGGCGCCGTGGAAGACGTGAACTACGAAAAGAGCAAGGTCAAAATATCAGTAACGATCTTCGGCCGCGCTACCGGTGTGGATCTGGATTTCGCGCAGGTCGAGAAGATCTGAGTTTTTGCGTGTGCCGATGCAGCCCCGGCGAACGCAAGTGCATTTTGGGCTGAGTGACGAGGAGCCAGCGAAGGCTGGCGTTTGAACTCGGTTTAGGAGCCATTCATGGCCAAGAAAATAGTCGGCTTCATTAAGCTGCAAGTGCCGGCCGGCAAGGCCAATCCATCGCCGCCCATCGGCCCGGCCCTGGGTCAGCGTGGTTTGAACATCATGGAGTTCTGCAAGGCGTTCAACGCCCAGACGCAAGGCATGGAACCCGGGCTGGTGTTGCCAGTGGTGATCACGGCGTTTGCCGACAAATCGTTCACCTTCGTGCTGAAGTCGCCGCCGGCCACCGTGTTGATCAAAAAGGCCATCAAGCTCGACAAGGGTTCGGCCAAGCCGCATGTCGACAAGGTCGGCAAGATCACTCGGGCGCAGCTCGAAGAGATCGTCAAGATCAAGACCAAGGACTTGACCGCGGCCGACCTGGACGCGGCGGTGCGCACCATTGCAGGCACAGCCCGTTCGATGGGCATCACGACGGAAGGTGTTTGACATGGCCAAGCTGACCAAACGCCAGAAGGCTCTTAAAGGCAAGGTCGACAGCAACAAGCTGTACGCACTGGACATCGCCATCAACATTGTCAAGGAATGCGCCATGGCCAAGTTCGATGAATCCATCGACGTCGCCGTGCAGCTCGGCATCGACGCCAAGAAATCGGACCAGGTCGTTCGCGGCGCCGTGGTGATGCCCAACGGCACCGGCAAGACCAAACGCGTGGCCGTGTTCGCTCAGGGCGCCAAGGCTGAAGAAGCCCGGGCCGCCGGCGCCGACATTGTCGGCATGGAAGACTTGGCTGAGCAGATCAAAGCCGGGGTGATGAACTTCGACGTCGTGATCGCCTCGCCCGACACGATGCGCGTGGTCGGCACGCTGGGCCAGATTCTCGGCCCGCGTGGCTTGATGCCGAACCCAAAGGTCGGCACGGTCACGCCCGACGTGGCACAGGCGGTGCGCAACGCCAAGGCAGGTCAGGTGCAGTTCCGAGTCGACAAGGCGGGCATCGTGCACGCGACGATCGGCCGCCGCTCGTTCGACACCGACAAGCTCGGCGGCAACCTGCGCGCACTGATCGAGGCGCTGAACAAGGCCAAGCCGGCGTCGAGCAAGGGCATCTATCTGCGCAAGCTGGCCGTGTCGTCGACGATGGGCGTTGGCGCGCGGGTCGACATGGCATCGCTCGCCGTCTCGACGCAACAAGCCTGACGCAAACGAAGATTGGCGCGAGTCGGGCGCCGATCGATTGAGTTTGGTGGGCCGACCCCGGGCGAAAGTTTCGGGTCGGGCCATCCTAGACCGCTGGTGCGGCCGTCGTGGTCGCTTAATGGACAGCAAGGTGCGGTGCTGAACCGCAGCATGCAAGAAGCCAGCGCAGATGGCGGTCCTGCTGACCGGAACTTTGGTTCCTGGACAGATGGTCGCTGAACCCGAAGTGTGTCCACGGTCTGGCAGCAGGCACGGGACACGTGATGTGAGGAGCAGACCTTGAGTCTCAATCGCAACGAGAAAGCAGCCGTGGTGACGGATGTGGCGGCCCAGGTGGCCCGCTCACAGACGCTCGCGTTGGCCGAATACCGTGGCCTCACCGTTGAACACTTGAACAACTTGCGCCGTCAGGCGCGCGACAAGGGTGTGTATCTTCACGTGCTGAAGAACACACTCGCCCGTCGCGCGGTGGCCGGCACACCGTTCGAAGTGGCATCGGTAAACATGGTCGGTCCGCTGATCTACGGTTTTTCAGAGGATGCCGTGGCCGCGGCCAAAGTCATCGCCGACTTTGCCAAGGGCAACGACAAGCTGGTCATCAAGGCAGGCGTTTATGCGGGCCGCGCACTTGACGCCGACGGGGTCAAGGCCCTTGCGGCGATTCCGACGAAGGAAGTGCTGCTGGCCCAGTTGCTGGGCCTGATGCAGTCACCGATCTCGCGCTTTGCCCGGGTGCTGTCGGCGATTGCCGAACAACGGGCCGAGCCGGTCGTGGCGGAGGATGCTCCGGCAGAACCCGTCGCGGAAACCGCAGCCGAACCCGCAGCCGAAAAGGCAGGCGAAACCGCAACTGAAACGACGGCAGATGCACCGGCCACCGAAACGCCGGCTTCGTGATCCATCCTCATTCGCAAACCAATCTGTACTAGGAATTCAAAATGTCATTCGATAAAGACGCATTTCTGAGCGCACTCGACAGCATGTCGGTGATGGACCTCAACGAACTGGTCAAGGCCATCGAAGAGAAATTCGGTGTGTCCGCCGCGGCGATGTCGGCCCCGGCCGCCGGTGGTGGGTCCGCTGCCGCCGTGGTCGAGGAGCAAACCGAGTTCAATGTGATGTTGCTCGAGACCGGCCCCAACAAGGTCCAGGTCATCAAGGCCGTGCGCGAACTGACGGGCCTTGGCCTGAAGGAAGCCAAGGACCTGGTCGACGGCGCACCCAAGGCCGTCAAGGAAGGCCTGAACAAGGTCGATGCCGAAGCTGCCAAGAAAAAGCTGGAAGACGCCGGTGCCAAGGCCGCGTTGAAGTAAATCGCGTGCCTGCTCAAGGCTGGGAGCCAATTTAGGCACCCAGCTTCTTGGGCTTCAGGGGGCAAGCCCCTTGGAAAGCAGCTGGGAGCACCCCGATGCACAATTGCGGGTTCTTCCAAGTGTTGAGTTGAGTTCTCTGATTCGACTGCAGAGAACGGGTTTGGTCGGACCCCGGTGCAATGCCAGGGTTGTCCGCCAGCGGTTGGTAGTGGCCAACCACCAGACTTCGAGCAGGCCCTTGTTGCGCGGCGACAGGGCTGGTCAGACAGTTGCCGACGGAGATGCGCGCCTGGGCCAGGCCGGATCTCCTGAGCAGGAGTACCTATGTCGCAGTATGCAACCCCTTACAGCTACACCGAACGCAAGCGGATTCGCAAGAGTTTCGGCAAGCGTGAAAGTGTTCTCAACGTTCCTTACCTGCTGACGATGCAAAAGGAGTCGTACGTCGCTTTCCTGCAAAAGGATGTGCCTCCGCGCAGTCGCAAGCCCGAGGGGCTGCAAGCCGCCTTCCTGTCCGCGTTTCCAATCGTCTCGCACAACGGCTTTGTCGAGATGAAGTTCATCGAATTCAACATGGCCAAGCCCGCGTTCGACACGCGTGAATGCCAGTTGCGCGGCCTCACCTACGCCGCCGCCGTGCGTGCCAAGCTGCAGATGATTATTTATGACCGTGAGAGCGCGCAAGCCAAGACGGTCAAGGAGATCAAGGAGCAGGAGGTCTACATGGGCGAAGTGCCGCTCATGACCGATTACGGCTCGTTCATCGTCAACGGCACCGAGCGCGTGATCGTTTCGCAATTGCACCGGTCGCCGGGCGTGTTTTTCGAGCACGACAAGGGCAAGACCCACTCAAGCGGCAAGCTGCTGTTTTCGGCCCGCATCATTCCGTACCGCGGCTCGTGGCTCGACTTCGAGTTCGACCCGAAGGACATCCTGTACTTCCGCGTCGACCGCCGCCGCAAGATGCCGGTGACGATCCTGCTGAAAGCGATCGGCTTGAACCCCGAATCGATCCTGGCTAATTTCTTTGTGTTCGACAACTTCCGCCTGATGGACACCGGCGCGCAACTCGAATTTGTCGCCGATCGGTTGCGCGGCGAGATCGCCCGCTTCGACATCACCGACAAAGACGGCAACGTCGTCGTCGAGAAGGACAAGCGCATCACGGCGCGCCATGCGCGCACCATCGAGACTTCCGGCACCCAGTTCATCAGCGTGCCCGAGGACTACCTCACCGGACGAATGCTGGCGCGCAACGTCGTGGATGCTGACAGCGGCGAGATCCTGGCCAAGGCCAACGATGAATTGACCGATGCGCTGCTGAAGAAGCTGCGCGTGGCGGGCGTCAAGGAAATTCCCTGCCTGTACACCAACGAACTCGACGAAGGCGCCTACATCTCGCAGACGCTGGCTGCCGACGAAACGGCCGATCAGCTGGCCGCGCGCGTGGCCATTTACCGCATGATGCGCCCCGGCGAGCCGCCAACCGAAGACGCGGTGGAGGCGCTGTTCCACCGGCTGTTCTACAGCGGCGACACGTACGACCTGTCGCGCGTCGGGCGCATGAAGTTCAATGCTCGCGTCGGCCGGGACGTGCCGGAAGGCGCGATGACGTTGTCGAACGAGGACATCCTCGATGTGGTCAAGATCCTGGTCGAGTTGCGCAACGGGCGCGGCGATGTCGATGACATCGACCACCTCGGCAATCGGCGAGTGCGTTGCGTGGGTGAACTGGCCGAGAACCAGTACCGCTCGGGCCTCGCTCGCATCGAGAAGGCCGTCAAGGAGCGTCTGGGCCAGGCGGAGACCGAGGCGCTGATGCCGCACGACCTGATCAACTCCAAGCCGATTTCTGCGGCTCTGAAGGAGTTCTTCGGCGCGTCGCAGCTGTCGCAGTTCATGGACCAAACCAATCCGCTGAGCGAGATCACGCACAAGCGGCGCGTGTCGGCCTTGGGCCCGGGCGGCCTGACGCGTGAACGCGCCGGCTTCGAGGTGCGCGATGTGCACCCGACGCATTACGGTCGGGTTTGCCCGATCGAAACGCCCGAAGGCCCGAACATCGGCCTGATCAATTCGCTGGCTCTGTATGCGCAGCTCAACGAATACGGCTTCCTCGAGACGCCTTACCGGCGCGTCGCCGACGGCAAGGTGACGATGCAAATCGATTACTTGTCGGCCATCGAGGAAGGCAAGTACGTGATCGCGCAGGCCAGCGCCACGTTGGACAAGGAAGGCAGGCTGATCGACGAACTGGTCAGCGCACGCGATAACGGCGAATCGATCCTGACTTCGGCCGAACGCATTCAGTACATGGACGTGGCGCCGACGCAAATCGTCTCGGTGGCGGCGTCATTGGTGCCGTTTCTCGAGCACGACGACGCCAACCGCGCGCTGATGGGCGCCAACATGCAGCGCCAAGCGGTGCCGATTCTGCGTCCGGAAAAGGCGTTGGTCGGCACCGGCGTCGAGCGTGTGGCCGCGAAGGACAGCGGTACCGTGGTCGCAGCCAAGCGTGGCGGCATCGTCGACTACGTCGACACCAACCGCATCGTGATTCGCGTCAATGACAAGGAAACGGTGGCCGGTGAAGTTGGCGTCGATATCTACAACCTGATCAAGTACCAGCGTTCGAACCAGAACACCAACATTCACCAGCGCCCGATCGTCAAGCGCGGGGACAAGGTCGAGGCCGAAGACATCATTGCCGACGGCGCCTCGACCGACATCGGCGAGCTGGCCCTGGGTCAGAACATGCTGGTCGCGTTCATGCCTTGGAACGGCTACAACTTCGAGGACTCGATCCTGATCAGTGAGCGTGTGATCGCCGACGACCGCTACACCTCGATTCACATCGAGGAACTGGTGGTGATGGCGCGTGACACGAAGCTCGGCTCGGAAGAAATCACGCGTGACATTCCGAACCTGAGCGAGCAGCAACTTGGCCGGCTCGACGAGTCGGGCATCGTTTACGTGGGAGCCGAAGTCAACCCCGGAGACACGTTGGTGGGCAAGGTCACGCCGAAGGGCGAGACCACGCTCACTCCAGAGGAAAAACTCCTTCGCGCGATCTTCGGCGAGAAGGCCTCCGATGTGAAGGACACCTCGCTGCGCGTCGACCAGGGCACCAACGGCACCGTGATCGACGTGCAGGTGTTCACCCGCGAGGGCATTCCGCGAGACAAGCGCGCCCAGCAGATCATCGACGACGAGCTCAAGCGCTACCGGCTGGACCTGAACGACCAGTTGCGTATCGTCGAGGCCGACGCATTCGACCGCATCGAGAAACTGTTGGTCGGCAAAACCGCCAACGGCGGACCTCAAAAAATCGCCAAGGGCACCGTGATCGACAAGGCCTATTTGGCCGGCGTCGAGCGTTTCCACTGGTTCGACGTGCGCCCGGCCGACGAAGAAGCTGCCGGACAGCTTGAAAGTATCAAGAATTCGCTCGACCAAACCCGTCACAGCTTCGACCTCGCCTTTGAAGAAAAGCGCAAGAAACTCACTCAGGGCGATGAACTGCCTGCTGGCGTGCTGAAGATGGTCAAGGTCTACCTGGCCGTCAAGCGCCGCCTGCAGCCGGGCGACAAGATGGCCGGCCGCCACGGCAACAAGGGTGTGGTGTCGAAAATCGCGCCGGTCGAAGACATGCCTTACATGGCCGACGGCACACCGTGCGACATCGTGCTCAACCCGCTGGGCGTGCCGTCGCGCATGAACGTCGGGCAAGTGCTCGAAGTCCACCTGGGCTGGGCCGGCAAGGGCATCGGCCAGCGCATCGGCGACATGCTGCAGCAGCACGCCAAAGTGGCGGAACTGCGCAAGTTCCTCGATGAGCTGTACAACAAGTCGGGCGGCAAGACGGAACGCCTCGATCACCTGAGTGACGCCGAGATCATCGAAATGTCTGGCAATCTCAGCAAGGGTGTGCCGTTCGCGACGCCCGTGTTCGACGGTGCCGCGGAAGAAGAAATCCGCGCCATGCTCAAGCTTGCCTACCCGGACGACATCGCCAAGGCCAAGGGCTTGACCCCGGCGCGCACTCAGGCGACTCTGCATGACGGTCGCACCGGCGACGCGTTCGAGCGTCCCGTCACGGTCGGCTACATGCACGTGCTGAAGTTGCACCACCTGGTGGACGACAAGATGCACGCGCGCTCCACCGGCCCGTACAGCCTGGTCACGCAGCAGCCGCTGGGCGGCAAGGCGCAGTTCGGCGGACAGCGTTTCGGCGAGATGGAGGTGTGGGCACTCGAAGCCTACGGTGCCTCGTATGTGTTGCAGGAGATGTTGACCGTCAAGTCGGACGACGTGAATGGCCGCACCAAGGTCTACGAGTCGATCGTCAAGGGTGTACACGCGATCGAAGCCGGCATGCCGGAATCGTTCAACGTGCTGGTCAAGGAAATTCGTTCCTTGGGCATCGACATCGAGCTCGAGAGAAATTGACGGCCATCCCTGCAGCGGCTGCGCCGCTCCCCATGGGACTACGAGCGGGGCCACCTTGTGGTCCCGAGGGCGCTGCGCCAGCGGGCCGGCAAGGCCGAACCTGCGGCGTTTGCTTGCCCATGTCTGAATCGTTCGATCACAAGATTAGGAGAGCCTCATGAAGGGTTTACTCGATCTGTTCCGCCAGTTCACGCCCGATGAGCATTTCGATGCCATCAAGATCGGTCTGGCTTCTCCCGAGAAAATTCGGTCCTGGTCCTTCGGCGAGGTCAAGAAGCCGGAGACCATCAACTACCGCACCTTCAAGCCCGAACGTGACGGCCTGTTCTGCGCCAAGATCTTCGGGCCGATCAAGGACTACGAGTGCCTGTGCGGCAAGTACAAGCGCCTGAAGCACCGCGGCGTGATTTGCGAGAAGTGCGGCGTCGAGGTCACGCAGACCAAGGTGCGCCGTGAACGCATGGGCCACATCGATTTGGCCGCGCCGTGCGCGCACATCTGGTTCCTCAAGAGCCTGCCGAGCCGCCTGGGCCTGGTACTCGACATGACGCTGCGCGACATCGAACGCGTGCTGTACTTTGAGGCCTACGTGGTGGTCGACCCCGGCATGACGCCGCTGAAGAAGTTCAGCATCATGAGCGAAGACGACTTCGACGCCAAGCGCACCGAATTCGGCGACGAATTCGTCGCGCTGATGGGCGCCGAAGGCATTCACAAGCTGCTGTCAGAGATCGAACTCGACACCGAGATCGAACGCCTGCGCGGCGACATGACCGGCTCCGAGCTGAAGATCAAGAAGAATTCCAAGCGCCTGAAGGTGATGGAAGCCTTCAAGAAGTCGGGCATCCGGCCGCAGTGGATGGTGATGGAAGTGTTGCCGGTGTTGCCGCCTGACCTGCGTCCGCTCGTCCCTCTGGATGGCGGCCGCTTCGCGACGAGCGACCTGAACGATCTGTATCGCCGCGTCATCAACCGCAACAACCGCCTGGCGCGGCTGCTGGAGCTGAAGGCGCCCGAGATCATCGTGCGCAACGAGAAGCGCATGCTGCAGGAAGCCGTCGACTCGCTGCTCGACAACGGCCGTCGCGGCAAGGCGATGACCGGCGCGAACAAGCGCGCGTTGAAGTCGCTGGCCGACATGATCAAGGGCAAGGGCGGTCGTTTCCGGCAAAACCTGCTCGGCAAGCGCGTCGACTACTCGGGCCGTTCCGTCATCGTGGTCGGGCCGACGCTCAAGCTCCACCAATGCGGCCTGCCCAAGCTGATGGCGCTCGAACTGTTCAAGCCCTTCATCTTCTCGCGCTTGGAGGCGATGGGCATCGCCACGACCATCAAGGCGGCGAAGAAGGAAGTCGAATCCGGCACGCCGGTGGTCTGGGACATCCTCGAAGAAGTCATCAAGGAACACCCGGTGCTGCTCAATCGCGCGCCGACGCTGCACCGCCTGGGCATCCAGGCGTTCGAGCCGGTGCTGATCGAAGGCAAGGCGATCCAACTGCATCCGCTGGTCTGCGCCGCCTTCAACGCCGACTTTGACGGCGACCAGATGGCTGTGCACATTCCGCTGTCGATCGAGGCGCAGATGGAAGCCCGCACGTTGATGCTGGCTTCGAACAACATCTTGTTTCCGGCCAATGGTGAGCCGAGCATCGTGCCGTCGCAAGACGTGGTGCTGGGTCTTTACTACGCCACGCGCGACCGCATCAATGCCAAGGGCGAGGGCCTGATCTTCTCGAACGTCGCCGAAGTGCACCGCGCGCTCGACAACGACGCGGTCGAGATCACGACCAAGATCTCGGTGCGGCTGACCGAGTACACGCTCGACAAGGCCAGCGGCGAGTTCTCGGCCGACACCCAGCTGATCGACACCACGGTTGGCCGTGCGCTGCTCAGCGAGATCCTGCCCAAAGGACTGGCTTTCAGCAACATCAACAAGGCGCTGAAGAAGAAGGAGATCTCGCGGCTGATCAACACCTCGTTCCGCAAATGCGGCCTGAAGGAGACGGTCGTGTTCGCCGACAAGCTGTTGCAGTCGGGCTTCCGGCTCGCCACGCGTGCTGGTATCTCTATCTGCATCGACGACATGCTGGTGCCGAAGGAAAAGCCGGCGCTGATCGAGCGTGCCGAGAAGGAAGTCAAAGAGATCGAGCAGCAGTACGTTTCGGGCCTGGTGACTTCGGGCGAGCGCTACAACAAGGTGGTCGACATCTGGGGCAAGACCGGTGACGAAGTCGGCAAGGTCATGATGGCGCAGTTGTCGAAGCAAAAGACCACCGACCGCCACGGCAAGCAGGTCGATCAGGAATCGTTCAACTCGATTTACATGATGGCCGACTCGGGAGCGCGCGGTTCGGCCGCTCAGATTCGGCAGCTGGCCGGCATGCGCGGCCTGATGGCCAAGCCCGACGGCAGCATCATCGAGACCCCGATCACGGCCAACTTCCGGGAGGGCCTGAACGTTCTTCAATACTTCATCTCCACCCACGGCGCCCGCAAGGGCCTGGCGGATACGGCGCTGAAAACGGCGAACTCGGGCTACCTGACGCGCCGGCTGGTCGACGTGACGCAGGACCTGGTGGTGACGCAGGACGATTGCGGCACCCAAAACGGCATGAACATGCGGGCCCTGGTCGAGGGCGGTGAAGTGATCGAGTCGCTGCGCGACCGCATCCTGGGACGCGTCACGGCCATCGAGGTGCAGCACCCGGAAACGCAGGAGGTGCTTCTCGGCGGCGGCGAGATGATGGACGAGGACGTGCTCGACGTGCTGGAAGCAGCGGGTGTCGACGAGGTGAAGGTGCGCACCGCGCTGACCTGCGCCACGCGCTTCGGCATCTGCGCCAAGTGCTATGGCCGCGACCTGGGCCGCGGCGGCCTGATCAACATGGGCGAGGCGATCGGCGTGATCGCGGCGCAGTCGATCGGCGAGCCGGGCACGCAGCTGACGATGCGCACGTTCCACATCGGTGGTGCGGCGTCGCGTGCGGCGGTGGCGTCCAGCGTCGATGCCAAGAGCGACGGCATCATCGGCTTCAACGCCACGATGCGCTACGTGACCAATGGCAAGGGCGAACTGGTGGTGATCTCGCGTTCCGGCGAGATCATCATCTCCGACCAGCACGGCCGAGAGCGCGAGCGTCACAAGGTGCCATACGGCGCGTTGTTGAGCATCAAGCCGGACCAGCAACTCAAGGCCGGCACCGTGCTGGCCAACTGGGATCCACTGACGCGCCCGATCATCACGGAATTCGCCGGCAAGGCGAAGTTCGAGAACGTCGAGGAAGGCGTCACGGTCGCCAAGCAACTGGACGAGGTGACCGGCCTGTCGACCCTGGTCGTGATCGATCCGAAGCGGCGCGGTGCCACCAAGGTGATCCGTCCGCAGGTCAAGTTGCTTGACGTGGCCGGCAACGAGGTCAAGATTCCTGGCACAGACCACTCGGTGACGATCAGCTTCCCGGTCGGCTCGCTGGTGCAGATCCGCGACGGTCAGGACCTGATGCCGGGCGAGGTGCTGGCACGCATCCCGGTCGAAGGCCAGAAGACGCGCGATATCACCGGCGGCCTGCCGCGGGTGGCCGAGCTGTTCGAAGCCCGCACGCCGAAGGACAAGGGCACGCTGGCTGAGATGACCGGCACCGTGTCTTTCGGCAAGGAGACCAAGGGCAAGGTGCGCCTGCAGATCACCGATCCGGAAGGCCAGGTCTACGAAGAGTTGGTGCTGAAGGAAAAGAACATCGTGGTCCACGAGGGACAGGTGGTCAACAAGGGCGAGTCGATCGTCGACGGTCCGGCCGATCCACAGGACATCCTGCGACTGCTGGGCATCGAGGAACTGGCGCGCTACATCGTCGACGAGGTGCAGGACGTCTACCGCCTGCAGGGTGTCAAGATCAACGACAAGCACATCGAGGTGATCGTGCGCCAGATGCTGCGCCGCGTGCAGATCACCAACCCGGGCGACACGGCCTATATCGCCGGCGAGCAGGTCGAGCGTTCCGAGTTGCTCGACACCAACGACCGCATGGTGGCCGAAGGGAAGATGACGGCGACCCATGCCGACGTTTTGCTGGGCATCACCAAGGCGTCGCTGTCGACCGACAGCTTCATCTCGGCGGCCTCTTTCCAAGAGACCACGCGCGTGCTCACCGAGGCTGCCATCATGGGCAAGCGCGACGAGTTGCGTGGCCTGAAGGAAAACGTCATCGTCGGTCGCCTGATCCCTGCCGGCACCGGCATGGCGTTCCACGATGCCCGCAAGGCCAAGGAAGCGATGGACGACGCCGAACGGCGCGCCATCTCGATGCAGGAGGCTGAGGAACTGGCCGCCGTGCAATTGGCCGCCATCGACGCGGCTGGTGAAGCAGCCGAATAAGCGACCTTCGCTCGGTTTCAAGGGCGGCTTCGGCCGCCCTTTTTCACGCTCGTGTGTTTTGAATCAGCACGGTGGTGCAAGTGCGCCGAGCTCGGCGTCGAGCGCTGCGCCGGGTAACGTGATGACGAGACCGTGCGGCCGGGCGCGCCGTGCCAGCTTGAGCACGGCCCGATCGCGGCTGACCAGCCAGCGTGCCTGCCGCCCGAGCGCCAGGTCGATGAAGGGTTGGTCGTTCGCGTCGGTGCATCGCAGTCGCAGCGCAGCGCCGGTCAACTCCACCGGTTCGAGAATCTCCGCATGGCGATCCCAGGCGGCAAACACGCTGACCGGGTCGAGGTGCCGCGCCATCAGACCGCTGCCGCGCAGCACGTGCCCCAACTCGTCGCGCATCCAGCCGGTGGCGATCCAGCGCACCTGACCATGCGCGATGCGCTGCCCGAGGCTGGCGCACGCGGGGTCGGCGAACCAGAGCCAGTCAAGCACGACATTGGTGTCGAGCACGAGCAGCGGGCGCGGCTCCAGGACGGTGGCCCCGATCAGCGGCGCGACCGGCACGACATGGTTGTCGAGCACCCAGCCGGACGCGGCTCCGGCCTGCCTTTCGGCGCCGCTGTGGGCACTGGCGTCAGCGGTATCGACCCCGCAGCAACACTCACGCGCCGCGCAAATTCAGAGCCACGAAGCGACACTCGCGCTTGATGCGCCAGGGCTTGCGTGATCGTCTCGCGGCGCGCTATCGCCAGCTCGGTCACCAGCATGTCGACGATCACGGTCTGCATCAATTGCGACACCATCGGCACCAGTGCCTGCAGATCCTGCGGATGGTCGACCGGCATCACCACGTCGGCCAGCCGGGCCAGGTCACTGTGCTGCGGACAGATCGCGATGACCGGCGCCCCGGCGGGCCGCGCCCGCGCCCGCGCCCGCGCCCGCGCCGCAGCCTCGTTGCTGGCGTCGAGCGTGCCCGAGTTCGAGATCACCAGCAGCACGTCCGCGCCACCCAGGAACGCCGAGGTGACGTTCTGCAACTGCAGGTCGCAGCGGGCGACAGCCAACGGGCCCAGCCGCCCCAGCTTGTGCTGCGCGTCCTGCGTGGCGATCGAGGCGCTGCCGGTGCCGTAGACCTCGATGCAGCGCGCGCGGCCGAGCAGTGCCACCGCGCTCTCGAGTGCCTGGGGGCGCAGCCGGTCACGCAGGCCGGTCAGTGCCGAGATTGAGTTGTTGCAGACCTTTGCCATGCGTTCGGCAGTCGGGCCGCCGGCCTGCACCGGGCCGTGGGCGACCTTCGTCGTGCCCGACAGCCCCGACTCCAGGCGCAGCTTGAAGTCGGCCAAGCCGACGAAGCCCATCGCAGGCAACAGCGCATCACCGTCGGCGTACTCGCGCCGCTGCTCTCGGCAATGTGGGCAATCGGATCGCTCATCCACGCGCGCAACGCCGCCAGCAGGTCGTTCGCGACGGCCGACCGGCACGCATTCACTTCGGCGCACTGGTTCTACCACCCACGGTCCATGCCCACTGCCCACTGCCCACTGCCCGCTGCCCGCTGCCCGCTGCCCGCTGCCCGCTGCCCGCTGCTCGCTGCTCGCGTCTTTCTGCGTACGTCGCACTTCGATGTGCGGTGCGAGTCGTCTCGTGGTTGGATAGTAGGCGGCCGTTGTGCGGCAATTCATTCGATTCCGCAATTTACCAAGTCGATTGGACATTTCGGGCCGTGCGGGCGGGGATGCAGAGGACAAGCGCGACATCGCTCGCGAGGATGAACTTATCGCGGCGTTCACGGACATTCATGTCTGTGCCGCAGTTGTCCAAGGTTGGGTTGACGGAGGATGGGGATTGACGCATCGGGTCCGATCACACGATTGAAAGAATGGTCCATAGAGCACCATGCATTGTGTTCAATGCCAAAGAAGCTGCAGTACCTGCTACAAAACGCTCAAGGTTGAAATCGCCAAGCTCTAGAAGCAGGCTAAAGCGTACGCAGTGTTGAATTGAAGTCGTTGATTGCGCAGGTGAAGCAGACGATCCGCGAACAGGGTCTGACCGCCCGCGAGCTGGATTTCATGACCCGAGCTGCCGCATCGAGTGGTCAAGCGAAGACAGGCACGGTGCGTAAGTCCGCATTGCCCAAGTACATGGACGCAGAGACGCGCAAGAACTGGGCGGGTCACGGCAAGCCGTCGGGCAGCCGTTCGATCCGTTGGCGTCGCGGCACTGCGAGCGCGATGGGCGCAAACGTCGGGCAGGTCGCCAACGCGCACTGACGGCCCGCGCCGGTCCAACCATCGCTGGGATGACCGCAAAAACCGGGACGCGACGTGGTCGCGGCGACAATAGCGGTTCAGGCACCTCGGTGTGCTCTCCCAATGCATCGGACAGTTTTTCATGGCGGCCTTCGACACCGAACAAGTGCTCAGCGTGCACCACTGGAACGACACGCTCTTCACTTTCACCACCACACGCGGCAGCAGCCTTCGCTTTGAAAGCGGCCACTTCGTCATGGTCGGCCTCGAGGTGGAGGGCAGACCACTGATGCGTGCTTACAGCATCGCCAGCGCGCATTACGAAGAGCATCTCGAGTTCTTCAGCATCAAGGTGGACAACGGCCCATTGACCTCGCGGCTGCAGCATCTGCAGGTCGGCGACCCGGTGCTGATTGGGCGCAAACCGACCGGAACGTTGGTGCTGTCCGACCTGCTGCCCGGCCGTTTCCTCTATCTGTTTGCCACGGGCACGGGGCTGGCGCCTTTCATGAGCATCATCCGCGATCCGGACACCTACGAACGGTTCGAAAAGGTCGTGCTGGTGCACGGCGTGCGGGTCGGCAGCGAACTGGCCTACGCCGACTTCATCGCGCAGGAATTGCCACAGCACGACTATCTGGGCGAACAAGTCCGTGAAAAGCTGATTTACTACCCGACAGTCACACGCGAAGCGTTCCGCAATCAGGGTCGCCTGACCACGTTGATCGAGAGTGGGAGGCTTTGCAGCGACATCGGCCTGCCGCCACTGGACCCCGGCCGTGACCGGGCCATGATCTGCGGCGGCCCGGCGATGCTGAAAGATCTGCGTGTGGTGCTCGATGCGCAGGGCTTCAAGATCTCGCCAGGTATCGGGCAGCCTGGTGATTACGTCATCGAACGCGCCTTCGTAGAGAAGTAGAGGCGCTTGTCCGCCGCGGCTCGCTGAGCTTTTCTGTGAGGCCTGTCGTGGCGGCGTGCGGCGAGGCACACTTCGCAACATGGATCGCCCGTCCTTGCCCGAACCGGCGCCGCTGTTGGTGGCCTGCCTGTGTGCCGAATGGTGCGGCACGTGCCGCGACTACCGCATCGTCATGCGGCAGGTGCTTGGCGCGCATCCCGACGGCGTCTTGCGGCCGGTGTGGGTCGACATCGAAGATGAGGACCTGGTGGTAGGCGATACAGAAATCGACAACTTTCCGACGCTGCTCCTGGCGCGCGGTGACGAGTTGCTGTTCTACGGCACGCTGACACCGCACGCTCAGACGCTCGAACGCTTGCTGCAGGCAGCACTCGCCGGCGACCTGCGGCCAGTCACGGTGGATTCCGACTTGCAAGGATTGCTGCGACGCGTGCAGCGCCACGTCGACTCCGGCGGCCGCTGACGATTTGATGCTGCATGGCGACTTTCTCGCCACGGCGTTCGGGTCTGCACCGCGCCAAGGTACGAACAGCGTCAGTCAGGAAAATAATCGAAGACGAGTTTCCCTACTTCGCTGGCGTTTGCGACATGGGCCTGCGCCGGCTCCGCGCGGCTGGGCGTGCGCTCACCGCCAGGGCCCACTCCGTCGGCTGGATCAATTGCCATCGGCAGGATTTCGACAAGCTTTGTGGCACGCCGGAGTTTGCTTTCGGGCTCTGCGACAGCACGCGCACCGACACCCGCTGGACCTGCGTCTACGGCGTCCTTTGCTAAATCAGCGAAGCGGACATGGAGTCGTTGCATCGCACCGAAGCGCGCGCGGGGCTACCGGATCACCGAGATCAACGTTCAAACCGAGCAGGGTGTGCTGGCCGCGGTGGTTTGCGTGGCGCATGAAAAGCGCGCCGGTCTGCAGCCGCTGGACTGGTACTTGCAACACGTGCTGCGCGGCGCTCGCGAAGCCGGCCTGCCAGCCCACTACATTGGCGAAATCGCTTGGATGATCGCGCAGGGCGACTCCGATTCGCAACGTGCCAGAAAGGAACTGTCGATCTGTCGGGAATGATGCCGCAGCGCAGCCTTCGGCCCGGATCGCAGGCATGGAGACCGTGCAGCGGGACGGGCTTCGCTGCCGGTTCGACCGCCCCGCTCACAGCCAGTGCACGTGGTGCCCGCCGTACAATGAATGGTTTGCCAGCGGCGTAGTGCCTGGCTCTTCAAAGGATTCCAAGTGTTCATTTCTGAAGCTTTTGCGCAGGTTGCGCCGGCGGCCACGAGTGGTACCGAATCGATGTTCGGCTCGCTGACCAGCATGCTCCCGCTGGTGTTGATGTTCGTCGTCTTGTACTTCGTGATGATCCGGCCCCAGATGAAGCGGCAAAAGGAACACAAGGCGATGATCGACGCAGTCGGCAAGGGCGACGAGGTGGTGGTTGGCGGCGGCATCCTGGGCAAGGTCAACAAGCTCGGGGACACTTATCTTCATCTCGAGATCGCCAACGGGGTAGAGATTCAGGTCCAACGCGCGTCGGTTGTCCAGGTCTTGCCGAAGGGCACTTTCAAATAGTTTGTTGACCTCGACATGCCGCTCGTCCATGGCGAGCGGCATGGTTGTTTCTGCGCGGCTCGCCCGCCAAGGAAGTGAGCATGAACCGCTATCCGATCTGGAAATACGCGATCTTGGTGATCGCCCTGCTGGTCGGCTTGATCTACACGTTGCCGAACCTGTTCGGCGAGGCGCCCGCGGTGCAGGTCAGCAGCGGCAAGGCGACCGTCAAACTCGACCGCGCCTTGGCTACGCGCGTCGAACAGGCGTTGACGGGCGCCGGGCTGCAGGCCGATTTCGTGCAGTTCGAAGGAAATTCGATCAAGGCACGATTTCGCGACACCGATCTGCAGCTGAAGGCGAAGGACGTCATCAGCAAGGAGCTGAATCCCGACCCGACCGACCCGACTTATATCGTGGCGTTGAACCTGCTGTCGCGCTCGCCGGCTTGGCTCACGTCGCTGCACGCGATGCCCATGTACTTGGGGTTGGATCTGCGGGGCGGCGTTCACTTTCTGATGCAGGTCGACATGAAGTCGGCGCTGACGAAAAAGGCAGAGGCACTGACCGGCGACGTCCGCACCCTGCTGCGCGACAAGAACCTGCGCCATGCGGGCGTGACCCGCGACGGCAACAACGTCGAGGTGCGCTTTCGCGACCGCGAGACCCTGACAGCCGCCCGCAACCTGCTGAGCGATCAGCTGCCCGACTTGCTGTGGACCGACAGCGCGGCGGGCGCTGATTTGAAGCTGGCCGGCACGCTCAAGCCCGAGGCCGCGCGCCGCGTGCAGGAAACGGCCGTCCGCCAGAACATCACGACGCTGCACAACCGGGTCAACGAGCTCGGCGTGTCGGAGCCGGTGATCCAGCAACAGGGCCTGGACCGCGTCGTCGTGCAACTGCCGGGCGTCCAGGACACGGCCAAGGCCAAGGACATCATCGGCCGCACCGCCACGTTGGAGATCCGTCTGGTCAACGAGACCACCGAAGCGATCGAGGCGGCCAAGGGCACGGCGCCGGTGCCATTCGGCAGCGAGCGCTACGCCGACCGCGACAGCGGTCCGATCATCGTCTATCGCCAAGTGGTGCTGACGGGCGAGAACCTGACCGACGCGCAGCCCGGCTTCGACGGCCAAACGCAGGAGCCGACCGTCAACCTGACGCTGGACGCCAAGGGGTCGCGCATCTTCCGGGATGTCACACGCGAAAACATCGGCAAGCGCATGGCGATCTTGCTGTTCGAGAAGGGCAAGGGCGAAGTGGTGACCGCGCCGGTGATCCGCAGCGAAATCGGCGGTGGCCGGGTGCAGATTTCGGGTCGCATGACCACCCAGGAAGCCAGCGACCAGGCCTTGCTGCTGCGTGCCGGCTCGTTGGCGGCGCCGATGGAAATCATCGAAGAGCGCACCATCGGGCCGAGCCTGGGGGCCGAGAACATCGCCAAGGGCTTCAACAGCGTGATCTACGGCTTCTGCGCGATCGCCGTGTTCATGTGCTTGTACTACCTGCTGTTCGGCGTGTTCTCGACCCTGGCGCTGGCGTTCAACCTGCTGCTGCTGGTCGCGGTGCTGTCGATGTTGCAGGCCACGTTGACTTTGCCCGGCATCGCGGCCATCGCGCTGGCGCTGGGCATGGCGATCGACGCCAACGTACTGATCAATGAACGGGTGCGCGAGGAATTGCGCGCGGGCGCTTCGCCACAAGCGGCCATCCATGCGGGCTACGAGCGCGCGTTCGCGACGATCCTAGACTCCAACATCACGACGCTGATTGCCGGTCTGGCGCTGTTGACCTTCGGCTCGGGGCCGGTGCGCGGCTTTGCGATCGTTCACTGTCTGGGCATCCTGACCTCGATGTTCTCGGCCGTGGTGTTCTCGCGCGGCCTCGTCAATCTTTGGTACGGACGTCAGAAAAAACTCAAAGGCGTGTCGATCGGGCAGGTGTGGAAGCCCGACGCCAACCTGCCGGCCAAGACCTGAGCCCGGTACCCCGCCCGAACTCCACCACACCGCACTGCCCCCAGGACACCTCATGGAATTCTTCCGCATCCAGCGCGACATCCCGTTCATGCGCCACGCGGTGATCCTGAACGTCATTTCGGTGCTGACCTTTGCCGCGGCGGTGTTCTTCATCGCCACCCGCGGGCTGCATTTGTCGATCGAATTCACCGGCGGCACCGTGGTCGAGGTCGAGTATCCGCAGCCGGCCGACATCAATGCCGTGCGCAACACGGTCGAGGCGCTCAAGTTCGGCGAGATCCAGGTGCAGACCTTCGGCAGTTCGCGGGACGTTCTGATTCGCCTGCCGGTGCGCGGCGACGTCAAGCAGGCCGACGTCGTGACGCAGGTCTATGCAGCACTTTGCCAGGCCCAAAAGCAGACTGTCACGACCCAGCAGGTCAACTCCGACAAAGGTGAGTCGAGTTCCAAGCCGGTCTGCGGAACACCAGGCGCCGAACCGGTGAAGCTGATGCGCAGCGAGTTCGTCGGTCCCTCGGTCGGGTCCGAACTGGCCCGCGACGGTGCGCTGGCGCTGGCCGCCACGGTGATCGGTATCGTGCTGTACCTGGCGTTCCGGTTTGAATGGAAATTCGCGATCGCTGGCATCGTGGCGAACTTGCACGATGTCGTCATCATCGTCGGCTTCTTTGCCTTCTTTCAGTGGGAATTCTCGTTGGCCGTGCTGGCCGCGCTGCTCGCTGTGCTGGGCTACTCGGTGAACGAATCGGTCGTCATCTTCGACCGGATCCGCGAGTCGTTTCGCAGGTACCGCAAGCTCGACACGATGCAGGTGATCGACCACGCCATCACCAGCACGATGAGCCGCACCGTGATCACGCACGGCAGCACCCTGATGATGGTGGTGTCGATGTTGATCTTCGGCGGGCCGACGCTGGAATACTTCGCGATCGCGCTGACGATCGGGATCTTGTTCGGCATCTATTCGTCGGTGTTCGTCGCCGCCGCTATCACGATGTGGCTTGGTGCCAAGCGCGAAGACCTGGTCAAGTCCGGCCCGAAGGAAACAGACCCCGACGACCCCAATGCCGGAGCGGTGGTGTAGAGTCAATTTGACAAGTTTTCAGGTCGCAACCACTCGCCCATGGCGTCGACTCCCCTTCAACCAAGCGCCATGGCACAGCAGGCCCGGCGCGCGTATGTCGACGGGTTGATCAATGGTCTGCCCGCGGTCTGTCGGTCCGTGGAAGCCGGCGCCAGGTCGATGTCTGGTGTTGCGGCTGATGTGTCGGCGGCGGCCCGTCAACGCGAGTTGCAGGACGGCCTTCACCGGGCCGGCCCGCTGTGGCTGAGCGGCATGGTGAGCGTGCTTCGCACCACCTTCAACGGCGGCATCGGGTCTGCAACGCGGTCGGGTGACCTGCCGTCGCCGGGCAACCGCAGCGCTCACCTCAGCCTGGTCGACGACGACACCATCGAACACGAGATCCTCAGTTCACGGCTGGCACTTGCCGTGATGGATCGCGCTTCGTGGGAATTCACCGATCTGCGTTCGCGCATCAATGCGTTGGAACAACGCGACGAACTCGACCCCAACGATGTGTTGCGTCCGCACGTGCTGTCTCGCATCGTGACCGGGGCCTGGCGCAGCGCCGGCATGAGCGTCGACGCCTGGCGCGTGATTCAGGGCTTGATGCACGAAGAATTCGCTCACTTCGCCGAAGAGGGCTATCACGAGATCAACCGCTGGCTGCTCGCGCGCCATGTGTTGCCCAACGTCGATCTGCGCCCACTGATCCGGCGCACCCCAAATTCGGCTTGGGCGGCCGCCGGCCCGGCGTCGGCTCCGGCGGGTGTCGACGAGCGCGCACAAGACGCCCGCGAGCAGACTCGCCCGATGACGAAATCGTCGCTGCTCTCGGGCGGCGCGCCTGAGGCGGCCGAAGCGGTGCTCGGCAGATTGAATCGACTGGTGGCCAGGCATCTGCCTGGCTTTGCCGACACTGCCGGAGCCGAGCCGACGACGTCCCGGGGACTGAAGGCCGCAATCGCGGACGCGCAGCAGGGCATCGTGCGGCGCCTGTCGCCGGCCGGCGCGGAGCCGGCACTCACCGCAACGGCGCGCGGCGCGCCGATCACCACGCCGGCGCTGCTTGAGGAACTGCACCAGCGCAAACTGGCGCTCAAGCAGGCGGCCGATACGCCGGTCGAGCGCGCCACGATCGAAATCGTGGCGCTGCTGTTTCAGAGCATCCTGACGGAGGACCGGATTCCGGCCAGCGTCCGGGTCTGGTTTGCGCGGCTGCAGATGCCGGTGCTGCGCGTGGCTGTCGGCGAGCCCGATTTCTTCGCGACAGTCGACCATCCGGCGCGCCGGCTGATCGACCGGATGGGCGCCTGCGTGATGGGCTTCGACGCCTCAGGCCGCGCCGTGGCCGAACTGCTCGAGAAAGAGATCAAGCGGGTCGTGCAAGTCGTCGAGGCGTACCCGGACACCGGGCGGCGCGTGTTCCAGACCGTGTTGGGCGAGTTCGAAAAGTTCCTCGAGCACTACTTCAAGAACGACAACGAGGCGACACGCAAGGGCGTGTCGCTGGCTCAGCAGGTCGAGCAGCGCGAAACACTGGCGATTCAGTACACGATCGAGCTTCGCAAGATGCTCAACGAGATGCCCGTGCAGGAGGGCGTGCGCGAGTTTCTGTTTCATGTTTGGGCCGACGTGCTGGCCATGACCGCCGTGAAGGACGGGATTCAAAGCGATGCCACCAAGGTGGTCAAGCGCACTGCCGCCGATCTGATCTGGTCGGCAGGCGCGAAGGTGTCGCGGGAGGAGCGTGCCGACGTGATCCGCCGCCTGCCGCCGCTGCTGAAGGCGTTGCGCGACGGCATGGAACAGGCCGGCGTCCCGACGCTCAAGCAGGACGAGCACCTTCAAAAGCTGAACAATTCTCTGGCGGCGGCGTTCACGGCCAAGTCGGCGGCGATCCCGCAGGAGCGGCTCGAGGAGTTGATGGTTCGCCTCGAAACGCTCGAGGAGCTACTGCCCGAGGCCGGTGAACTGGAGATCGACGAATCTCTGGTGCTCGATCTGTCGGGCCACGAAAGCTCGGAGCTCGAAGTGGTTGGCGAAGGCGGGTCGGTACCGACACCGGCGATGATGCTGTGGGCTCGCGAGTTGCAGGTCGGCAGCTGGTTCATGCTCGAGTTCCGTGGGCGCAACGAAGCCGTTCAGCTTGCCTGGCACGGTTTGCGCCGGCAGTTGGCGCTGTTCGTGTCACCGCAGGGCCGGGGCACACTGTTTCAGCGGCAACGCCTGGCAGCGTTCCTGCAGGCCGGGTTGATCGTGCCTGCGCAGGAAGAAGCGCTCACCGTGCGGGCCACGCGCAATGCACTGGCCCGACTTGACGAGGAACCGCAACGCTTGCTGGGCTGACCCTGGCCGCCGATGAAGTCGGGCGAAGCGCCGTGCAGCGCGGTGTTCCGGACGGTGATCAATGGATCAACCGGTCCTCGACGTCGACGAACAACTCGTCAAGGATCAGCGCATCGGGCTCTTCGCCGAGGCTCCAAAACACCATCAGCACGATGATCTTCAGGTCTTCCAGGTCGAGCGGGCCGCCGGGGATTGCCGAAGCCCGGTCGATCACCATTTCGCGCATGGGAGGTGGCAACACACCGGCCATCTCGAGAAAGCTGATGAAGCCGATCGAATCCTCTCCGAGGTGCTCTTGTTCAGCCGGCGAATAAACGCGCAGGCTGAGTTCGCCTTGTTCACCCACGTAAGACTGGGCGGCGGTTGCCAACCCATCGAGCCACGACAGCGCTTCCTGGATTTCGTCGGACTCGAAACCCACCGACGACAGCTTCCGCGTCAACTGGTCGTGGTCCGGACAGGCGTCTGGACGCCAATAGTTTTCGTACAGGTAGACGAGCACGTCAAACATCAATTCACTATACCGCAGGCATTCAGCCGCGCCCGAGACGCTGAAAAAGCTGCCCTGGCAATCTGGCGACTTGCCCATTGAGTTCGAGGTCCAGCAACCGGACGTTCAGTTCTGGCGCGGAACAGCCCGTGCGATCGATCAGCGCATCCAACCCGACAGGGTCGTATCCCATGGCATCGAGAACGCGCTGCACCTCCTTCGTCTGCGGATTTGACGCAGCCTCCGTCGGGTTGACGGCCGTCGCAGACGCCGTGCCTGCGGAATCGGTCGGCCTGAGAATCATTACCGGCAGGTCGAACTCCTCGAGCACATCCTGGGCACTCTCCACCAGCTTGGCACCTTGCTTGATCAGGCTGTGGCAGCCGCGCGATTGCGGGGCGTGAATCGATCCAGGAACGGCATAAACGTCGCGCCCGGATTCAAGCGCCAGACGGGCGGTGATGAGCGAGCCCGACTGCAAGGTCGCCTCGACCACCAAGGTGGCGCGGGCCAATCCCGAGATGATCCGGTTGCGCTGCGGAAAGTGGTGCGCCAGCGGCGGCGTTCCAAGCGCATATTCGCTGATGAGCAACCCCGACTCGGCGATGCGGCGCGCCAGATCGTGATGGCGACGGGGATAGACCCGGTCCAGCCCGGTGCCGACCACGGCGATCGTGCTGCCGCGTCCTTCCATCGCACCCTCATGAGCCGCACCGTCGATGCCCAGCGCCAGACCCGAAACGATGGTCAGGCCGGCCTGGCTGATATGGCTGGCAAAGGCACGTGCGTTGTCCTTGCCCTGCGGGGTCGCGTCGCGACTGCCCACCACCGCCACGCTGGGCGATTGCAGCAGGTCGATCCGCCCGAGTGCGTAGAGCAGCAAGGGTGGATCGGCGCTTTCGAGCAACAGGGCGGGATAGTTCGCATCCGCCAGCGTGAGTACGCTGCGCGGCGACCCCTGGACGCAGGCCAACCAGTCGACGGTTGATTGCACCAGCGCGCAAATCCCCACGGGTGCCACGGCCAGCGCCGCGGCCGCGGCTTGCCCGACCACCGCACGGCGCGCCGCAACACTTGCCTCCAGCACTGCCTGCGGCGATCCGAAGGCCGCAAGCAGACGGCGCGCTGCCAGCCGGCCGACCTGTGGGGTTTCGAGCAGCCGCAACCAAGCGGCCAATTCTTCCGGATCGGTCACGCCGGGCGGCACGAAGCGTGGTGGGCGCGACGCGCCGGCTCTCAGGGCTGCGTAAAGCGGTCGCCTGCCTTGACGGGCTCCTTGACCGACAGGATCAAGGCATACGACATGCGGTCGAACACGCGGAACACGAACAGCAGGCCGTGTCGTTCATCGGGCAGTTTCATGGCGGGTTTTCTCGCATCGGTGGTGTCGACCGTGCGGGCGCCGTCGCGCCACAGTGCCAACACGTGCCCGCGCTCCATGCCGTCGCGCGTGCCCTTGTTGAGCGACACGATCTGGTTCTGTCCCGCGTTCAGACCCTCGCCGTAGATCGAAGCAATCTGGCCGGCCATGGCGGACTGCGGTGCGTGTGGCGAATAGTTGCTGAACTGTCGTTCCGGCACCGCGGCCAGGCGGTCGCCGATGCCGGCTTCCTGGCGGATGCTGGTCACCGCGAACGTAGCCGGCACGATCTCGGCTTTGCCGTCGGCGCCGGTGCGTGTCTCACCGGGTTGCCGGTAGTCGGCAGTGCCCACGTACGTGGCTTCGAAGCCCAGCACCTCGCCGGTGGTCGGGTCCTTCAGCGGCTTGGGTTCACGAAAGATGCGGTAGTCGCGCTGATTGCCGAGATCACCCCGCACGTAGGCGGTGTCGCCGCGCGACAGCAGCACGCGGCCCTCCTGCGCTGCAACGATGCGCGGCGCTGCCGCCAGCTCGTTGGTGTCGAAAATGACGGCTTCGTTCAAAAACGGTTCGATCAGATGCAGCGGAATGGCGGCGATGGCCAGGTCATCGCTGCTCTGGCTGCGCACTCGCGGCGACAGCTTTTCGTTGCTGGCGCCGCTCCGCTGCCCCATTCGCAGGCGCGCGCGGCCGTCCGACTTGTCCAGATAAAGAACCTGTCCCGGGTAGATCAGGTGCGGGTTGCGGATCTGTTCGAGGTTCATGCCCCACAACTCGGGCCATCTCCACGGCCTGTTGAGGAACAACTTTGAGATGTCCCACAACGTGTCGCGCGGCTTGACGGTGTACGACTCCGGTGCGTTGGCTGCCAGTTCGGACAGCGCCACGCCTGTATCGGCGACTTTTTGGGCGGTGCCGCGTTGTTGCGGTGTGACCGGCAGCGTGTCGGCTGCCTGCACTGGCGCGGCGACGACCGACAATCCCACCTGCAAGACCAGGGTGCCCAGCAGCAACCCGACAGGCCGGCAGGTTCGAAGGGCGCGACGATGGCGACTCATCATGGGCAAGGTACTCCGGGAGCGCTGCGCGGGGCCGCGTGGTGGGTTGCTGGGCCGGTCCTCGGCGGGGCCGTTGCAGTTCGGCGAAAATAGTGAACTGATTTCGCAGATTTTGCTCCCAAAGCATTGATATCGCAACGAAAGTGACCGACCGGAGCGGTTGAACAGCAGGCGATAAGCGGGCCTTTTGTCGGGGCCGTGACGTACCGCACGATCGCCAGGAAACCCCCAGTTACAAGCAACCTGCCATGGCCAAGTTATCCATCCTTCGATATCCCGACGTGCGCCTGCACAAGGTTGCGGCGCCCGTGGTGACTGTCGACGCGCGCATCCAGCAACTGGTCGACGACATGCTGGAAACCATGTATGCCGCCGACGGCGTGGGTCTGGCCGCTACCCAGGTCGATGTGCACGAATGCGTGCTCGTGCTGGACACCTCGGAAAGCCGCGACGAACCGCGCGTGCTGATCAACCCGGAACTGATCGAGCGCAGCACTGAACTCACGCTGGCCGAGGAAGGCTGCCTGTCGGTCCCGGCGATCTACGACAACGTGCAGCGGCACAGTCGCGTCAAGGTGCGTGCACTCGATCGGTCAGGCGCGGCTCATGAGTTCGAGGCGAAAGGGCTGCTGGCGATTTGTGTGCAGCATGAAATGGATCATTTGGTCGGCAAGGTGTTTGTTGAATACCTGAGTCCCCTCAAGCGGGACCGGATCAAGACCAAGATGCTCAAGAAGACGCGTGACGATGTGCGTCCGTGACCGCGCAGCGCACCCGTCCGGTCCACCAGCTTGAGAGTCGCCTTTGCGGGTACCCCCGAATTTGCCCGGGCCGCGCTCGACGGCTTGCATGATGCCGGGCATGAGATCGCGCTGGTGCTGACGCAGCCCGACCGACCGGCTGGTCGCGGAATGAAATTGCACGCCTCGGCTGTCAAGGGTCGCGCGCTCGAGCTTGGCATTCCGATCCTGCAACCGCGCAGCCTGAGGCTCGATGGCAAATACCCGGCCGACGCCGAGGCGGCGCGCGCCGCGCTGCTGGCGGCTCGGGCGGACGTGATGGTGGTGGCCGCCTACGGGCTGCTGCTGCCGCCTTGGGTGTTGGCGCTGCCGCCGCGCGGCTGCCTGAACATCCATGCGTCGCGGCTGCCGCGCTGGCGCGGTGCCGCACCGATCCACCGCGCCATCGAGGCGGGTGACGCCGAAACCGGCATCACGATCATGCAGATGGATGCGGGGCTCGACACCGGCGACATGCTGCTCGTGCAGGCCATGCCGATCACATCGAGCGACAGCACCGCGATGCTGCAAGACAGGCTCGCCGCGCTGGGTGGCGACATGATCGTGCAGGCGTTGAACGGTCTGGCTTCAGACACACTGCGGGCCGTGCCGCAACCCACCGAAGGCGTGACCTATGCGCACAAGGTCGAGAAGTCTGAATCCGCCATCGATTGGACGTTGCCTGCCGGGCTGATCGCGCAACGGGTGCGTGCCTTCGATCCGTTTCCAGGCGCGAGTTCCGAGCTGGCAGGCGAGACCGTCAAGTGCTGGTCTGCCCAGGTGGCGGGCGCCGATGTTCGCCACGGCGCCGGACACGCGCCCGGCACGGTGCTCGGCCTGGATGCGTCGGGCATCGTCGTCGCGTGCGGCACGGGCGCGGTGCGGCTGACCGAGTTGCAGCGGCCGGGCGGCAAGCGCCAGCCCGCGCAACAGTTCCTGCAGGGCCACCGCGTCGCGCTGGGCGCGCGCTTCGGTCTGCGTCAAGTTGAACCTGGAGGCGTCGATAAAGCGACATCATGAAGACCGTGTCTCGACTGTCTCTGTCCGCTTCGATGGCCTTCGCCTTGGCCCTGCTCGCCGGCTGCGACATGCTGGGCATTGAATCGCCCGAGAAGATCGCCGCCACGCGCGACGCTGAGGGTCGTGCCGTTGGAAGCGCATGCCGCCATGCGGGCCGTGCCATCGAGGACTGCTACGCGCTGAACCGGAAAGCCGATAAAGCGTCGGTGTTTGCAGGCTGGCGCGACATGAACGACTACATGCGAGAGAACAAGATCGACGAAGTGGCACCGCAACTCGGCGCAGCGGCCGCCAAGTCCGGGGCATCGGGCAGCGCGACCAGTGGAGTGACGCGCGGCGCCGACAGCGCGGCCGACAAGGCGGCCAGCAAGGCCGATCAGGTCGGCAAGCCCAAGTCCAAGGACGCCAAGGACTCTTGAGAGGAATGGCCGGCCGTGTGCCCGCGCGACCCGGCAAACTGAGGGCGTCTCACGCGAGCAGGCAGGACAATCTGCGCCATGCCCGTGCTGCGCTCCCACCTGGACGATTCCGATTATCGACACGGCGTGCGTGACATGCTGGCCGATGCGCCCGGCATCGCGGCCTGGGGCCTGGGGCCTGGTGAACGGCGTGGTGATGTCGCAGGCCGGCCTGAGCGTGCCGCTGGCGCTGTTGATGATCCTGACGGTGTACGCCGGCAGCGCGCAGCTGGCGTCGTTGCCTTTGCTGGCCGCCGGCGCGCCGATGTGGGCGGTGTGCGCTGCGGCCTTTTGCGTCAACCTGCGCTTCGTGATCGACAGCGCGCAACTGCGCGTCTACTTCGAACACCTGGCGCCGCTGCGGCGCGTGTTGCTGGCCTCGTTCTCGGCCGACAGGAACCTCATCGCCTTCCTGCGAGCCGATCCACGGCCGCAGCGCGAGCCGGGACAGGTCCGCTATTTCGTCGGCGGTGCGATCACGATTTGGCTGACCTGGCAGACCTGCTCGATCGCCTGCGTTTTGTTGTCCGGCCTGATTCCCTTGCACTGGGGCCTGGGTTTTGCTGGAACGCTGGCCATGCCGGGACTGACCTGCGGACTGCTCGGCGACCGCAGTACCTGGGTGGCGGCGCTGGTCGCGGCGCTGGCGGCGGTGGCCGCCCATGGGCTGCCGCTCAAGCTCAACATCCTGGTGGCGATCGCGGCCGCGGTGTGCGCCGGGCTGCTGGCGCAACAGACCGAAAAGCTCCGAGACCGGTGGACCGAGCCCGAAAGCCGCCGGTGATCGACGGCGGGTCGACGGCGCTGACGATCCTGGCGATGGCGCTGATCACGATCGTCACCCGCGGCTTCGTTTTGATTCCGCGCCACGAGGTGCCGATCCCGCGATGGTTGCAGCGTGCCTTGAAAGTCGCGCCGCTGGCGGCCCGGGTCGCCGTGGTGGTGCCCGGCATCGTCACTGACCACGGACAGTTGATCCACACCTGGCAGGATGCGCGGCTGCCGGTGGTCGCCGCGGCCACGCTGTATGACCTGTGGCGCCCGCGCGTGCTCGGCCCGCTGCTGGCTGGACTCGCGCTGTTCCTGCCGCTGCGGCTGGTGCTGGGTTGGTGATTGCGCGGCCGGTTCGACTGGCTATGCTCCTGCGCTCTTTGCGATCGGTACCGATCGAGATGAATATGTAACAAAGTTTCCCTAAACTTCACGTCGAGGTTTCACACATGAACGTCATCCGCTTCACCGATCTGATCGCTGCCGGCAAGGTGGCAGGGCAACGGGTCTTCATCCGCGCCGACCTGAACGTGCCGCAGGACGCCGCCGGCAACGTCACCGAGGACACCCGCATCCGCGCGTCGATTCCTTGCATCGAGATGGCGATTCAGGCGGGCGCGGCCGTGATGGTGACGTCCCATCTCGGCCGGCCCACCGAAGGCGCGTTCAAGCCGGCCGACTCGCTGGCGCCGGTGGCGCGCCGCATGGGCGAGTTGATGGGGCGCGAGGTCCGGCTGCAGGTCGACTGGGTCGACGGCGTGGACGTCGCGCCCGGGCAGTTCGTGTTGCTCGAGAACTGCCGGGTCAACCTGGGCGAGAAGAAGAACGACGAAGCGCTGGCGCGCAAGATGGCGGCGCTGTGCGACATCTTCGTGCACGATGCGTTCGGCACCGCACACCGCGCCGAGGCCAGCACCTACGGCATCGCGCAGTACGCCACGATCGCCTGTGCCGGGCCGTTGCTGGCGGCCGAGATCGATGCCGTCACCAAGGCACTGGCGCACCCGAAGCGGCCGCTGGTGGCGATCGTCGCCGGCAGCAAGGTCAGCACCAAGCTGACGATCCTGCAGAGCCTGGCGTCCAAGGTCGATCAGCTGATCGTGGGCGGCGGTATCGCCAACACCTTCATGCTGGCCGCCGGCCTGCCGATCGGCAAGTCGCTGGCCGAGGCCGGCCTGGTGGGCGATGCACGTGCTGTCATCGAAGCCATGAAGGCGCGCGGCGCCGCGGTGCCGATTCCGAGCGACGTGGTGACGGCAAAAGAGTTCAAGGCCGACGCCGCCGCCACCGTGAAGGCGGCCGCCGATGTGCAGGCCGACGACCTGATCCTCGACATCGGCCCGGACACCGCCGCAAGGCTGGCCGAGCAGCTCAAGGGCGCCGGCACGATCGTCTGGAACGGCCCCGTCGGCGTGTTCGAGTTCGACGCCTTCGCGCACGGCACCGAGACCATCGCTCGCGCCATCGCCGACTCCAGCGCCTTCAGCATCGCCGGCGGTGGCGACACGCTGGCGGCCATCGCCAAATACGGCATCGGCGAGCAGGTGGGCTACATCTCCACCGGCGGCGGTGCCTTTCTCGAAGTGCTGGAAGGCAAGACGCTGCCGGCCTTCGAAATCCTCGAGCGTCGCGCTCGGGGTTAGTTGCAGCCATCCGAGGCGACGCCGATCGCCCCGACACACCCCCCACCACACGAGAGAAAAACGCATGTCACGCGCCACCAAGATCGTTGCCACCCTGGGCCCGGCCTCCTCGTCACCCGAGGTGCTCGAGGCGATGATCCGCGCCGGCGCGGATGTGATGCGGCTGAACTTTTCGCACGGCAAGGCACAGGACCACATCGACCGTGCGGCGTTGGTGCGCGAGATCGCGCAGCGCGTCGGCAAGACGATCGCGATCATGGCGGACCTGCAGGGTCCGAAGATCCGCGTCGGCAAGTTCGAGGGCGGCCTGACGGTGCTGGTGCCTGGCCAGAAGTTCATCCTGGACGGAATGACCTCGGATCTGGGCAACAACGAACGCGTCGGCCTCGACTACAAGGAGTTGCCACGCGACGTCAAGCCTGGCGACATGCTGCTGCTCAATGACGGCCTGCTGCGTCTTTCCGTCGACGCGGTGCGCGGCGAAGAGGTGCACACCACCGTGATCGTCGGCGGCGAGCTGTCCAACAACAAGGGCATCAACAAGGCCGGTGGTGGCCTGACCGCGCCGGCCCTGACGGCCAAGGACATGGAAGACATCAAGACCGCGATGAGCTTCCAGTGCGAATACCTGGCCGTGAGCTTCCCGAAGACCGCCACCGACATGGAGATGGCCCGGCAACTGGCCAACGTCGCGGGCGAGCAATGGCGTCACAAGCCGGCGCTGATCGCCAAGATCGAACGCAGCGAGGCGATTCCGGTGCTCGACCAGATCTTGCGCGCCAGCGACGGCATCATGGTGGCGCGCGGCGACTTGGCGGTCGAGGTCGGCAACGCGGCCGTGCCGGCACTGCAAAAACGCATGATCCGCATGGCGCGCGAGATGGACAAGGTGGTCATCACCGCGACGCAGATGATGGAGTCGATGATCGTCAACCCGGTGCCCACGCGCGCCGAGGTCAGCGACGTCGCCAACGCCGTGCTCGACGGCACCGACGCCGTGATGCTGAGTGCCGAGACGGCCGCCGGCAAGTACCCGGTCGAGACCATCGTGCAAATGGCGGCGATCGCGCTCGAGGCCGAAGCGGCCGACGACGTGACGATCGAAACCGACTTCACCAACAAGAAGTTCGGCCGCATCGACCAATCGATCGCGATGGGTGCGCTGTTCACCGCGCACCACTTGGGCTGCAAGGCGATCCTGGCGCTCACCGAATCGGGTTCCACCGCACTGTGGATGAGCCGCCACAACATCAAGGTGCCGATCTACGGGCTGACGTCGCAGGTGCTGTCGCAGCGCAAGATGGCGCTGTACCGCAACGTGCGCCCGATGCTGATGCCTTCGTTCCGTGACCGCGACGAAGCGCTGGCGCGTGCCGAGGCGCTGCTGGTCGAAAAGGGCGTGCTGCGCACGGGCGACACCTATGCCATCACGTGCGGTGAGCCGATGGGCTATCCCGGCGGCACCAACATGCTCAAGGTGTGCCGCGTCGGTTGAACCAAAGGCCTGACCGATGCTCGCCACGCTGACGTTCGAGCAGGTCCGGCAGGCCGCCCGGCGGCTGCACGGCGAGGTGGTCGACACGCCCTGCCTGGCGTCGCGCACGCTCGGCGGCATGGCCGGCTGCGAAGTCTTCCTGAAGTTCGAGAACCACCAGTTCACGGCATCGTTCAAGGAGCGCGGCGCACTCAACAAGATGGCGCAACTGAGCGCGCACGAACGGCGCCGCGGTGTGCTGACGGTGTCGGCCGGCAACCACGCGCAGGGCGTGGCGTACCACGCGCAGCGCATGGCGATGCCGGCGTTGATCGTGATGCCGCGTTTCGCGCCGTCGGTGAAGGTGGAGCGCACCCGCGGCTTCGGCGCCGAGGTGGTGCTCGAGGGCGACACTTTCGACGATGCGCGCGCGCACGGCCTGCTGATGGCGCGCGAGCGCGACCTGACCGTGGTGCATCCCTACGACGACCTCGACGTGGCGGCGGGGCAGGGCACGATCGCGCTCGAGATGCTGGCGCAGCAGCCGTCGATCGACACCCTGATCGTGGCGATCGGCGGCGGCGGTCTGATCTCGGGAATGGCCACCGCGGCACGCGCGATCCGGCCCGGCATCGAGGTGGTTGGCGTGCAGACCGAGCGCTTCCCTGCGGTCTGGAACGCGGTGCACGGTGAGCACCGCGAGTGCGCCGGTGCCACCATCGCCGATGGCATTGGCGTCAAGTCGCCCGGCGCGCTGACGCTACCAATCATTCTCGATCGCGTCGACGACGTCGTGCTGGTCGGCGAAGACGACATCGAGCAGGCGATCCTGCTGCTGCTCGAGATCGAGAAGACCGTGGTCGAAGGCGCCGGTGCCGTGGGACTGGCGGCGCTGCTGCGCCACCGCGAGCGCTTTCAGGGCCGCCATGTCGGGCTGGTGCTGTGCGGCGGCAACATCGAGCCGCTGGTGCTGGCCGAGATCATCCAGCGCGGCATGGTGAAGTCGGGGCGGCTCGCCCGGTTGCGGCTGGACGTGCGTGACGTGCCCGGCGCGCTGGCCGACGTGGCCACGCTGCTGGGCCGGCTGGGTGCCAACATCGACGAGGTGCAGCACCAGCGCGCCTTCACGATGTTGTCGGTCGAGCGCGCGCAGCTCGAAGTGGTGGTGCAGACGCGCGGCGTCGCGCACATCGAGCAAGTCCTGCAGGCGCTGCGCGGCCGGGGCTACCGGGCCGAGCGCATCGGCTGAAGCGCGGCCCCGGTGGAGCGCGCGTTCAGGAGGTTGCGCTCGGGACGAGCCGCGCGGATCGGCGGCGCACCGACGAGAACAATGCCGCGCCATTGGCGCGCGTTGCGCCGCCGCGCGGGTTGACCCCGAGACGGCGGCACTCGTTGATGGACGTCAAACCTGGCGACATGGCGCAGTCGCAGCATGACAGTCCCGCCACGGCCACAGGAGACGACTGCATGGCTGCCACCGACTACATCCGCTGGTTCCGCGACCTGTCCCTCGGCGACCTGCCGCTCGTGGGCGGCAAGAACGCATCGCTGGGCGAGATGTTCCAGCAGCTCGCGCCATTGGGCGTGCGCATCCCGCAGGGTTTCGCGATCACCGCGACGGCTTACCACGACGCGCTCGACCAGGCCGATGCGTGGGTCGAGTTGCACCGCTTGCTCGACACGTTGGACAAGCGCGACACCGATGCGCTCACACGCGTGGCGGCGCGGGCCCGCGAGATCGTCTATGCGGCGCCGATGCCCCAGGCCGTCGAGGCGGGCATCCGGCAGGCCTGGCGCACGCTCAAGGCCGAACTGGGCGAGGACCTGAGCGTGGCCGTGCGCAGTTCAGCCACCGCTGAAGACCTGCCCACCGCCAGCTTCGCCGGGCAGCACGACACGTATCTCAACATCCGCGGTGAAGAGATGCTGCTGGACGCGGTGAAGCGCTGCCAGGCGTCGTTGTTCACCGACCGCGCGATCTCGTACCGCACCGACAACGGCTTCGACCACTTCAAGGTCTATCTGTCCGTGGCGGTGATGCAGATGGTGCGCAGCGACCTCGCCTCCAGCGGCGTGATCTTCACGATCGACACCGAGTCGGGCCACCCCGACGTGGTGTTCATCACCGGCGCGTGGGGCCTGGGCGAGAACGTGGTGCAGGGCGCCGTCGATCCGGACGAGTTCTATGTGCACAAGCCGACTTTTCGTCAGGGCTTTCGCAGCGTGCTGCGCAAGACGCTGGGCGAGAAGCAGATCCGCATGGTCTATTCCCCAGGGCGTACGCGCGAGCCCGTCATCAACCGGCCGACGCCGAAGGCCGACCGCGCGCGCTTCTGCCTGAGCGAAGCCGATGTGCTGGAACTGGCCGACGCCGCCATCAAGATCGAGGATCACTACAGCCGGCAGGCCGGCGTGTTCCGGCCGATGGACATCGAATGGGCCAAGGACGGGCCCGACGGCAAGCTCTACATCGTGCAGGCTCGGCCGGAGACGGCGGCCTCGCAGCGCTCAGTCAACGTGCTCGAGGAGTTCGTGCTCGACGGCACCGGCACGCCGCGCGCCAAGGGCCGTGCGGTGGGCGCCCGGGTGGCCAGCGGCAACGTGCGGCTGGTCAAAGATGGCCGCCACCTGTCGGAGTTCAAGCCCGGCGAGGTGCTGGTGGCCGACACCACCACGCCCGACTGGGAGCCGGTGATGAAGACCGCAGCGGCCATCGTGACCAACCGGGGCGGGCGCACCTGCCACGCCGCCATCGTCGCGCGTGAGCTGGGCATCCCCGCGGTGGTTGGCGCCGAACATGCGACCGAGACACTGCACAACGGCGAGCCGGTCACGGTGTCGTGCGCCGAGGGTGCGATCGGGCGGGTCTACGAGGGCCTGGTGCCGTTCCACAAGCTCATCACCGACGTGACCGGCCTGCAGCGCCCGGCCACCCACATCATGGTGAATCTGGGCAACCCCGAACTGGCGTTCCAGACCAGCTTGCTGCCGTGCGACGGTGTCGGCCTGGCGCGCATGGAGTTCATCATCAACGAGCACATCAAGGTGCACCCGATGGCGGTGCTGCACCCCGAGCGCATCGTCGATCAGGCCGAGCGTGCGCGCGTGCAGGCGCTGTGGGCGGGCTACCCGGACGGCGCGAGCTACTTCGTCGAGAAACTGGCTGAAGGCGTCGGCACCATCGCCGCCGCGTTCTATCCCCGGCCGGTGATCGTGCGGCTGTCCGACTTCAAGAGCAACGAGTACGCGGCGCTGATGGGTGGGCGCGACTTCGAGCCGCGCGAAGAAAACCCGATGATCGGTTTCCGCGGCGCGGCGCGCTACATCCACCCGGCCTATGCCGAGGGCTTCGCGCTCGAATGCCTGGCGATGCGCAAGGTGCGCGAAACGATGGGCCTGACGAACCTGAAGCTGATGGTGCCGTTCTGCCGCCGGCTCGACGAGGCGCGCCGCGTGCTCGACGCGATGGCCGCGCAAGGGCTCAGGCGCGGCCAGGCCGGGCTCGAGGTCTACGTGATGTGCGAAATCCCGAACAACGTGCTGCTGATCGACGAGTTCTCAGAGCTGTTTGACGGCTTCTCGATCGGCTCGAACGACCTGACGCAGCTTACGCTCGGCGTTGATCGCGACAGCGCGATCGTGGCCGAGTCGTTCGACGAGCGCGATCCCGGCATGCTGAAGATGCTCAAAATGGCGGTCGAAGGAGCCAGGCGCAACAAGCGGCATTCGGGCATCTGCGGACAGGCGCCATCGGACCACGTCGAGATCGCGCAGTACCTGGTCGAACTCGGCATCGACAGCATCAGCCTGACGCCCGACACGGTGTTGAAGACGACGCAGGCGGTGGTCGACATCGAGCGCAAGTTGGGACGGTTGCCGCGCGCCTGAGGGCTGGCCCTCGGCATCGCGTGCGCCGCGCATGGTTGGCCGCGCGCGGGGCGCCTGAATGACAAGGACTGGGTGGCCGGTGTCACCGGTCAGCGGTCAGGCGCGATGCACAGTGGCCACCATCGCTGCCACCGCGGCGCTCATGTTGACCGGCACCAGTTCGGCGCGGCCGTGGCTCGGTGCGAGCACGCGGAACAGTTCGTCTGCGAAGCTGTGACCGATCTGCGTCACGCCGAAAAAGTCCACCTCGACCCGCTGGAACTGTTCGAGTCGGGCAGCCACGCGACGCGCCTGCGACCTCGATTCCAGCCCGGCGCTGTCGCTGGCCATCAAGCGCAGCGGCACGTAGCCCCGCACGCCGTTCTCGCCGATCGAGATGT
>ENA-OFCX01000166-OFCX01000166.1-metagenomes-genome-assembly--contig:-NODE-166-length-36967-cov-4.075910_pt1 | contig 36967 bp, 34 predicted proteins | sample MGYA00153384_OFCX01 | MGnify analysis MGYA00153384
ATTCCTAAACCAATTTTAGCAGCTTCCTTACCAATTCTTCCAAAACCTAAAACACCTAACGTTTTACCTCGAAGTTCTGTTCCTTTACTGAAATCTTTTTTCAATTCATTAAAAGATGTGTTTCCTACTACTGGCATCTTTCTGTTTGATTCAGGAAGAAAACGAGAAGCTCCAAAAAAATGTGCAAATACCAATTCTGCCACACTTATTGATGATGCTGAAGGAGTATTAATTACTGCTATATTCTTTGATCGGGCATATTCCACATCAATATTATCCATTCCCACTCCTCCTCTACCAATCAATTTTAGATTTGGCACTTGGTCAATTAATTCTTTTCTAACTTTAGTGGCGCTTCTTACGGTAATTGCATCGTATTCTAAAAGTCTACCAGCTAGCTCATTTTGCGGAATTGTTTGAGTATCAACCTGAAATCCAGCTTCTTCTAGCATTCGCTTGCCTACAGGATCTATCCCATCATTTGCTAATATTTTTATCATTTTTTATAGGGTATTTATTTTATGAGTTAGGTTCAAATTCCTGTAGTGCTTTTACCAAAACTTCTACACTCGAAATTGGCAATGCATTGTAAATAGAAGCTCGAAAACCTCCGGCACTTCTATGTCCTTTCAAACCTATTAAATTATATTTTTTTACATGCTTATTAAACTGTTCTTCATGCTCCGGATTTACCGTTACAAAACAAACATTCATGCGCGACCGGTCTTCTGTTGCTACATTTCCTTTATATAATGGATTTCGATCTATTTCATTATAGATTAACATAGCTTTAGCTTCATTCAATTTTTGAATTGCATCAACACCACCTTGTTTTTTCAGCCATCTCAACGTCAACATAGATACATAAATCGGAAAAACTGGTGGCGTGTTATACATACTTCCCCCTTCAATTTGAATTTTATAATCAAGCATAGATGGAATTGCTCTAGATACTTTACCTAAAAGATCATCACGAACAATCACTAAAGTAGTACCTGCAGGGCCCATATTTTTTTGTGCTCCAGCATAAATCAACCCAAAATCGGCAATATTTACAGGTCTACTAAACATATCTGACGACATATCGCAAACCAATGGAACTGGAGAAGTAGGAAATTTTTGTAATTGAGTACCGTAAATAGTATTGTTGGATGTTATATGGAAATAAGATGAATCTTCCGGTACTGTAAATTCCTTAGGAATATGTGAAAAATTATCTGCTTTTGAACTAGCTACAATGTTTACATTTCCAAAAAGTTTAGCTTCTTTAATGGCTTTATTAGCCCAAACACCTGTTTCTAAATAGGCGGCTGTTTTATTTGAATCTAATAAATTATATGGAACCATGCTGAATTGCAAACTGGCTCCACCTTGTAAAAATAAAACAGAGTAGCCTTCGGGTACTCCAGCAATTTCTTTAACTAAACTAACAGCTTCGTCCAAAACTGCTTCAAATGCAGGCGAACGATGAGAAATTTCAAGTAATGAAAGTCCACTGTTATTGAAATTTAAAACTGCTTTTGCTGATTCCTGAAGAACTTCTTCTGGTAATATTCCTGGCCCTGCTCCAAAATTATGTTGTTTTTCCATAGGTTATTTTATAAATATTTTTTTTTCGAATGATAAATTTCAAGTTTAAAAATTAGCGGTAAGTCTTAAATTTAACTGCCTTTTGGTTAAAAAGTTTGGAATCGCGTATTGCGTATTTTCCACATCTTTAATCCAAAGAAAAGAAATAGTATTCTGAATTTGAAGTAGATTAAATACTTCTGCATATAAAACGACTGATTTAAATTTTCCAATTTTAGCGTTTTGTTTTTCTCCGGATCTTTTTCCAATAAAATCTTTGGAGAAACCAATATCAACTCTTCTGTATGCCGGCACTCGTAAAACATCTTTATATCGTGTGAAATCTGGAGGACCAATTGGCAAACGTCCACCGTAAATTAAATTTAAATGAACTTTATAAGATGGATCTTTTAATAATTTATCTTGAAAAAATATAGAAAAATTTACTCGCTGATCGGTTGGTCTTGGTATAAAACCTGGTTCAACACGCTCTGTGGTTACACTGTCAACATCACGAATAAAAAAATCGTCGTTTAAATCTTCTTCAGTTTTTAAAAAAGATAAAGTAAACCATGATTCTAAACCTTCTACAAATTCACCATTTAATTTAAAATCAGCTCCAGCAGCATAGCCTTTGGAATTATTAGTTGCATAATATCTTATACGTACATTATCAATTTCATACGGAATCAAATTGTCTAATTGTTTGTAATAAAACTCTCCTATTAATTTAAATGGTTTGTTGAAAATAGTAAGATTGTAATCGCCTGCTAAAACATAATGAATGGAACGTTGAGCTTTTATATTCTTATTTAACGAACCATTTAGATTTCTAAATTCACGATAAAATGGAGGTTGATAATAAACTCCGGCACTAATTCTGAAAAGAAAATCACGCTTCCAATATCTTGGTTTCCAGGCATAAGTACCTCTTGGGCTGAAAAGCAATTCGCCATTTAAATCCCAATATGAACCTCTTGCACCGAAAGTAATTGAACTGATTGTACTATCGCTAAAAGAATAGGTATCTTGAAAATAAACAGAAGTTCTATTACTTAAAACAGAATTTCTGGATCGGTAAACATCTTGCAAAATAATTTGATTGTCGTTTTCTGGAATTGCATAACCTGCAGAGTCAACTAATTTCCATTCGTTTAAGCGATCATCAATATCTTCAACCTGAAATCGTGCTCCCCACGAAAATAAATTTTTACCGCTTTCCATCGAACCTTTATGTTCCACATTGGCAACATTGGCGGTTAAATAATTACGAGCATGATTGATAAAAGATCCAATTCCCCGATTTGCTATAACTTCACCAAAGGTTGATTTTCCAAAATCGTTTTCGAGTTCATCGAACAAATAGGCACCTTCAATATCAAAGGTTTCATTTTCGTTAATTCGAAAATAAGAACTTAAAAATTTTAACCGCAAATTTTTATTGGTATACGTGGTAGAAACTCCACCCATTAATGTTTGAAAACGATCTATTTCCTGACCTTCAAAAACTACCCGAAGTCTTAATATTTCTTTAATAGTTCCAAAAGTACTTTCACGATCTTGAGGTTTTAATTCATATTTATTGCTACTGTAATTTCCTAAAAATGCTAATTCCCATTTTTCATTTAGCATTCTTGTAACATACCCTTGAATATCAATAAAACTAGGTTTGTATTCACCTTTGGTATCCAAAGAATTTAATAAAAATTGATTGCTTCTTTGTCTTGCTCCAAACAAATAAGTTGTTTTGTAATTTTTTGATGCTCCTTCTAAGTTAAACGATAATCCTTGAAAACCTGCAGCAACATTACCTCCGAAACTTTTGGGTTTTTTGTAAGTGATATCTAAAACAGAGGAAAGTTTATCACCATATTTAGGTTCAAAGCCACCACCAGAAAATTTAACTCCAGCTACCATGTCTGAATTAATAAAACTTAATCCTTCTTGTTGACCAGCCCTTACTAATAAAGGTCTGTAAATTTCAAAATCGTTAACATAAACTAGATTTTCGTCGTAATTTCCGCCACGTACATTGTATTGTGAGCTTAATTCATTGTTAGAAGATACTCCTGGAAGCGTTTTTAAAATTGATTCAAAACTGCCTCCTGCATTGGGCAATGCACTTACAATTTTTGGATTAATTCTCGTAATTCCAGAATTTCTACTTTCTTTTTCTGTAATTGTAGCTTCTTTTAAATTGAAAGAGGCTACTTTCAGTTTTAATGTTACATCCTTTTCTTCGGCGACTTTTAATATAACATTGACCTTTTTAGTTTCAAATCCAATGGATTTGAAAGTAATTACAATTTTCTTATTTGCTGGAACTTCGATTCTGAAATTTCCTAAATTGTCGCTAAAAGTACCAATGCTGGTTCCTTCAATCGAAATACTTACCTGCGAAATTTCTTTATCAATTTCATTATAAACTTTACCAAAAACTACAGATGTTTGTTGGGCATAGCCTTGAATAAAAACCAAAAATAGAAAAACAAGGGTAATAATGAATTTAGGTAAACACATGCAGGTAAAACGGAAATTAAACTTCAAGTGTATCAACCCTCATTTTTTTCATTTCTGCAATTTCTAACGTTGGATTTTCTGAGGAAAATATTGCATTACCTGCAACCAATACATTTGCACCAGCTTTTAATAATGCAAGCGAATTGTGGTGACTTACCCCTCCATCCACTTCTATTAAGGCATCTGATTCTTTCTGGCGAATCAAAATGCTTAGTTTTCTAACTTTATCGTATGTATTTTCTATAAATTTTTGTCCACCAAAACCAGGATTTACAGACATGATACATACTAAATCAATATCAGCAATTATATCCTCAAGAACAGATACCGGAGTATGTGGATTTAACGCTACTCCAGCTTTCATTCCTAATGATTTTATCGCATGAATAGTTCTATGCAAATGCGTACAAGCCTCATAATGAACGGTTAATATTTTAGCACCAACACGTTTAAATTCTTCTAAATAATTATCAGGATTGACAATCATTAAATGAATATCCAATGGTTTTTCGGCATAATGTTGAATGGATGAAATAACCGGAAACCCAAACGAAATATTTGGTACAAAAACACCGTCCATTACATCAACATGAATCCAATCGGCGATACTATCGTTTATCATTTCTACGTCTGCCTGAAGGTTGGCAAAGTCTGCTGAAAGTATTGATGGCGCAATAAGGTGTTTCATGTGTCAAAGATAATGCAAAAAAAAATATTACACATTAAACAACAAATATTAGGCTTGGAACGTAATGTTAAGAAGTATTAAATAATTTTATAACTAATTTTAATACAAATTAAAAAACATCATTATGAAAAAGATCATTTTATCCATTATTGCTATTTTACTTATTTCTCATTCATATTCTCAAGATTTATTTTTAGCTAAAAATGTATTAGTTGGTTTTTATTCTAAAACACCTTTGGAAGATATAGAAGCTGAAAGTAAAATTGGCTATGGTGTAATGCAATTAGGCAAAAAGGAATTAAATTTTACTATAAAAGTTAACTCTTTTAATTTTCCTAGACCATTAATGCAAGAGCATTTTAATGAAAATTACATGGAAAGTGATAAATATCCAAATGCTAGTTTTAAAGGTAAAATTAATGAAGAATATAATTTAACAGCTGATGGAGTTTATAAAATAACGGCAACAGGTAAACTAGAAATGCACGGAGTTGAAAAAGAGAGAACTATTGATGGTGTGTTGACTGTTAAAAATGGTCAAATTGGATTAGTTTCCTCCTTTAAAGTAAAATGCGTTGATCATAAAATTGATATTCCGAAAGTAGTTATTGCAAAAATTGCAGATGAAGTAACTGTAAGTGTAAATGGAACTTTTAATCCGTTTACAGGAAATAAATAAAAAATATATACCAAAAAAAAAGGGAAGCCATTTCGGACTTCCCTTTTTTGTTTAATTAAATTTGATTTAAGCTTGAGGCTCAGCTTCAGGTTTAGGCAAAAGAACTTTTCTGCTCAATTTAAACTTCCCGGTTTTCTTATCAACTTCTAATAATTTCACTTGAATTTTCTGTCCTACTTCGAAAATTCCATCCATAGTCTCATATCGTTTATGATCTATTTCAGAAATATGAAGCAATCCATCTTTACCTGGCAGAAATTCAACAAATGCACCAAAAGGCATAATTGATTTTACAGTTCCTTCATACACTTCGCCTACTTCTGCTGTTGCGGTTATTCCTTTTATTTTAGCTACTACTTTATCAATCGAAGCTTTGTCAACTGCAAAAACCTGGATTATTCCCATATTATCTTTTTCTTCGATGTTAATGGTTGCACCAGATTCACGTTGCATTTCTTGAATAACTTTTCCACCTGGGCCTATGATAGCTCCAATAAATTCTCTAGCAATTTTCAATTGAACAATACGTGGTGCATGAGCTTTCATTTCTTCTCTTGGCTTTTCGATGGTTTTCTTCATTTCATTTAAAATATGAAGTCTTCCTTCTCTCGCTTGCTCCAATGCTTTGGTCAAAACTTCGTATGACAAACCATGAATTTTAATATCCATCTGGCAAGCAGTAATTCCTCTTTCCGTTCCGGTTACTTTAAAATCCATATCACCTAAATGATCTTCGTCTCCTAAAATATCAGAAAGTATAGCATATTTTCCAGAATCGTCTGTTATTAAACCCATTGCAATTCCAGAAACTGGTGCTTTTAACTTTATTCCAGCATCTAATAATGCTAAAGTCCCAGCACAAACTGTTGCCATACTTGATGATCCATTTGATTCTAAAATATCAGAAACAATACGGATAGTATATGGATTTTCTTCTTCGGAAGGTAATACCTTTTTGATTGCTCGCATTGCCAAATTACCATGACCAATTTCTCTTCTTCCAGCTCCACGGTTTGGACGAACCTCTCCAGTTGAAAAACCAGGGAAATTGTAATGAAGCATAAATTTATTATATCCTTCAAACATAACTCCGTCAATCATTTGCTCATCAGTTTTTGCACCAAGGGTAACCGAAGTTAAAGATTGAGTTTCACCACGAGTGAAAACTGCCGAACCATGCGCAGATGGTAAGTAATCAATTTCTGACCAGATTGGTCTTATTTCATTTACTTTTCTTCCATCTAATCGTTGTCCATCATTTAAAATCATGCTTCTCATGGCATTGTATTCCACTTCGTGGTAATATTTTTTTGCAAGAAATATGGTTTTTGAATCTACATCTTCGCCCATTGCTTCGATGTATTCATTAATAATTAATTTAAATCCTGCTGATCTCTCATCTTTACCAACTCCAGATTTTGCAACAGCAAGAACTCTATCGTATAGTTCAGTATGAATTTTATTTTTTAATTCTTCGTCATTATTTTCATGAGAATAGGTTCTTCGAGTTTTATTTACCGCAGACATCAATTCTTTCTGACAAGCAATTTGAACTTTAATGGCCTTATGTCCGAATTCGATAGCTTCTACCATATCAGCTTCCGAACATTCGTTCATTTCTCCCTCAACCATTACAATATCATTTTCAGATCCTGCAATTATCAATTCATAATCTGCATTTTCTAATTGACTTAATAATGGATTAACAACCATTTTGCCATTGATTCGAGAAACTCGAACTTCTGAAATTGGCCCATTAAATGGAATATCACTCACAGCTAATGCTGCAGAAGCTGCCAACGCGGCAAAAGCATCTGGCAATACATCAGTATCTGCAGAAATTAAAGTAATCATTACCTGAGTATCTGCATGATAATCATCTGGAAATAAAGGTCTTAAAGCTCTGTCGACCAATCTGCTAATTAAAACTTCATAATCAGACAAACGAGCTTCTCGACGAAGAAAACCTCCAGGAATACGACCTGCTGCTGCATATTTTTCTTGATAATCAACAGAAAGTGGTAAAAAATCTACCCCTTCTTTGGCATCTTTTGAAGAAACCACAGTTGCCAACAACATACAGTTTCCAAACTTAACTACTACTGAACCGTCGGCTTGTTTAGCCAGTTTACCGGTTTCGATGGAAACCATTCTTCCATCGCCTAAATCGAATGATTTAGTAATTGCATTATGCATCATATTTTGAATTTTTTTACAAAAATAGTCTTTTTGTTCGATTTAGGGGAATTGCTTGAAATTGAACGCTAAAGTTCGGTTCTTAAATACTGTGAATTTATAAAAAATGAGTTTAAACAAAAAACCCACCAGGTTATGGTGGGCTTTTGTAAACATTAAATCTGAACTTATTTTCTTAGTTCTAATAATTTGATGATGGCACGGTAACGTAATACATCAACTTTAATCAAGAAATTTAATAATCTTCTTCGCTTAGCTACTAATTTTTGCAGCGATAACTGAGTTGAAAAATCTTTTCTGTTTAATTTCAAATGCTCTGTTAAATGAGCAATTCTATACGTGAATAAAGCAATTTGACCTTCTGCAGTACCCGTGTCTGCGTCATTTTTGCCATGTTTTGCGAAGATTTCTTTCTTCGTTTCGGAACTTAAATACATTCTTGAATAATATTAAAGTGGTTAAAAATTTATTTGAGGTGTAAAGATAGAAAAATTTTTGAGTTATTAATTATGAGTTATGAGATATAAGTTATGCCTTTTGAGATTTTTGGTTATAGGTTTTTGTTTTTATTTTTTAATTATGGTTTGGGTAATTTTTAGTTTAATAGATAACCCGTTGTGCGATTTAATTCAATATATAAAAATGTAAAATCGGAGTATTAAGGCTTAGTCCGCCAAAGGCAATTTTTTTTCCTTTAAAAAACAATTAAATAGGAATTCTTCGCTTTGCTCAGAATTGAAATATAGCGTATAGCCCGGTCTCGTCATTAAAAAGACGAGATAAGCCCCAAATTGTATTTAAAATAATAAATATCAATCATTTAAAATAATAAATAGAAATAATTAAAATAAATCAAACTTCACAACTGGTTTAAATTGTAAAAATATAAAGCGGTATTAAAATTTAAGATAAATTCCTAATGCCGAGTTTGGGCTTGCAATAATATTTTTCGCATAAGGTGCAAAACCACCAGAAACTGAAACTCCAATTTTATTTTTAAGCATATAATTTAATTGAGATACTCATTTAATTACTTACTATAATTTGACTGTATCCCAAATGTTTAGCATTAACAATTCTGTTAATTAGGTTGTCAAATATAGTTTCCTTACTTTGAGATCTATTAAGCCTATAACTATATTCATCTAAATATTTTTCAATATGTTCCTTATGTACCCAAGAGAAATTACTTCTTAACCATGCCTTTGCTTGATGAATAATTGTATTCATTTCAAAGAAAGTAGCACCTTTATTACTTTTAGTTTGAGTTATATTGTAGGTCTTTTTTAAGGGTGAATAGCCAGACCACTTATCTGTATGTACCTTTGCTTCTTTTCCTATATGAGCATCAAATATCTTTTCTAATGATGTTGATGAATAGTCTGTAATACCCTTAAAATAAGCTCTTTTAACACCTCCTTTTTCATCAATCTCTACTGCTGCTACCAATTTCTTTTTCTTGCTATCTTTACTTCTGCCTTGTTTTAAATCTTCCTTGCCTCCAAATACAAATTCATCTACTATTACTGTTCCTGTCATTGGAAAGTTTTCGCTACTTTTCATCGCTATTCTTACTTTATGCATAAAAAGCCAAGCTGTGTTATATCGTATGTTTAATCGTTTTGACATCTGGCTTGATGATATGCTTTTTGTAGTTGCACTCATTTCAAATACAATTGTAAAGGCTTTTCTTATGCCAAACTTTACTTTATGAAACATCGTTCCTGCTGTTGGACTTTCTATATGATGGCACTTATTGCAATCTCTTGCCAAATTTATTTTACGTACTGTATATTTTGTATGAGAACATTTCACACAACTAAAGCCTTTTTCCCACTTTATTTTTGCTAAATATTCTAAACAATCTAAATCTGTTTTGAATCTATCAAAATACTCTATGATACCCTGTCCTGTGTGCTTTTCCATAATGTTTATTTAGTTCGTAAAGATAAGTATTTATGTGAGTATCTCTATAATTTAATTCTACAGTAGGAGAAATGTACTCAGTATTATTAGAAAATAAAGCATTTTGAACGTTATTTCCATTTCCATTATAAAATGAAAATATTGAATTTATTTTTAAAATAGGAATAAACTTATTTAATAAAAATCTTACCTCAGCTCCAAATCGCAATTCATCTGAAAATCCAAGGGTTCGATTGTTAAATCCAACATTGGCTGATAGATTATATTTTTTTGGATAAAATGAATGACTTATATCAAATTGCATTAACTGGTTAAACTATTCATCCCCAGTTTGCAGAATTACTGATTCTCCACCTGCATTTTTGCCTAAAGGCAAACCAACTAATAAAGTTGCACTAAGTACGGTTGGTTTAATAAAAATTAAACCATATTTTAATGCTAAATCAGCATCACCAATCGAATTTAATTCATCTTCTTCTATCTTTTCAGATTGTTTTAACTCGACTACATTCAAGGTGTTTCTAACAAAAAAAGGAATATTAACAATAGTAGTAAATCGGTTAGTAATTCCGTATTCAGCATAAAGATTAGTGTTGAAATACCGAATAGCTGTGATTGAAATTTGCTTACCATCTGGACCAAAAAATATGGATCCTCCAATATAATTTTGGGATAATTTAACAAAAGTTGCATTTTTATCCTTGGTCCAACCGCTGTTACATATTGCGGTTATTGTTTGTAAAAGCAATACAATTAGTAGAATTGATTTTTTCATATTAATTTAATTGTGCATATCCAAAAATGAGTGATGCAGGTTTTCAGAGCACAACTACATATTTATAATCAATAATTTTAACGTTAGGATATTTTGAGTTTACATCAAAAGAATGAAAACCTGACGCAGAAATTTGACTTATTTCTATTCCATTGCTTCTCACCTAACTTCCATTCGCAATAGTATTCGATAAATAAATATATGTTCCCAATGCAAAACTCGTTTTAAAATTAGGTAAAAGCTTTAAAATCAAATTTCCATTTTCTATTTTGAGGATAGTAGAGCCTGATGCCTCATATCCTCCTATTATCACGAAATTACCCATCCTGCTAGCTGCGACGGTAAATAAAATTTCATTGCTTGTAACGCCTTCAACTTCAGCAATTAATACTGACGAACCATATGAAATCGCTTTTGCATTTCCTGCAGAGTCAATAGAAAAAACAGAAACATTGCTCGAGCGAAATGCAATTGTTTTATTGGGAATTAGTTGGTTGTTAATATTAAATACATTGACAACTAATTTTTCAGAATCTCCAATATTGAAAACAGTTTTTGAAGAAGTAATTTCGACCCTTGCTACTGCATTTTCATCAGCAACAACAGTAACCTGATTCGTATCAGAAACACCACTAAAAGAAGCTACAATGCTTGATTGTCCAGCATTAAGTGCATTTTATGTACCATCATCCTGTATACTTATGATCGATGGAGAAGTTGAAGTCCAAGTTATATAAGCATTTTCAGCAATTCCATATTCATTAAAATACAGCGCAGAAACTTTTTCAGAGTCATTAGCTTTTAATGCAACAGATTCAGTTGATGCGACTATTTTTTACCAACTATCGGATCGTCAATATAATCAGTCCCTACGCATCCTGAAAATATAAGACAGATAAATATTAAATTGAGCAAGTACTTCATGATATTATTTTTTTATAAACTTATGATACTTTCCACATTTAATTTGTCATGTAACCGACATTAATTTTTTAAATGCTATCTGCATTTCGCTGCAATTAACTAAGTATTGTCGAAAAATTTTCTATTTAATACGTATTTACAATTTTCAACAAATATGTTTATGATTCTAAAGTAAATTTAGCTTATAATAAAATATGATCAAATTACACTTTATTCATTTTCAATAATTTGTAAGTGTTTAAAGAAAAATTTATAATTAATTACTTCTTGTTATTTTTAATACTTAATTCTTTCCAGGGTGTTGTTCCGTCATTTTCTCTGGTGAATTCAAAATCATTGGTACAAATAAGTATAATTTCGGCAGTAGTATATATTTTACAACCATTAGCAAGATGACCGCCAATAGTTTTGCCAGTACTATCACTAATGCTTACGTGTAAATGACTTCCATTTATCGACACAGTACCAGTTAAACTTACGATTTCAAAAAATCCTTTCCCCGTACTATTATTAGGTTGGTTTGCAAAACGAATTGAATAATCTGTAAAACTACCTACACAAGTACTTATCCAACCTGCTTTTATATTATTTTTTTGAACGTAATTCTGTATCTCAATTTTTAAATCTTGTCCTGGTTTCAGCCTGAGTGGATGTATAGTTAATTGATTTTGCATACTCGATTGTACTTTGCAATTGGATAATAATCCAATATGTGTAATTAATAGTAATCCTATAAAGATGTTTTTCAAATGGATATTTTTCTATAAAGTTTTTCAAGTTCTCGTAAATTGTTTCAAGCCGAAGAAAAGGTTTATTTATCTCCGTTATTAAACTTGGCAATGCATCAATTTATCTTTCCAACTAATATCGATAAACCAATTAACTCATCAACAAATAAACACATCAATCATCAAAAAAAATCTATCCACATCGCTACTTGCTAAAAATTTTAGTATTATATTTGTAAACTTAATTAGCACACTATGCACAACAGGCAAATTGTACACATCGATCTTGACTCCTTTTTTGTATCTGTAGAGTGTCGCCACAATAGTAAATTGTTAGGCAAACCAGTCATTATCGGTGGTTCCAGCGATCGGGGAGTGGTAGCATCCTGCAGTTACGAAGCACGCAAATATGGCATTCATTCGGCTATGCCTACCAGACTTGCCCGTCAGCTTTGTCCGAATGTGATTATTGTGCATGGCGATTACGAAAGTTATAGCAAAGCATCGGTAGAGGTGACTCAGATAATAGAAGAACAAGTTCCAGTATTCGAAAAAACTTCAATAGATGAATTTTATATTGATATGACGGGTATGGATCAGTATTTCGGTACGCTAAAACATGCGACTGAACTGCGAGAAAAAGTGATCAGAGAAACTGGTTTGCCGATTTCTTTTGGCCTTTCGGAAAATAAAACGGTATCGAAAGTGGCAACTGGTATTGCCAAACCTAATAATTATAAGTTTGTAGAATACGGTTGCGAAAAGAGTTTTCTGGCGCCGCTCCCCGTACGCAAAATACCCATGATAGGTGAAAAAACGGCTGAACTACTTCGTAGAATGGGAGTGGAAAAAGTACATACCTTACAGCAAATGCCCATAGAATTATTGGAATCGGCTTTTGGCAAACCCGGAACACAAATGTGGGAAAAAGCCAACGGAATAGATACCAGCCCTATTGTACCCTTTCACGATCGCAAATCGCTATCCGCAGAAAACACGTTCGACCAAGATACCATGGATTTGAAAATGTTGGAAGCCATGTTTATCTCGATGACAGAAGATTTATGTTCAAAAATGCGAAAAGAGAATTTTCTAACTTCTTGCGTAGCAGTAAAAATACGCTACTCTAATTTTGATACCCATACCCAACAAATAAAAATACCTTACACATCCGCAGATCATAAGCTAATACCGATGGTAAAAGATTTATTTGCCAAGCTATACCAGCGGCGAATGTTGATAAGGCTGATTGGCGTACGTTTCAGCAACCTGGCACATGGCCATTATCAAATCAATTTATTCGACGACAGTGTGCAGCAAATACATTTGTACCAAGCACTAGACCGACTAAACCAACGCTATGGCGACAAAACCGTCTGCCGTGCAGTAGGTATGGAAATGAATACAAGAAGTTTTAATCCGTTTAATGGAGTGAGGGTGTAGGGGTGTTTCGCCGAGTTGTTAAGATTTAGCCACTTCAGGGTTGTTTGGATAGTGTTTTCAATATCCCCGGGTAGCACCCGGAGTTATTAAAATTCAACCCCTTCAGGGTTGTTTGAAAGATGTTTTCAATACCCCGGGTTGCACCCGGAGTTATTTAAATTCAACCCCTTCAGGGTTGTTTGAAAGGCATTTTTTGAAATCTAAATCAATATATTTTTTATAGTTGAAAATCTTTACGAATTCAATATGCTCAATCCTGAAGGGATTAAATTTCAATAGCCCTGCATGCAATGCAGGGATTAAGGATATAAGATGATTATTACAACACTGAAGGGGTTGAATATTACAATAAATATTTTTCATCAAATTCAATTTCGTGCTCTTCTAGTAGCGCCACATATTCATCTTTAAAGGTTTTATTTTTATGATGCTCTTCTTGATTTTTAACATAAGCAATTAGAATATTTTTTTGGTTTGCACTATACGTAAATGCACCGTAACCATCTTGCCAACCATTAAAATCTGGAAAGAAATTATTCTTTTTAACATAATCAGAACTTCCTAATTTTATATCTTTTATCAAACTAGCTAGTGAAATACTTTGATGAATATGGGTAACAATATGTATATGATCCTCAACACCACCGATTTGATAAAGGTGGCATTTTTTATTTTTCAGGATACCCCATACAAATTGGTATAGTTCTTTTCTTTTTTCCGTTAACAAGGTTTTTTCACGGTGTTTAGTTGTAAAAACAATTTGATAAAGTAGTTGAGTATGTGTGCTCATGATTTTTCATTTATTTTTAAATATACTCAATGATCCTGTTTTAACAGAGCTGTTAAAATTCAACCCCTTTAGGGTTGCTTGAAAGGTGTTTTCAATACCCCCAGGTTTCACCCAGAGCTATTAAAATTCAACCCCTTCAGGGTTGCTTGAAAGGCGTTTTCAATACCCCGGGTTGTACCCCAGGTTATTAAAATTCAACCCCTTCAGGGTTGTGAAAATTGATATTTTTTTATAAAACTAGCGCGCAATCCCAAAGGGATTGAATTTCAATAGCCCTGCATGCAATGCAGGGATTAAGGATATAAGATGATTATTACAACCCTGAAGGGGTTGAACATTAAAAAATTACAATTTAGTATTCCTAATTTCTTCAAAATGGGTTAATTCCACTCTTGCTATTAATAATATTTTTCTCTTTTTACTAAAATTTTTAGCATTATCTTTGTTGCCCGTTCCTTTACAGAATCGGTTGCAAGCGTATGTTTCTCAATTGTCATTCATTTTTTAGTTTTCAGTTTGGAGTCTTATCTCCCAAACAATTGATTGCCGCCGCAGCCGAACACAACATAGCAAGGCTTGCGCTTACCGATATCAACAACACATCAGGATGTATGCAACTCATGCGCTATTCAGCAAAATCTGCTTTGAAACCCGTGCTCGGTGTCGATTTTAGAAATGGAAATGAACAAAAGTTTGTAGCACTTGCCTGCAACATCCAAGGGTTCGAGAAAATTAACCGTTTACTAAGCCGCCATCTTGAAGATAAAACAGATTTTGCTGATCGTTGCGAAATTCAGGAAGATGTAATGGTTATATATCCATGGCAACCTGGAAAAACCCTTGAACTCGCCGCTCACGAATATTGGGGTGTACAACCCACACAAGTAAAAGAATTAAAATTTGGCGCCAAGCCTGCTCTGCTTCGCAAAATGGTGATTCTACAATCGGTTAGTTTTCTGGCTAAAAGCGATTTTAATTTGCACCGTTTGCTACGTGCTATGCATTTGAATTGCATTCTCAGTAAACTAAACCCAGCAGAATGTGCCCTGCCTACAGATCTCCTTTGCGATGAATCTGATTTAATGCAACATTATCACCCTTATCCCGATCTCATAAAGAATACTTTGAAAGTGCTGGATGCCTGCCAGACCATAGACTTTGAATTTAATTCCCACAAAAATAAAGCACTCTTTTCTGGTTCCGAAAAAGAAGATTTTATGCTGCTCAAATCTTTGACCGATCAGGGAGCTTTTCACCGCTATGGCCGATATGATAAAATTGTAAAAGACCGGATTAATAAAGAACTTGATTTAATTCGTAAGCAGGATTTTGTATCTTATTTTCTCATTAATTGGGATATTATATCCTACGCGCAAAAGCAGGGTTTTTATTATGTTGGGAGAGGCAGTGGTGCCAATAGCATTGTGGCTTATTGCCTTCGGATTACGGATGTCGACCCTATAGAATTGGATTTGTATTTCGAGCGCTTTATTAATTTATTTCGCAAAAACCCTCCTGATTTTGACATTGATTTTTCATGGAAAGATAGAGATCAGATTACCGAACATATTTTTAATACCTACGGAAAAGACCATGTTTGTTTAATGGGTTCGTACAATACCTTTCAATTAAATTCGACCTTGCGTGAGCTGGGGAAGGTATTTGGACTGCCAACAGAAGAAATTGAAGGACTTATTAATCAGGTGGTAAAAGGTGATATGGTACCGAAAGATAAGATCGCTGCCTATATTTTAATGTATGGGCAAAAATTAATCAATATGCCTCGTCATTTAAGCATTCACGCAAGTGGAGTTTTAATTTCCGAAAAACCTATTTATACCTACACGGCTACTTCGCTACCACCAAAAGGCTATCCTGTTTCGCAGTTTGATATGCACGAAGCAGAAGATTTGGGCTTGTATAAATTTGATATTCTGAGTCAGCGTGGTTTGGGACATATCAAAGACTCGATTGAAATTATAAAACAAAATAGAGGCATTAGTCTGGATATACACGATGTTAAAAATTTCAAAACCGACCCTGCCATTGTTCGTCACTTAGAAAAAGGACATACCATGGGCTGTTTTTATGTAGAGTCGCCTGCCATGCGCATGTTGTTAGCAAAGCTAGAGTGTAAAGATTATTTAACGCTTGTTGCGGCAAGTTCCATTATTAGACCAGGAGTGGCACAATCTGGAATGATGCGCGAATACATAAGTCGGCATCATGCAAGAGACAAGGGAAAATCCATTGCGCATCCAGTAATGTGGGACATAATGCCCGACACCTACGGAGTGATGGTTTATCAGGAAGATGTGATAAAAGTTGCACACTTATTTGCTGGCTTAGATTTGGGCGAGGCAGATGTGCTGCGAAGAGGAATGTCGGGTAAATACCGATCCAGAGAAGAATTTAAGAAAATAGAGGATACTTTTTTTAGTAATTGTGATCAGAAAGGCTACGATCCGGCTTTAAGTAAAGAAGTATGGCGGCAAATAGAATCTTTTGCTGGTTATTCTTTTGCAAAAGGACATTCCGCATCGTTTGCAGTAGAAAGTTATCAGAGCATGTATCTGAAAGCGCATTTTCCGCTTGAGTTTATGGTAGGGGTAATTAATAATTTCGGGGGCTTTTACCGTACGGAGTTTTATGTGCACGAAGCTCGTAAATGGGGCGCAACTATCGAAGGTCCGTGTATTAATAATAGCGAGCAACTTACCCGAATTACCGATACGATTATTTATTTGGGATTTGTGCATATCGCTAATCTGGAAGATCGCTTAATTACCCGCATACTTGACGAACGAAATAACAATGGATTTTTTAAGGATTTGCAAGAATTTACTGACCGAGTCGCAATTAGTTTAGAACAATTAATTTTACTGGTTCGCGTAGGTGCATTTCGTTTTATTGGGAAAAGCAAGCAACAATTACTTTGGGAGGCACATTTTATTTTAACAAAAAAAACGGTTATAGATACTTCGGCCAAACTTTTTGCTTACCGATCTGATAAAAAGTTTGACTTACCTACTCTGCATTACGACAAACGGAACGATTTATTTGATGAACTTGAATTGTTGGGATTTACTCTTTCGTCGCCATTTGAATTATTGGAAAGGCAAGATATTGAAAGTATTCGGGCAGAAGATATTCCTAAACATAAAGGAAAAGAAGTGCAAATAATTGGGCATCTGGTAACAACCAAACCCACCCGAACTAAAAAAGGCGAGTCTATGTTTTTTGGAACTTTCTTAGATAAAAACGGCGATTGGATTGATACGGTTCATTTTCCACCTTCGGCAAAGCAATATCCTTATCGCGGTTCTGGCTGTTATTTAATTCGTGGAAAAGTATCGGAAGAGTTTTCGTTTTTCACCATTGAAGTAAGTTATTTTGAGCGGCTAAGCTGGTGGAATGCAAAAGAAGATTCGGGAGCCAAAACAGTAGAAAAACAGGAATTTATTAAAGGAACAGGAAGGTATTCTAAAATGCGTTTGTGAATGGGAGTAGAACCAGAAAGGGTTTGAACCACGAAGTCTCTAAGGAAAAAGAAGAGCCACAAAGTTTTCCATTCATATAATAATTTTGCTTTTTATTAATAAGATCTTCCTTTTGTTAATTCTGAGGTACGAAGAATCTCTTGGAACATTATTGTATAATAAAAGCTTTCTTTTTTTTTAATAAAAGTATAGTCGGTTTAATCTATGTACAGATCTTTTGTTCATGATGAAGCGCAGATTTCTTTTCTTAACAATTTATTAACACTAGCTTAATACAACCAAACTGGATATTTTGAAGACTGCAATCTGCCAAGGTAGGAGTACAAAAGTTTGTTGAATAAATATTTGTCGTTGTTTTTCAATTAGTTAAAATATATTTTAACACGTTTTTTAAAACAAATAGTTTTTCAAAAAAAACCTTTTTATCTTGTCAAAAATATTTTTGTTCTTTTTATTCACTTAATTGTCATACATGTATTATTAGGCTGAAGATTTGAGCGAAATTAAAAAAGAATGCTAATGAATTATATTTGCAAATATTACATACAGTAAATAATATGAAAAAGTTATATTGCTTTATGTGTGTAGTTGCCTTGGCAACTACACATATTTAATTAGCACAACCACTAAGTCGAGATACTTCTTTTTTTCTTGATTATGATTTTAACGGTAGTTTTAATCAATCAGCTGGTATAATTGAAGAGCCAGATGGTAGCTTTTTATTATATAGTGCAATACAAGATGTTGATATAACAAAACGTAAATCTGCAATTAAATTTTTTCCAAATGGTTTAATTGATTTAAGATTTAGTGCTTCTAGTTCAAACTATAATTTTTATGCTAAGCGAACTAGTTATGGCTACTATTTAGCTGATAATGATTTTGGTATTAAAAAATGCGATTTCATTTCAGGTGCTTCAGTCGATCCAATATTTGCATTTAATCAATTTCTTTTAGATACCATAATAGATGGGGCAATAATAGAAGGAGGTACTTCTTTTTTGGCAAAATACGGAGTATTTTGGGGAGGATGTACTTCTTCGCTACCATGTGGAACTTTACGTGGTACATTAAATGGCAAACGTTTTTTCAGACTTTGGCGCTTAGGCACGGATGGTAAGCCGGATACTACATTTAATCATGATGTTAATGGACGATTATTTTCAATTACACAATCAATGGATAGCTTAATTATATTGGCAGGTGATTTTAATAAATATGATACAACGTCTGCTATTACTATCATTAGAATTAATGAAGAAGGTAGTATAGATACTACTTTTCAGAATATATTTACTGGTGGTATAATTTATGAAGTGTTTGAAGATGAAGATAATAAAATTATCGTTGGTGGTGAAATGGAAATAAAAGGCTCAAATGATAGATTTAATTTACTTCGTTTAAGGCCTAATGGATTATTAGATACTTCCTTTAACAATATTGTATCGTTAAATCTACCATCCTATTTAGCTATTGGCGCTATTTGTAAAACTACAGATGGGGGCAAATTAATTGGAGGTGCATTCAATTATTATGATGGGTATCCAAGAGGTAATTTAGTAAAAACCGATGCGAATGGCTTTATTGATACTAATTATTTTAAAGGTTCTGGAATAGGATATGTAAATAGTAATCCAAGCGTAATTTTGCCTGCTGGGGTCAGTAGCATAACCAAAGGTTTAAATGATACCTATTTTATCACCGGTCGTTTTAATCGGTATGATGGAGCAACAGTAAAGCCTTTAATTAAATTAAAAGGCCTCACCTCTGGTTTATTAAACTCAAAACCAAGGTTGTCAAGTTTTGCCTTGTATCCTAATCCCAGCAATGGTTCTTTTTCAATAAAATATAAAGGAGAGCAGCCACTAAAGAATTCTGTTTTAATTATTAGCGATCAAACAGGAAGAAAGATAAAAAATTTGATAAATCCAGATTTTTAGCAATTTTAATCAACGATTTAGCCAATGGAGTTTATTTTATTTCATTAAAAGCTGAAAACACTATTTTTAAAACAGAAAAATTGGTTGTACAACATTAACATAAAATTTATGAAAGCTTATTTACTTATTTTCCTTTTTTTAGCCTTTTGTACTCAATCTTTTTCGCAAGATTTTGCGCCCATTGGTGCAACTTGGCATTATAGATATGAAGTAAACAACCCTAGAGGTAACGGGCATCATTTATATAAAAGCACAAAGGATACAGTCTATAAATAACAGCTTTGCAAAAAAATTGAACGTACTACTTTTTTTTCTAGAACTGATAGTGCATTTCAAAGTCCATTATTCGTTTATCAAAAAAATGATACGGTATTTTATTACAACGATTCTGTTTTAAGATTTCTTCCGCTTTATTTTTATAATGTAAATGTTGGTGATACAATTTCATTTCGAAACCCCTATGATTACTACTTTCCAATAGCAACAGATACTACTTTTCAAGAGCGAGTTGATTCTATCTCTAATTTTATTGTCGGTACTGATACTTTACGAGATTATTGGACTACACACATCAGCGGGTATTTTTATCTAAGTTGTGGATATACAGAACAAATTGGATCTTATCAATTAATGCTTTTAACCTTTTCTGGACCTACAATTCCTGAGGTAGATGGAGGAATTGCTTGCTATGAAGATAATTCTATTTTTTATAAATTTATATTTGGTAGTTGCGAAAATTTTCCAACTGGTATAAGTACATCAAGCAAATTGGATATTTCAATTTATCCAAATCCAACATCAGATTTTATAACCATAAAAACAGCAGAAAATTCTAATGTAAACTATGAAATTATTGATATGATGGGAAAGAAATTGAATTTCGGTAGTTTTCAATTTTCAACCACCATCGATATAACTAATTTAACAAACGGTATCTATTATGTTCAATTAAAAACGGATAAAGAAATTTTCAAAGCAGAGAAATTTGTAATTCAGCATTAAAATAGTTTTCCTAATTAATTCCAAAATTGCGGTTCAAAGTTTTGCCAGGAATGCATTAATTTTTCTTTTCTCTTTTTCTTAACCTTTGTGCCTCTACGTGTCCTTTGAGCCTTCATGGTTCAAAAACAGTGGTTCAAATTTTTGAACATTAACCCTTACAGCAAATCATACAGTAAACTCTCCATTTGCCTTGCTATGCTGAGGCACGAAGCATCTCTGTTATTGTAGATTTTCAATCGTTCTCGAAGAGATTCTTCGTACCTCAGAATTAACAAAAGGGAACCTTTGTGCCTCTTCGTGACCTTCGTGCCTTCGTAGTGTAAAAACAGTCGTTCAAAACCGAGGTTCAAAGTTCTGCCACGAATGCACGAATATTTCTTTTCTTTCTTTTAACCTTTGTGCATCTTCGTTTTCTTCGTGCCTTCGTGGTTCAAAACCGTGGTTCAGAACCGTGGTTCAAAATCTTTAAGTTCAAAACCGTGGTTCACAATGTGTGGTTCAACTTTCTTTCACTGAAAATCTGTTGTCAACTTAAACCGGCTTATTCTTCCATTTCTACTATCGCATACATACAAAATTTTGTCGTTATAGGCCATAGAACCAGGTTTATTGAATTGTGTAGGCCCAGCTCCTGTACCTCCAAAAGACACGTTTATATTTTTCCTCGAAACACTAGATGCTGGTGCATCAACCCCTTCTAAGCCTGACAAAGTGAATAAGTAAATGGAATCATTTTTAGCATCTGAAATAAAAATATAATTCGTTCCATCGCCAGCAATGGTAATTCCTTTTGGATTTATAAATCGATTGGGTGTATAAATAAATCCCTCTGCTTTGCTTGAATCGTTTGTGTTAAGCGATTGGTTTAAGCTATAACTTGCTCCATTTTCGTTTGACTCAAACCGAATGTATTGCGTTTTAATAGCAGTATTTACGTCAATTGAGGTGAATAAAAAATCACCACCAATTTTTACCGAATTTGATTGTGGTGCTTTTGCAAGTGTAGAAATTGAAAAAGGTTTTTTAAAATAATCGCTGATTAATCCTTGTTCAGTATTTACATTTAAGGTAGATATAAATTTATCTTGGGTATTGAATAGTAAAACTGCATCATCTGGTCCGCCTAGTTGATTAGGATTATTTGATGGTCCACTTCGAGTAACGTAATACGAATTATCGGCCATAATACTCAAGCGATTTAAATGCACAGCTGTATCTGCTGTGGTAAAACTTGTTTTAAAGTAAAATGGATGTAAAACAATTTTTTTTATTCTGGCAGATCGTAAACCATACGCGCTACCTTGTAAATTAATTCGGTAAATAGCATCTACCGTAAATTTTTGTGAGTTTATTATCGTGTCTCGTGTACCCAATGCTAACAATTCAAGCGAACGATCCTGAGCAATGGATTTTATTCCTTTAATTGCCAACTCTCCTTGAACGATACCAGATTTATCATACGCGATAATTTTTTCTGCACTTTGGTCGGCAACGTAGATTAATTCATCATATCCAGCAACAATATCTACCGGATTTTGTAAACCTTGAAAAGCTGGTTGAATTGGAACAAATGCGATTACATTATTATCATATACGGGTACTTCTATAAATCCAATATCTGTTTTATCTCCAAATGGTTTTTCGCATGAGGAAAAAACAGTATTTATAAAAATTAAAATAACAACTAGAATATAGAGTTTAGAATTTTTCATATTAATTACTCTGAATAGTTTTTTTAGTTAATCCCAATTGAATACCAATTTGATTGGTAAAACCTAAATTTTGGTAAGGCTCAGCAGCATATTCTATTCTAAGTGGGTTTTTACCAATTCTAGTTTTTAAACCAAAACCAAAAGTAGGGTAGGGTTGATCGTCGATGCCTATTTTATAGCCAGCTCTGAATGCGAATAATTCCATGTATTCATATTCAACACCTAAACGTATGTTTTCTGAATTATCATTCGGGTGATGAAGTTCTGCGGCAACCAATAAAACATGGCGATCTTTCCTGAGCGGAACCGCCGAAACACCGATTTTGAAAATAGTAGGAGGGCTATAACTTTCGGTAGTTCGGTTTGGATTTCCAAACGTAGTTATTCTCTTCGTTTCACCATCAATTTTTGAATTCACTCCAAAATTATTTAACAAAACCGCAAATTTTAATTCTTTAAAATCTGTTTTGTATAAAAAACCCAAATCTAAGACTGCTGAATGTACGCTATAGGTATCTAAATACTCATTTATATATCTTCCAGATACGCCATAACTAAAATAGTCTGACAATTTTCTAGCAAAACTTACTCCCGCAGCAAGGTTAGAGCTATAATAAAATTCACCTGTTCCATCTGGTTGAAATTCGGTTCGTTTTTTAATTGCGTCTGTTCGTAACGTTTGTAAATGAACTGCAAATGTGTTGTTGTTTTTAGTAGGAATAACCACTCCTAAAAAGCTATTATTTATATTGCTAATGTATGTAGTGTTCGACAATGAAAAAGTTAAATTGTTGACATCAATTATAGAAGCCGGATTTACATTTGCTGCAAAACCATCACCCGGAACAGCGATTTGAGCTCCACCCATAGCTGTTTGCTTAGGGCTGGTTGATAGTTTTAGAAAAGTAAATGCTGAAGTTCCTGCACGTTGACCTCCTAAATTTGGAATTAACTGTGCCTGTACTTTTAATTGTAAAAAAATTAATGAAATAAATATGATGTAGTTAAAAATCTTCATTTGAATGATTTATTTTTTTTGTTGAAAATGGTAAAAATTAACATAAATGAATCGAACTGGCGTGGCTTAGCGATAGTAGCGGCATCCTTTTTTGCTTTGCAATATTTTAAATGTTAGATAATTTTTCCGCAAAAAAGATACAGCGAATAGCGCGACCCAATTTTTCATTGGGAAAGCCCCATAAGGAAGTAAGCTTGCTAATTTTATCATTATTTTTCATAAATAGTATTTCATTATTTTAACAGATAATACAAAAGGGTTTTTTTAAAAGAATTAACAACACAATTAAATTATTAAAAAAGTTTAAAACTGCCAGTTTAAACCTAATGATATTTGTCTTGGATTTAAATACCTAGCCGGATTGAAAGGTGGTATTCCATTATCCTGCGGATCTGGATAATTTGGATCGCGGAAAGAACTTACTAGATTATCGCCATTTTCATAAGCTCTGCCAGTAACAGAATTGATGATTGCAGCATTTTTATTGTTAAATATATTTTTAATATCTAGGCTTATTCCAATATTGCTATTCCGCGATAGTAAAAAGTCTTTAGTTATTTTTAAATCAGTAATGTACCATGGCGCACCTAATTTACTAAATGGGTTTTGGTCGTCCAGTTCATAAATTGGTCTGCCAACTTCATTTATTCCTCTATAAATTGCCGGAGTATAGCGCAATCCAGATTTGTAGGTAGATGTTAAAAATATTCGATAATTTCTAACCGGTATGTTTAAAATTTTAAATGATGTATCTGGTTTTAAAATCACCTGAAATTTAATATCCAATGGTCTATCGCCAGCTAAAAATTGCTCTTTGGTTGGTGATACATTTCCGGTTTGTTTTATTTGCAATTGTGATTCAAGTGCTGAATTTGATTTGCCAGTCGAAATCTGATAAGCTCCTGTTAATGAAGCATTGAACCATCTTTTTATTCTTCTGTTAAAACTCAATTCTAATCCTCGTACGCGAGCATAATCTTGATTAATAAAAAAGTTTTTTTCTACAAATCTACCTGTCTGATCTTTTATAACTAATGTTCTACTTACGATGTAGTCAAATTTATCATTATAAAAAGCAGAAGCTGAAACTGCAAAATTAGAGGTAACCTGTGTTTTTAATCCAACTTCATACGAAACTGTAACCTCTGGATTCAAATCTGGATTTCCGAGATTGGAAAGAAATGATCTGTTTTGATAAACCGGATCTAAGCCAGCGTACACAAAACGTGGATGCGGCAAACGTGTTAAATGCCCATAATTGAAATACAATACATTATTTTCAGTAATTGGGAACGAAATACGAAGTTTTGGTAAGAGTCTGAATTTGAAACTTTTTCCAAATAAATTGCTGGTGTTGTTTTTATAACTATCTCTCGTTGCTTGCAAAACTGGCGCATCCGGATTTTCAACTGCATCATCAGCAAATTTGCCTGGTGCCCAATAATTTAATCGCAATCCTACGTTTACGATTATGCCTTTATACCGCAAATCATTTTGTGCAAATATTCCTCCGGTTGTTGGCTTTACTTTCCATATATCATTGCTTTGGCCAATACTGGTTGAAAAGGTAGTTGTGGTATCATTTACTTGAAGTGGAGCACCAATCCATGGTCTCGAAACATCAATCCATTGGTATTCTTGTTCTTTATGCTCTACACCTGCGGTAAAAAAGTTCGCTTTATTTAATTGGTAATTTAATTTAAATTTAAATGTATTTTCAATGGCATAGTGATCATGCCACAGAGTAGCTATTCCATTATTGTTAAATAAGCCTGGTCCTTGATTGACATAAATTACAGAATCCTCGGGATTGAATAAAGAAATATTGCCTGAAACTATAGATGCCGGATCGAAAACCTGATCAACGGTTGCACCTCTAAAAAGCCTTCCATTTGCATCAGCACGTAGATTTACAAAAAGTCTGGCTAATGAAAAATCTATTGAAACCCTATTTGACAAAAGATTTTGGTATTGTATTATTGTCAGATTTGATTTTTGGGTATATGTATTCGCATTGTCAAGATTTAAACTAAAAGGATATTGTAATCCTGGAGTTATTATGGCGTTATTTCCAATAATTTGAAGTGATCGGGTGTTTTGATTAATGTTTAAGCTATACTGATTGGATACGGTAAGTTTTTGTCCTTTCTTTAAATTGTAGGTTAATTTAATGGTATTAGACCAGCGATTGTCTTGACGTGGCGCAAAAAATTTACCATCGTTACTCAATAATGAACTTCGTAATTGATTAGCAGTTATTTTGAAAAACTCATCTGTAAGTTCCATATTTCCACTTACAAAAAAGCCTATTTTATTTTTAGTGAAAGGCAATCTGCCACCTACGCTCATATTTAACGCATCTGAATTCCATTGAGAAGCTTCGTTGAAACCTAAATTATCACGTGAGTAAGCACCACTAAATTGAATTTGATCTCCACCTTCTTTTATTCGGGTCAGTACTAAACCTGAAGTTCCATCGCCATATTCTGCACTTACGCCTCCAGTTACTACTTCTACATCTTTTATCGCGTTTGATGCAACTTCAACACCGAAACCAGTACCAGCCAAAGGATCCTGAGCATTGATACCATCTACTAAAAACTGAGTTTCGTAAACCCTACCACCTCTTATTTGTAAACCATCTGGGTTTTGGCTTACTCCAGCTTGCATCGCCACAATCGATTGAACGTCTTTCACATTCATATCTTTTATGTCTTCGGCGGTTACTTTGGTTGTTGATCTTCCAGCTTCTAAATCAATAATTGTTTTTTGACCTAAAACTTCTACTGCACCCAAATCTGTTGTGGCTTCGCTTAATGCAAGATTTAACGTAAGTTCTGATGATGCGCTAATTTTTGCACCATTGTAAATTAATTCTTTATATCCTAAAAAAGAAACTTTAATACTGTATTCACCAGGTTTAATGTTGTTTATTTTATAATTACCGTTAATGTCGGTTTGTGTGCCTGAATATGTTCCAAGAACTAAAATAGTAGCACCAGGAATTGTTTCTTTCGTTTTTTTATCCGTAATAATTCCTTTCACTGTACCCATTTGAGCATAAATGTTTGAAGATAAAAGGATAAAAAAGAAGGATACAATTAGTTGTAATCGTTTATTCATAATAGAAAAAAATGTTTTTTACCAATTAAATTCTTGCTTCAACACAATTCTGAAAAACTCTTTTAATTCATTCGTTGATGGATTGCTATCTGCATCACCCAATAAATTATTAAGCTCAGCACTACAAAAAACCTGATTTGTTTTTCCATCAGAATTCTCAGATTTTGCACAAATAGCCTTTGGGGCAATAAAACCGGTAGTTTTTGTTTGTGCTTTATAAATCAATTTAGCACTTGATTTTTGATAAAATGGATCGAGGCCGTTGATAAATTTAGAAATTTTAAGTGCTGGATAAATAATGCCTGCTTCTGCTTGTGGAACAGCCAGACTATCAATCGGAAAATCGATTCGTTGTCCCGTTATAACTGTTGCAAAACTATCAACCGGGCTGAATTGAAAAACGGAGGATGTTTTAGCTAGATTAGATGGAAAAGAAGAAGAAATTAGAATTTTACCTCCACTATTTAAATAATCTTGAATAGCACCTGATGCAAGTTCCAAGGGAAGCAAATTGTTTATTGAAGTACTTTCGCCATACCAAAAAACTTTGTCATAAAGAGAAAGAGTTAAGCTGAACGTTGGTTTCCAGAATGAAGGTAGATTGGTAACGCCCTCTGGAAATAAATCAAATAGATCATAATTTCCATTTATTTCATTTAATAATGGAATATAAACGCTAGTCGGGTTTGGAGTTACATTAATGTTATGTGCATCAACAATTAATAGATCGGATGATTTTCTTTTTAGGTAAAAAGATTTTAAAGTATCAGGTAAACTTTCGCTTCCAGCATTATCACGTGCCTTTATATAAATCGTATTTCTGTCATTAACTCTTATATTAGTAATACGCTCGTTTTTCAAGCTTGCCTCAAAACCTTGGTAGATTTTGGCGTTTTGAGATCCACTTTGTTCTGGATTTTCGGGAATGATGGTCAGAAATGTGGTAGTTTTAGAAACTGAATACCAAGCTCCGTCATTTAATTTCAGAAATATGGAATCGAGGGTTTCAAATCCGTCAAAATCTTCAGCTTTCCACAAAACTGAGAAAACAGAAAGAACTGTATCTGTTTTGATTAGCGTTTGGTCAAAAGAAATTTCCGGTGCTTTGTTTTTTATTGGAATTTTTAGGAAAGCAGGTTCGGGATCAATATTTCCATCGTTGTCAATAGCACGAACATAAAAATCGATGTCGGTGGTATCGCTATTTCCAGAGATACTAAAACGAAAAACCGAGTCTTGCTTAGTCGTAAATTCCCAATTAATGTTGTTAAATGAAATCTCATAGCCTTTTACAAAACCATCTTTGTCTTCTCCACTCCATCTAAGGTTTACAACGGTGTTTAACCGTTCTTCGCCGCTTCTGTTTATTTTGTCGACAAATATCTTAGTAGTTGGGTTTCCATTTTGAATGGGCTCATCTTTTTTGCAACCTATCGTTAAAAGAATGATTGCTGTTAGGACTGAATAAAATGCATTTTTCATTGAGGTGACAAAAATACATAATTTTCATTCGTATTGCTGGTAAAGCCAATGTTAAGATAATGTTAAGTTTTTAGCATAAAATAGAAAATGTTAAGTTTTCTTAGCAATTTTAAAGAGTAATCAAATAAAACTAAACTCAATCAAAACCATTATGAAATCAAAAATCACATTAGCCATATTGTTTGTATTATTTGCTGCAACTTCTAAAGCGCAGGAATACAAAGTTATCACCTCCATAGAATCGGTAGTTCCGATGGGATTGGGTAGATCTCGAATATTAGAAAATAAAACCAAGTTGGATGCAGCTGGATTTACCACAGAAAGAACCGATGGCAAAAAAAGTGGACAAGATGAAATAAGCAGGGGAGATGCAAAAATTGATAATTTCTCTGAAACCAAATTGTTGAATTTTTATTCAGCTGTTGGTATCAATTTTCAGAACATTGCTTCAAACGATGCTTTAATTACCTCTAAGATTAATACACTGGTAAAAGAAGGATGGAAATTACAATTTGTACTTAGTGGAGTAGAAAGCGATGCAGGTAAAGATGATGGTACTGGAATATTCATAACCCGGTATATTTTTTACAAAGAATAAAAATTTCAGATTGTATTATTATTTGTTAAAACTATTATTTACTTTAGGAAAAAAATATCTACTATGAAAAAACTCTTACTATGTCTTGTTTTTGTTTTGAGTTCGGTTTTAACATTGTTTGCAAGCCACCAAGCTGGTCACCACATGAATATGAAATGGGTAAGTGGAGATAATTATAAATTTACCTTAATAAATTATACAGACGCATCGGGTATTCAACCACCCCAATCTATTTCATTTGAAATAAAAAGAAAGTCAAATAATCAACTTGTTCAAACTTTGACAATGATTTTAAATGCAGGTTCTACAATATCATTAAATGATTCAAATGGTAGTAATTGCAATAGCAATGTACTTATGATAAGAAAATCAACATATCAAGCAACAATTAATCTTCAGAATTTCAATGATACTGCTGGATATTATATTATTGGTTTTGACAATTCAAGAAATAATGGATATGTAAATGTTGATGCGAGTGGTACAACTATCGTATTTAAAATGGAATTTCCGGCAGTAGGAAATCTTTCACCATTTACCCATAACAGTTCTCCAGTAATTACAAATGATCCAGTTTTTAATGGTAGTAATGGAGTTTCATACTTTTACGACTTGCAAGCAACTGATGCAGACGGAGATTCTTTAGTTTATTCAATTACTGAACCATTAACAACATTGAATAATATTTCTATAATCCCTTTAAATTTTAATCCAGGATTCAGTTTGCAATTAAATGTTATGAATAGCCTTCCTTCAACTGATTTCGTAGATAATTTGACCGGAAATATGGTTTTAACTCCAACACTAATTGGGCTATTTTTATTAACTGTAAAAGTGGAAGAATATTCAAAATACCCTAACATTTTCAAAAAAGGAGAAATCAGAATAGAATTCCCAATTCAAGTTTCTCCTTATGGTACAAATAGAATGGCCTATTTGGATTCTTTTCCAACAGATACCGTAAAAATTCAAGCAGGAATCAATACTTGTTTTCCTGTAAAAGGAAAATTATCTCAGCCAGGAACTATTGTAATGCAAGCAAGTTCAGCCGATACTATTTTTGGTGCTCCGGGTGCCAAATTTGGTTTAATTCCAAATGCTGGTTCTGGTTCATCTATTTCTGATATGGATTCTATAACAGGTTATTTTTGTTGGACACCTAGCTATGCTGCAGTTCGTGCAGGTGTTTATCCAATTAAAATAAAAATATATGATACATTCTGCGTTGATCTGGTTAAAGATTCAACAACAATTCTGGTACAGGTTATTGACTCAATTTCGTCACCAGTTTTACCTACTATTTTTGCGTTAAGTTTAAATACAATGGCTGATCCTAAAATCGGAACATTTGCTTATTCGATTTCTGCGAGTTATCCAAATTCAAGTCAAGGAGCACCGCAACTTTTTGCATATTCACGTTTATTAGATAGTTTAAGTTCAAGAGTAAGTTTTAACAAGTCTTCAGAAGTTTTCTCTTCGAATGGTACATTAAACTGGAGTGTACAATGTAGCGATACCACTAATAGTCCTTATGCAGTTGTTTTTGCTGCTAAAAACCAAGCAAGTACTTCAGATTCTGTCGCTTTTTTAATCAATTTCACAGTCGATTCTTGCAAAGTATCTGCCATTGCAGAATTGGCTTTATCTTCTTTGAAAATTTTTCCTAATCCAGCGAATAATAAGCTTTTTGTTGAGCTAAATAAAAATTTGACAAATGTTAAAATGAATGTGATTGACTCAAGAGGTAAAGAAGTTATTTCTACAACTTCAAAACAAGATTTTATGAACTTAGAAAATCTTCAACAAGGAATTTATTTTATACGGATTGTTGCAAATGAAGGTGTTGTAACTAGAAGGTTTACAGTTGTACGGTAAAGGAAATTTATAAATCATAAAAAAACCGCAAAATCATTTTAGCGGTTTTTTATTTTATGATTACTTCAACTGAGTATTAATTCTTGCATTCGTGGCACATTTATCTTTAAGAATTATTCCTGCTTCTAAAGCATATTTTTATTCAAAATATTCCTTCATCCTTCCAAAAAATCCTTTATCATTTTTGCCTGGTGCAGGTTTAAAATTCGGTGATTCTTGAAGTTTCTCCAGCATGATTCGCTCTTCTCTGGATAAAATTTTAGGTGTCCAAATATTCACGTGCACAAGTTGATCTCCTTTGCCGTACGCGTTTATTTCTGGTAAACCTTTTCCCTTTAATCGAAGAACACGACCACCTTGAGTACCTGCATCAATTTTAATTTTAGCTTTTCCATCTATGGTTGGCACTTCTACACTGGTACCTAACGTGGCATCTACAAAACTGATGTATAAATCGAAAATTACATTATTTCCTTCCCGTTTCAAATCAGGATGCTCAATTTCTTCTATTAATATCAATAAATCACCGGGAACTCCACCACGCGGTGCAGCATTTCCTTTGCCACTCATGGACAATTGCATGCCTTCACCAACTCCTGCCGGTATATTCACAGTAATCAATTCTTCTCCTAAAACTACTCCATCACCATGGCAAACGGAACATTTAGAAGCAATGGTTTGTCCTTCTCCATGACAGGTAGGGCAGGTTGCAGTTGTCTGCATCTGACCAAGAATTGTATTGCTAACTCTTCTTACAGAGCCAGCGCCTCCACAAGTAGCACAAGTCGACATTGAATTCCGATCTTTTGCTCCACTTCCGCTACACGTACTACAAGAAACTTGTTTATTAACTTTTATTTTTTTCTCAACTCCGGTTGCAATTTCCAATAAGCTCAATTTTACTTTAATTCGTAAATTTGATCCTCTTGCAACTCTACGGCCACCTCCACGACTTTGTTGACCTCCAAAAAATCCATCAAAGCCACCGCCACCTCCGAAAATATCTCCAAACTGGCTGAAAATATCCTCCATATTCATATTTTGGCCACCGCCTCCGCCACCTGCTGCACTTGCTCTATGTCCAAACTGATCATATTTTTGGCGTTTTTCTGCGTTACTTAATACTTCATACGCTTCAGCAGCTTCCTTAAAGTTTTCTTCTGCCACTTTATCATTCGGGTTTTTATCTGGATGATATTTAATTGCAGCTTTACGATATGCTTTTTTTATTTCATCTGCATCCGAATTTTTGCTTACCCCAAGCACATCATAATAGTCTCTTTTCGACATAGTTTATTTTCTTTCCGTATGTATTATTTATGCTCCAACAATAACTTTTGCAAAACGAATTACTTTATCATTTAAGTAATATCCTTTTTCCAATTCATCTAATATTTTACCTTTCATTTCGTCAACTGGTGCTGGTATGCTGGTAATGGCTTCATGCAAGTCAGCATCAAAAACCTCTGAAATGGAGTTCATTTCTTTTAATCCTTGTTGCTGTAAAATTGCTTTCAACTTATTCTGAACCAGCATGATACCTTCTTTTATTCCATCACCTTCATCGTTTTCAGGTATTGCTTTTATTGCTCTTTCAAAATCGTCAAGCGCTGGTAATAATGCAATCACAATATCTTTTCCAGCTGATTTAAATAAGTCAATCCGTTCCTTAGAAGTTCTTCTTTTATAGTTATCAAATTCAGCAAATAAACGCAAATATTTATCATTGGCAACATTCAACTGCGTTTGCAAATCTTCTGTTTCACTTACTGCCTTATCGTCGGTATTTTCTATTTCTAAAAATTCTTCGGTTAAATTTTCTAATTGTGAATTTTTTTGATCGTCAATTAAATTTGACTCAATATTTAACTCCTCTGCCTTATTCTCCATTTTTCTTTTTTTGAACATAAACTATTTTATAAAACCTCATGGCTTAACTTGAAGGAATTTCAATTCTTTTGCCAATAAATTTAAATGGTCAATTTGGCAGAAAATAATTCACAATTCTTTTGTTTTAGAAAAGTATAGACATAAAAAAAGTTCCAACTTTAGAGTTGGAACTTTTTATTCAACTACTTTTTATTTTAAAAACAATTTCAATTCATTTTCTAAAGATGCTCCTCTTAGATTTTTTGCAATGATTTTTCCGTTTCCATCAATTAGAAAGTTTGTTGGAATAGCTTCAATCATGTAGTTAGCAGCTGCGGAAGAATTCCATCCGCCTAAATCACTTACATGATATGCCCAAGTTAAATTATCTTTTGTAATGGCAGTTTTCCATGCTTGTGGCTTTGTATCTAAAGAAACACTGTAAATCGTAAAGCCATTTCCATTTTTAAATTTCGAGTCTTTAAATTTTTCGTAAGCACCAACTACAGCTGGATTTTCTTTGCGGCATGGACCACACCAAGATGCCCAGAAATCGATTAAAACCACTTTTTTACGTAATGAGGAAAGTTTTATTTCTTTCCCTTCTGGATTTTTTAATAATATTTCTGGAGCCACATCTCCAACTTTAATTCCGGTTTCAACAGTGATTATAACAGCTTCTTTTTTAATTATAAAACTCCAGGTAAGGAATGATAAAGAAGCTAGCGATACAATTAAAAGGTATTTTTTCATATTTGTAAATTTTCTATTTCAAATTTTTCTTCAATAATTTTTCCATTCTCACATCGTATAATTCTAGATGGGAAACGCTCAATCATGCGGTAATCGTGTGTAGCCATTAAAACTGCTGTACCATTTCTGCAAATTTCTTTTAATAACTGCATAATTTCTACAGAAGTATCCGGATCTAGGTTTCCAGTTGGCTCATCTGCAAGAATAATTTCTGGATAATTAACCAATGCTCTAGCAATTACCACTCGTTGTTGTTCACCACCTGATAATTCATGTGGCATTTTATGTGATTTGTTTTCCAAACCGACCAATGCCATTACATCTTCAATTCTCTGTTTTATTGATAATTCATTTTCCCAGCCAGTAGCGTGCATCACAAATTCTAGATTTTTGCCAGTTGTTCGATCTGTTAATAGTTGAAAATCCTGAAAAACTATGCCTAATTTTCTTCTTAAAAAAGGTATTTCGCTATCTTTAGTTGTATTCAAATCAAACCCTGCTACATTTCCTTGCCCTTCTGTTATCGACAAATCGCCGTAAATAGTTCGAAGCAAACTGCTTTTCCCACTTCCTGTTTGTCCGATCATGAAAACAAACTCACCGCTATGAATTTCAAGGTTTACCTCAAATAAAACCTGATGATCATAATGATGGACGTCTACGTTTTTAAGACTTATTACCGAATGTTCACTCATTAAATGCTTAGTTTTTGAATTTTGCCGAAAGGCATTTGTTGAAAATAGATAGTTAATTCTTCAATTCTTAGACCTAAACCGCATTTGTCTAATGCTTTATCTGGTCTATCGACTCTAAAATAGGCGAGCAATGTAAATTTGTCGTCTCTTAGTTGAATATAATCTGGAATCTTGGCTACGCCTTTAACCTTTATTGCGTACAAATTTTAGTATAATTTTTAAATGGCTGGATGTAGATTTTGTTTGTTAATCGTTGATTTTCTATTTCTGAAAAACTCATCCATATCAACTTTCATTGTATTCATCCTTGATTTTAAGGTGCCAAATCTGGTAGATAAAATGTGTTCATAATCTGCTTCGGATGAAAGAGATAAAATTTTTTCTAACTCTGCAAAAATTTCAGGTTCAGCATGTAACTTTAAATGCTGGATTACAACTTCGGCTGCATCAGTTGCCTGATCTTTAGACAATTTTGTTTTCTTAGAAATCTTGTCAATTAATGAATTCATCTTTTCGACATTAAATTTGTGTAAAGCTAAAATTCTTTTTGTGTTTCTACTAATTTTTGTAAGAATTCAAGAATGTCAATATTATCTGCGTAATCAAACAAACCTGGATGCTGAGCAATACCAAAAGGAATAGAATCGAAAATTGTTTTTTGATTTGAAACTATACATTGTAGCTTATATTTTTCGAGGTCTAATTCCTTTTCGAGAGATGTTAAACTTGAATAATATTGATAATGCAAAACGGAAATAGGAGATTGAAAAGCAATATTTTCGGCGATGCTCAAAAACTCATTTGCCAAATGCGTTGCATTATTCATTAATAATAAAGTACGGTTGTAGTCGTAATTGTTTTTGTATTTAAAATGCGAATCAACGTTGACATACTTTTGACTCGCCTCAAATAATGAACTAAAATTATATCCTTCTGGAACATAAATTTTGGAAACACTTCTGCATCCTAAACCAAAATAAGTAAAAATGTCGGAGCAAAGATTTTCAAGATCTTCCTTAGTTTCTTCTCCATTCAAAATAGCAATGGAATTCCTGTTTTTTCTAATTACATGTGGATATTTTCCAAAATAATAATCAAAATATCGGGCAGTATTGTTACTTCCAGTTGCTATTATCGCATCAAAGCCTGCAAGTCTTTCAACTATTTCAATTCTGCTTTGCCAAACTGGATTTATCTGTATTAACTTTTTAAGTACAAACCTGGTTAAAACAGAATCTTGCGACGAAAGCTTAATCATGGCTATGTGACCAGCAACTAAAACAGAAAGTACGTCGTGAAAACCAACCAATGGTATATTACCAGCCAGAATTAGCCCGATTTTTTTCTGATTTGTAGGAGAAACAGGCAAAAGTGGATACTTAGACAACCAATTCTCCAGATTTTTTTGCCTTACTAAATTTGCGATTGAATCAATTGCCAATTCACAGTTTTCTATGGTAAACCATGGATTGATAATATATGCTGCAGAAATTTCTTCTTCTATTTCTTTAGATTTTGATTGAAGAAATAAACCTAACTGATCAAAATCTTGAACTATTTCGCTTTTTAGAATAGCATTTGCCAATATTGTAGTCAATTCTCAGAATTATAATTTATTATATTTGCACACTTTGTGAAACATTTTGCAAAGCTAACGTTTAATATACAGTAAAATCAAGTACAAAATTACATGGCGATTATCATTACCGATGAGTGTATAAATTGTGGAGCCTGCGAGCCAGAGTGTCCAAATAATGCTATTTATGATGCAGGTGCAGCCTGGAAAGCATCAGAAGGAACAAGTTTACATGGTTTAATTGACTTTAGTTCAGGTAGAAGTATTGATGCAGATAAGCCTCAAGATGCAATAAGTGATGAAGTTTATTTCATCGTTCCAGAAAAGTGTACAGAGTGTGTAGGTTTTCATGATGAACCACAATGTGCAGCAGTTTGCCCAGTTGACTGTTGTATTGACGACGAAAACGTTCGAGAAACCAGAGAAGAATTATTAGCTAAAAAAGAGTTTTTACACGTTTAGTTCATTAAATATATATGAATCATCACACAATTTAATTCAATAAATGAAACTGTATATTCGGAGGTAGGAGGCTTAGGGATAGTAGCGGCATCCTTTTTATCCATTAAAAAACAATTAAATAAAAAAGATATAGCGGATAGCCCGACCCCTTTTTAGGGGGAAGCTCAAAAAAAATTTAAATATAGTGTAGTCTAATCAATTATATTTTTAGGAAACGTAGCTGCAAACTAATTTTAAAAAAAACTACACAAGAAAAAAAATAATTAATTAAAAAAAAGGGATATCCGATAAGCTATCCCTTTTTTTATTGTTCTATTTTTACCAATTATTCATCTTAATTTATTTTAATGTCGCAAAAGTTTGGAGTATGTTCTTTAGCCGCAATTCCAATGAGGTCAGAACCATCAGACCGGTCAGAAATGGTAAGTCAATTACTTTTTGGCGAACATTTTGAAATAATAGAAGAGCAGCAAAACTGGATAAAGGTTAAGTGCTGGTTTGACGATTATGAAGGTTGGATAGATCAAAAACAAAGCATTTTATTAACAGAAGCAGAATTTCAGAATTTATCTTTTTTCCCCTCAACCATAACTTCTGCATTTTTTAATGAGCTAATTGATCAGGATAGAAGAAGTTTATTCATTCCCATCGGGAGCACATTACCTGGATTTACTGGCAATAGCGTTTTTTTATCGAATACCGCATTTGCTTTTGCTGGCGAAGCAGTGATGGCTGGCAATTTCAGCAAAAGTAATTTGATGAAGCTTGCTAATTTATATGCCAATTCGCCTTATTTATGGGGTGGCCGATCTCCTTCAGGAATTGATTGTTCGGGTTTTACCCAATTGGTTTTTAACCAACCAATATTTATTTTTTTTCTGCTACGGTTTGTTGCAATTGTTGTGGTGGATGCCACTTGAGTAGTAAGACTTAATTGATTGTACAACACATAGCCAGTAATATAGCCAGTTCGTTTACCAGCTTTATACAAATAGTTTTGTAGCATACTATTGTAATTTGGGGGCATTTCTCCAAAAATTGAAATTTCAGGCTTGTAAAATACTCCTTTAGATACTTTTTTTATTTCTCCTTGTTTTTGCAAACGTTCTAAAGCCTTTGCTGCC
>ENA-OFCX01000167-OFCX01000167.1-metagenomes-genome-assembly--contig:-NODE-167-length-36949-cov-5.009487_pt1 | contig 36949 bp, 38 predicted proteins | sample MGYA00153384_OFCX01 | MGnify analysis MGYA00153384
ATCAAGCTCCACAAGGCGCAGTTGAAGAGCGACCGCACCTCGTGCCGCTCGGCCAATGCCAACCAGATGCGGCTGTTCCTCCACACCGCCGCCTACTGGCTGATGCTCACCGTCCGCGACGCCGTCCCCCAGACCCATGCTCTGGCCAAGGCCGAGTTCGCCACCCTGCGTCTGCGCCTTCTCAAGCTCGGCGCCCGGGTCATCGGCGTGGACGGCGGGCCGGGGAGCGATCCGTTCTGGCCGCGCGGCATCTACCCGTCGGTCGGCTACGGCCATCGGGGCCAGTTCTACCTCGGCTCGGGCTTCGGCTGGGGCGCACAGTGGACCCTGTACCCGGGCCGCACGTATTACGAACGCGAGGTGGCGCTGCTGGTGCGCGACCGCCGCACCGGCCAGCCGGTCTACGAAACGCGCGCCACCCACAGCAGCGGCTCGCCCGGCATCGACGCACTGCTGCCGGCCCTGACCGCGGGCGACGTCGCCCGCGGCGGCAACGCGCGACGTGACTCTTGGGCGGTGCGTCACCGCGGCGACCGGTGTGGGTGGTGTGGACGCGCACCGCACGGCGAGGACTCTGAAGCGGTGTGGCCGCGCAATCCGCGGTGGCCGGTTTTGGAGCGCCCTGGCCGCGCAGCGCGTGACATCGGCACGCACGAATCACGCCCCACGGGCACGACGCGCCCGTGGGGTGTCGATCGGTCCGCCCCTTCGTTGCTGATGACTGGCACGCTGGTGCCAGCGGCCCCTGCGCGCCGGGGTGGCGCTTCAAGGCGTTTGTGCAGCGAGTGCCCGCAAATCCCCCTCCCAACCGGCCAGCTTGGCGCGCGCCGTCTGGCGCTGCGCCGCGCTGGTTGCGTTGTGCACACTGGCGGCGAAACCGCAGTTGAACTGCGCCAGCCGCTGCGCATAGCGCCGGTAGTCGTCGCGAGGCGACACGCGCAAGCCCTGCAAATAGACCCGCACCGCCGCCTGGGCCAGCGCCGGGTCGCGGTCGCGCTCGGTGGCATCGGGACCGAAACGGCGCAGCAGTTGCAGCAGCTCCTGCTGGCGCCGTATCCGCTCGCTCAGCCACCGTTCGGCCTCGAATGGCGACGCGGCAACGGCCTTGGCCACGGCATCGCGCTGCGCGTCGTCGAGGCGACCATAGAGCGTCTCGGCCCGCTCGACCGCGCGATCGAGCGATTTCTCGCGCCGCTCCTGCGGGTCTGCCTGCAGGAAATCGCTTCTGAACGTGTCGTTCGACTTCGCGTAACGCTGCTCAATGTGAATCAACTGCGCCGCCTTCAGCGTGGGCAGCAGTTCGGCGATCTGCGGCACGGCCTGCTCGGCCGCGACATCCAGGCGCCCCAGCGCCTCGTTCCAGCGAGTGCATGACTTTTCAGCAGTGGTCGGCTCCATCACGTCGACCCGGGCGAGCGCCAGAAACAGCGCATATTCCGGCAACTGGGTGCGCCGGTTCCAGGCCTGCCACTGCGCGAGGCCGGCCCGCACGCGATCCGATTGAGCGCCGTCGAAATCGACGTAGCCGTCAAGCCACCAATAGGCCAGCTCCGGCGCCTGGTTGTAACCCAGCCGCAGCGCGCTGCAGCCGCTCAGCCAGGCCAGCACCAGCCCGAGCACGAACCAGCGCGCCGCGATAATCGGCGACCGCAACGCGTACTCGCAGGACCTGTTTATGACAATGGACGGCATGGCTCTGGACATCGTGATCATGGCAGCGGGCAAGGGCACCCGCATGAAATCGGCGCTGCCCAAGGTGCTGCACAAACTCGCTGGGCGCTCACTATTGCAGCATGTTCTGGACACCGCTGCACAGCTGCAGGCCGACACCATCGTCGCCATCACGGGACACGGCGCCGAGCAGGTCGAGGCGGCCGTGCAAGCGCCCGGGCTGCGCTTCGTGCGGCAGATGCCGCAGCTTGGCACCGGCCACGCCGTCCAGCAGGCCGTGCCGGCCCTGCACGAACAAGGCGTCACGCTGATCCTGAACGGCGACGTGCCGTTGATCCGCGCCGACACCGTGCGCGCGCTGGTGCAGGCCTGCGCCGGACAGCGGCTGGCGCTGCTGACGATCGTGCTGCCCGACGCCACCGGCTACGGCCGCATCGTGCGCAGCGGCGACACCCTGGGCGACGCCCCGGGTGGCAACATCGAAGGCATCGTCGAGCACAAGGACGCCACCCCGGCGCAGCGTCACATCTGCGAGATCTACACCGGCGTGATGGCCGTGCCCACGGCGCACCTGAAACGCTGGCTGGCCGGCCTGCGCAATCACAACTCGCAGGGCGAGTACTACCTGACCGACATCGTCGCGATGGCGGTGGCCGACCGCGTGCCGGTGGTCGCCACCCACGCCGCCAGCGACACCGAGGTGCTGGGCGTCAACAGCCCCCTGCAGCTGGCCGACCTGGAGCGCCGCTTTCAGCGTTTGCAGGCCGACACGCTGATGGAAGCCGGCGTGCGGCTGGCCGACCCGGCGCGTTTCGACCTGCGGGGCGAGCTGCACTGCGGCAGCGACGTCGAGATCGACATCAACGCGCTGTTCGAAGGCCGGGTCGAGCTGGGCGACGGGGTGCGCATCGGCGCCAACTGCTGCATCCGCAATGCACGCATCGACGCCGGCGCAGTGATCCACCCCTACACCCACATCGACGGCGAACAGCTCGGCGTGAGCGTCGGCGCCGGTTCGCTGATCGGTCCCTTCGCCCGGCTGCGGCCCGGTGCGGTGCTGGCCGAAGACGTGCACATCGGCAACTTCGTCGAGGTCAAGAACTCGACGCTGGCGCGCGGCGCCAAGGCCAATCACCTGGCCTACCTGGGCGACGCGACGCTCGGCGAGCGCGTCAACTTCGGCGCCGGCAGCATCACCGCCAACTACGACGGCGCCAACAAGCACCGCACCGTGATCGGCAACGACGTGCACGTGGGCAGCAACTGCGTGCTGGTGGCACCGATCGCGCTGGGCGAGGGGGCCACCATCGGTGGTGGCTCGACCTTGTCGAAAGACGCGCCCGCCGGCGCGCTGACGGTCGCCCGCGCTCGCCAGACGAGCCTGCCGGGCTGGCATCGGCCCCGCAAGTCGAAGTAAGCCGGCCGCGGCGTGGCATCGCTGAAGCACGCCTGCGGCAGGCGCGCCGTTCGCGATCCGCGCCGTCAAGGCCACAGCGTCTGCGTGGACAGCGCGCCGCGGTCGCAGGGTCGGCGTCAGGACGAGTCCGCGGCGGCAGCTTCGACGAGCGCCTCGGCCCGCATCGCCTGCAGCGCCAGGCACAGGTCGTTCCAGGCGCGGGCTTTGTCGCTCGGGTTGCGCAGCAGATAGGCGGGGTGGTAGGTCACGATAAGTGGCAGGCCGTGGTAACGGTGCACGCGGCCACGCAGCTTGCCGATCGGCTCACTGCTGCGAAGCAGGCTCTGCACCGCGAAACGGCCCATCGCCAGGATGATGCGCGGCTGCAGCAATTCGATCTGGCGCAGCAGAAACGGCTCGCACTGTGCCAGTTCGCCGGGCTCCGGATTGCGGTTGCCCGGCGGACGACATTTCACCGTGTTGGCAATGTAGACCTGCCGCTCGGGCGGACCGTCGGCGCGCGTGAGGCCGATCGCCGCCAACATGTTGTCGAGCAGTTGCCCCGACTTGCCGACGAACGGCTCGCCCCGCAGGTCTTCCTGCTCACCCGGCGCCTCGCCGACGATCAACCAATGCGCACGCTGGTTGCCGACTCCGAACACCGTCTGCGTCCGACCCTGGCAGAGCGCGCACGCGGTGCAGCCGGCGACCGTGTCGCGCAGCGCCGGCCAGTCGAGGGCAGTAAAAATTCCGGGCGTGATCTGGAAAGGCTGCGACAGTGTCCGTGGGGCTTTGGCGGCCGATGGGCTTGCGCCGGAAATGGCTGCCGTCGTGGCAGCGGAAGCTGTCGGTGGCGCCGGCGCCGGCACTGTGGATACAGCCGACGCGGGCGCCGGGTCGGACGCTCTCACCGCGGTGCCGGACCCGGACAATGCTTGCCGTACCGATGGCGTCGGCAAGACCGTCGCCTGCAAGTCAGCGGGCGATGCGCCGTGGCCCGACATCGCAGCGCGGCTGCGCGGGTCCGGGATCACGCGTCCGTGTTCGCGGGGGTCGCCGGGCATCGAATCGGACAGCGTGTCGGGCATCGACGCCGATGCCGTCGCCGTGTCGCCGCCTGGCGCCCTGTCGCGCTGGGGCGGCAAACGCAACCCCATCTGCTCGAGCATCAGGCGCTGTCGCTCAGTCCAGCCCATCGCCACCTCGGGGTGCGTTGGCGGGCGCCTCTGCGGCCGCTGCAGACGGACCGGCATTCGCCACCCGCAGGCTCATCACCGCCGCGTCTTCGCGCTTGCCTCGGGGGGCCGGGTAGTAGCCCTTGCGCACGCCGACGTGCACGAAGCCGTGGCGCAGGTAGATCGCGCGCGCCCGCGCATTGCTTTCCCGCACCTCGAGCCACAGTTGGCGGGCCTGCAACTGCCTGCACAGCGCGTGCAAGGCGTCCAGCATGTGCACCGCATGGCCATGCCCCTGCACATCAGGGGCCACCGTGATGTTCAGCAGGTGCAGCTCGTCGACTCCGGGCATCGCAACGAAATAGCCCAGCAATGCGCCGTCTGGGCCGCACAGCACCTGCGCGGCGTGGCCGGCCGCCAGCGAGTCGACGAAATTACCGCGGCTCCACGGGAAGGCATAGGCCGTCGCTTCAGTCGTGGCCACCGCGTCGAGGTGCAACGCGGTCATTGGCAACAGCAACCGCTGCGGCTGCGGCTGCTCTGCCGGTTCGTGTCGGCGGCCGGACAGCGCGCTCAACGCACGCTCTCAGGCGATGCCAACGACAGCTTGGCAGCCAGTACCGCTGCGCGCTCGGTGGTGGTCTGGGCCACGTTGTCTCTGACGTACAGCGGCAACGCCAGCGCGGGGTCGATCGCCGCGCCGCGCTGCCACAACGACGCGGCCAACGGCAACAGTGCCGCCGCGCGCGGCGCGGCGTCCGGCTGGCAGCGCGCGGCGCCGCTCTGAAGCTGGCCGTCGAAGGCGGCCAGTGCGTTGCCGGCCACCGCCAGCGGCGCGTCGTCGAGCCAGCGTGCATTCAGGGTCTGCGCCGTGCACAGTCGCGGCGGCTCGAGCACCTGCCAGGCGCCTTGGGCGTGACGGTAATGCGCCGCGTAGATTTCGTTCATGCGCGCATCGATGACCACCCAGCCCTGCCAATGCGAATCACCGCCACGCGCGTCTTCTGCCACGGCCATCAGCGTGTCGAGCGACAGCACGGGTCGGCCCAGACCCAGTGCCAGACCCTGAGCCACCGCGCAGGCGGTGCGCAGCCCCGTGAACGCGCCGGGGCCGCGGCCGAATGCAATGGCGTCGAGTTGCCGCATCGACGTGTCGGCCCGTGCCAGCAGCGAAATGATCGCCGGCATCAGCGTGGCCGACGCCGCCGCGCCACCGGCGCTTTCATGGGTCCACACCCGACCGTCGACAGCCAGCGCCAGGCTCATGCGCTCGGTCGCGGTGTCGAACGCCAGCAGCGTGCTCACTAAGATTCCTCCATGCCGCGCGCGCTCTGGAATCCGCCTGGCGGACGGACGGGCAGGCGAGTCGGGCGGCCTGCGTGCTGCGCACTCCGGCATTCGCCTTTCGGGCGGCCGGGCAGGCGGGACAGATTGCCTGCGTGCTGCGCACTCCGGCATTCGCCTTTCGGGCGGCCGGGCAGGCGAATCGCCGCCGTCAAAACGACGTTGTGTCGCGCCGGCTTAGGCACTCTTTGAAGCGGTGATGAAGGCATTTCCCAAGTCTATGGCAAGCCTCTAGCCGCCGAGGCGCATGCGATCATTTGCGCATGCTTCGAACAGATCTGAGCCGACACCTGGCCGATGGCCCACTGCCGGCCCGCGACGGCCGTTCGCCTGCCGCGCCGGCGACACGGCGATACGCGTGCGCGACAACGTGGGCCGCCCGGCTGATGGTGTGCTGCGCCTTGGGCATCGTCACGGTCGCCGCGCGGGCTGGCACGGATCGCCTGCCGCGCGAGGTCGAAGCCGCCCTGCGCCAGGCGCAGGTGCCGCGCGAGGCGCTGTCCGTCGTGGTGCAGGAGGCAGGCGCCAGCCGCCACCTGCTGGCGTGGCAGCCCGACCTGGGCGTCAACCCGGCCTCGCTCATGAAGCTGCTGACGACCTACGCGGCGCTCGACCTGCTGGGCCCGGCCTGGAGCTGGACCACGCCGGTCTGGTTGCAAGGCAGCGTGCGCCAGGGCGTGCTCGACGGCAACCTGGTGATCAAGGGCAGCGGCGACCCCAAGCTCGTGCCCGAGCGCCAGTGGCTGATGTGGCGGCGCGTGCAGCAGCTGGGCGTGCGCGAGATCCGCGGCGACATCGTGCTCGACCGCAGCGCCTTCAGTGCGCCCGCGCAAGACCCCGCCGACTTTGACGGCGAGGCGCTGCGCCCCTACAACGTGCGGCCCGATGCGTTGCTGCTCAATTACAAGTCGATGACGCTGACCTTCACGCCGGACCCGGCCCGCGGCATGGCCACGGTGGGCCTGGACGCACCGCTCGACGGAGTGGCGGTGGACGCCAGCGTGCCGCTGTCGAGTGCCCCGTGCAACGATTGGCGCAGCGCGCTCAAGGCCGACTTCAGCGTGCCGGCCCGGGTGTCCTTCTCCGGCAGCTACCCGGCCGCATGCAACGAGAAGCAATGGCCCGTGGCCTACCCCGAACCGGGCCGCTACAACGAGCGCGCGCTGTCGGGCCTGTGGCGCGACATGGGCGGCAAGCTCGGCGGCACGGTGCGCGACGGACTGGCCCCATCCAGCCCACCGACCTTCGAGCTGACGTCGCCCACGCTGGCCGAGGTGATCCGCGACATCAACAAGTACAGCAACAACGTGATGGCGCAGCAGTTGTTCCTGACGCTCGGGCTCACCTTGCGCGGCAACGGCAACCCGGACGCCGCGCGCGACGTGCTGCAACGCTGGCTGGCCGAGCGTTGCGACCCGGCGTGCGCCGATGTCGTGATCGACAACGGCTCGGGGCTGTCGCGCGAAGGTCGCATCAGCGCGCGTGTGCTGGGCCAGTTGCTGCAGATGGCGTGGGCGAGCCCCGTGATGCCCGAGTTCGTCGCTTCGCTGCCCGTCAGCGGCACCGATGGCACGCTCAAGCGCAGTCGCGCCGCGGCCGGGCGCGCGCACCTGAAGACCGGATCGCTGCGCGACGTCGCCGGCGTGGCCGGCTACGTGCTGGCGCCGTCGGGCCGGCGCCGCGTGCTGGTCGCCATCATCAACCACCCGAACGCCAATGCGGCCCGACCGGCACTCGAGGCGTTGATCGACTGGGCCGGATCGCAGCTCGACCGCTGAAGCGTCGACCACAAATGCAAACCGCAGGCCAGGGTCGGACCGGCGAACGAAGCGCGAAGGTGTCGGGCTGTCAGAAGCTGTAGGAAGCGCCGAACGAATACACGATCGGCCTGAAATCGATCGTCGTCGTCAGCACGGTGGCCCCGACCGCCACCAGGTCGCTCCTGACCTTCAATGCCGCCACGCTGGCGAACAGCCCCCACTCCTTGCTGATGGCGTAGCCAATGCCGGCCTGCACGGCCGGACCCCACGAATCGCTCAGTCTGGCGTCGGGTGCCAGCTTCGACTTCGTGCTGACAAACCGGGTGTAGTTCACGCCAGCGCCCACATACGGCCGCCACGTGTCGCCCGGCGCACCGAAGTGATAGTTGAGCAGCAGCGTCGGCGCCACGCTCTTGACCGACAGCACGTTGTCGCCCAGAAAGGCCACGCTGCCGGTCGCCTTGGACTCGATCGTGGGCGGGATGCCGAGCACCAGCTCCAGGCCCACGTTCGGTGTGAACCTGCGCTCGTAGACGAAGATCACTGTGGTCGCGTCGCCGACCTCGATATCGGCACCGGGCGGGATGCCGATGCCCTTGACACCGGTGGTGGACGAATGCGTGTCGTAGCGCGTCAGGCCCACCTTGAAGACGTTTTCTTGCGCTTGCGCGGCGGTGCCTGTGACGAGAAGGGCGGCGGCGGCAAACAGTGGTGTTGTGTGTTTCATGTGTTTCTCACTGCCCAGCAGGTAACCAGCCAAAGGACATCAACTTGGCGCGAATGACGTTGCTGATCGCGGCGTGACCGCCCGTGGTGGGGTGAACGGTGTCGGCAAACAACCACGTGGCGACGGTGGCGCCTGCGCTGAGATTGGCGCCTGCATTGCAGAACAGTGACGAACCCTGAACCTGCGCCGGCATCGTCGTCGCGTCGCACGCGGGGTGCGTGACGTCCACAAAACCGTAGGTGGCGGGGCTGGCAATCACATCCTTTAGAACCGAGGCCGCATCGACCAGTTGGACCGGCTGGTTCTTCAAGCCCTCGGTCAGCCACAGGTTGAAAATTTCCGACAGGCCGGACAGCACGCCCTTGGCAGGCAAAACCTGGGGGCTGTTGCCAAACGGCGTGTCTCCGAAGTCCAGCAAATTCATCACGACCACGTACTTTCCACCCTTGGCCAGGATCTCGGTCTTGACGTAACCCGCCAGTTCAAGCGCAGCCGCTTTCATCTGCGTCTGGGCGGCTGTTTGCGCATTCAGCAACAGCGAATTGGCCTGGTTCGCGGTGATGGTGCCGGCGGCCTCTTGGGTGCGAATGTCGGCGGCGCTGGCCGCGAACGCGCCGAACTGGACCAGCACGTCGTTGTGGCCGGCCCAGACGACGATCAGGTCGTTGTCGCGAAACTTGCCCTGCGTCGTCACCTGCGTGTTGGCGACGTGGTTCGCGATCTGCGTCTTGACCGGCACGGTCAGTGCGCCGGCGCCAGTCGCGGGGTTCTTGCCGATCCCGTTCGGATCGGTCACGCGCGCACCACCTTGCCCGTAACCGGTGCATGTCGTGGCCAGGCCGACGGCGGCCGCAGGACAGGTCTGTGACTGGCCGTTGAAACCCACTTCGGCCGGCGTGATCAACAGGCCCAGCGACGCCGCGAGATTCTCGACCCAGACCTTGGCCTGGTTGGAACTCACGCCGGGAATGGTTTGGTTGATGTTGGTGGTGAACTTGCCTCCGATGTACGGCGGTGCGCCGTCGCCGGTGACCGAGGTCGCCGGCAGATAAGCGCCCACATCGCTCAGACTGTCGCCGAACGACACGATCGATTTGAACCCGCCCGCGGGCGCCGTCGTCGGCGCGCCTGACGGCGAAACGCTGCCCGGCACATCAGGATCGCCGCCGCCGCAGGCGGCCAGCAACGCCGCAACGATCAGCGCAACGCCATAACTCCGAAGTTTTTTCATGCAGGCCCCTGATGGTTCGTCAAAGCGAACGATCGTTCGCTTTTGTCAGAGCACTATAAAACCGCACTCAACGCCGGGCAGCAGTGGAAACCCGGCGGACTCAAACGCGTGCTTGATGCCACTCAAGGTGGTGCGCAGGGCGCGCATCGACATCGGGCCGGGCGTCTCAGCGGGCCCGGAATCTCGCGGACACGGGACGCTGCCTGGCAGCGTCGGCCACTTGCATTCACCTCGCTCGACCCTGACCATCGGCTGCCGGCGCAGCCGGCCGTCGCCTTACTTAGAACGGGTTGTTTCTGGCCCGCGCCAAGGCCAGCGCGCCGAACTCACGCTGGCCGCCGGCGCTCAAGTGCCGGTCGTCAGCCCACAGATATTGGGTGGCACTTCCTCCGGTCACCAGCGTCAGTGCGGTGCAGTTCGGCAGCGCGTTCGCGGCGGTGATCGAGCACACGGGGTCCGTCACGTTGGTGAAACCGTACCGGGCCGGAAACCGCACGTTGGCCTGGATCAGCTCGTCGGTGGCGATCAAGCCGATGCGCCGACCGTCGTTGACGACACGCGCACGCATCTTGTCGTTGAACGCCTTGGACAGCTTCGTCAACAGTTCGGCTGCACCCGGACGACTGAGAGCCTGCGCGCGCGCGTAGGGCGTCAAGCCCATGTCAGGCACGGTCGAGATCAGCACCTTGGCACCGCGATCGGCCAGCAGGTTCACCTGATCGGCCAGCGCCCTGCCAGCGGTCTCGACCGTCGCGGTCACTTCTGCCTCGGTCTTGCCGGCGTCGAGCGCTTTGTATGCCGCGACGATGTCGTTGGCGCCGGCCAGCACGGTCGCCATGTCGAACGCGGCAAAGCTGCTCCCGTTGGCGGCCAGGTACGCATCCACCTGCGTCTGGACATCGGCCACCTTGGCACCAGGTACCGCCAGGCTCTGCGCGCCGGGGGTGGGCACCCCAGCGGGATTGCACTCCTTGAAAACGAGCCCGTAAAAAGTCGCCAGCGTCTGGGTCCAGATCGGAAACGCCTGGCACAGCAGCGTGGGGTCGGTGGCCGACACCGTGGCGTTGACGCTGTACTTCCGGCCGTTGCCGCTCGAGCCGCTGTCGTCGATCACGCTGCTTTCGTCGCCAAAGGCCAGCAAGCGTTTCGCGACGAACGGCTCGGACTGCGTGGCCCCGCCGCACGAAGCGAGCAGCGCGGTGCCCAGCACGCCGGCCAGCCAGGCGGCGCGACCGATGGCAAGGGGTGATGCATGCGGTGTCGATGTCATTCAAGGCTCCGAAATGGTTGCGTCTGGGTCAGGACGCGGCCGCACGTTGCAGCCGGTCCCGCACGCCGTCCCACGCCGGGTCGGCCGGCGGTTGCTCGACCCAGATGAGCTCGACGCCGTCGGCGTCGAGCTCGCGCAGCGCCGCGTACAACTCGCGCGCCGCGTCGTCGGCCCGGACCGGCATGCGGCGCTGCAACAAACCGGCGCCGACACCCGTCAAACGGCTGCGCGAATATACCGCCAGCGTCGGCAAGCCGGCATCGAGCAACTGCAGCGCGGCCTCGAGTTGCGGGCCGGTCATCAACCGCAGCCGTGCGCGCGGCGCGTAATGCGATTCGAGCGTGCCTGACGCGCGCGGCGCTGCCGCGTCGCGCTCGAGCAGCGGTTGCCCCGCCACCGCGGCCAGCTGCTGATTGGACAGCACGCCCGGGCGCAACAACACCGGCTGGCCGCGGGTGCAATCGACGATGCTCGATTCGATGCCGACCTGACAGCCGCCGCCGTCGAGCACCCACGGCGACGGATCGAATTCGGCGAACACATGGGCCGCGCAGCTCGGGCTGATGCGGCCGAAACGGTTCGCGCTCGGCGCGGCTACGCCGACGACGCCCAACGCCCGCGTTGCCCGCAGCAGAGCCTGCGCGACCGGGTGTGCCGGGCAGCGCAGGCCGATGCTGGCCTGCCCGCCGGCGGCAGCGCTCGCCACGCCCGCCCGACGCGGCACGATGACGGTCAACGGCCCCGGCCAGAACGCATCGATCAGGCGCCGCGCCAGCGGCGGCAGCTGCGACGTGAACAGCAGCGCGTCGGCCGCGTCGGCCACGTGCACGATCAGCGGATGGTCGCTCGGGCGGCCCTTGGCGGTGAAGATGCGCGCCACGGCGGCGGCGTCATCGGCCCGCGCCCCCAGACCGTAGACGGTTTCGGTCGGGAAGGCGACCAGTCCACCCTCGGCCAGCCGCACGGCGCAGCGCTCGATCGCCGCCGCGTCAGAGCCGTCGAGCAGCACGGCTCAGAACGCCTCGAGACCGAGCATGGCCGCGGCCTGCAGCGCCACGGCGCGCGCCTGCCCGGCCGTCGCGGCGGTGACGGTCAGGTGGCCCATCTTGCGGCCCGGCCGCGCCTCGGTCTTGCCGTACAGATGCAGGTGCAGCCCCGGCAGCGCGAGCACGTGCTGCCAGTCGGGTTCGCGCGGCTGATCGCCGAGCGGGCCGCCCGGCGCGCCATCGCGCTGAACGAACCAGAGGTCGCCGAGCAGATTCAACATCACGCAAGGTGAATGCAGGCGCGGCGCCACCAGCGGCGCACCGACCAGCGTGCGCACCTGCAATTCGAACTGCGACTGATCGCAGGCGTCCAGGCTGTAGTGGCCGGAGTTGTGCGGCCGCGGCGCCATCTCGTTGGCGACCAGCCGGCCGTCGCCCAGCACGAAAAACTCGACGCACAGCACGCCGACGTAGTCCATCGACGAGGCCAGCCGACGCGCTGCGCTCACGGCCTCGGCCTGCACGGCATCGCCAACCCCCCGCGCCGGCACCGTGGTCACCGCCAGGATGCCGCCGCGGTGCAGGTTGTGCTGCACCGGCAGGTTGACCGTGTCGCCCGCGCCATTGCGCGCCACGATCACGCTGATTTCGTGCGCCAGCGGCAGCAGCGCTTCAAGCACGCAGCTCACGCCGCCGAGCGCGCGCCAGCCATCGCGCAGTTCGGCCATCGTCGCGATGCGAAGCTGGCCCTTGCCGTCGTAGCCGAGGCGGGTCGTCTTCAGCACGCCGGGCAGCAGATGCGCCGCAACAGCCTCGATCTGTTCGGCGGCTTCGAGCAATGCGTGCGGTGCGCACGGCACCCCGCAGCGCGCGAAGTGGGCCTTCTCGGCAGCCCGGTCCTGGCAGATCGCCACACTCCGCGACGCGGGCGCCACGCGGCTTGTCCGCTCCAGCCACTCGAGCGCTGCGGCCGGCACGTTCTCGAATTCGGTGGTCACGGCGGCACAGCCACCGGCCAGCTGCGCCAGTGCCGGCTCGTCGAGGTAGCCGGCCTGCAGGTGCCGGTGGGCCACGCGACCGGCCGGGCTGGATTTATCGGGATCGAGCACCGCGGTGAAATAGCCGAGCCGCTGCGCCGCGTGCACGAACATGCGCCCGAGTTGGCCGCCGCCCAGCACCCCGAGCGCCGCACCCGGCGCAATGAACGGCGCAGCCCGCGGCGCCATCGGCGAGCGCACCGGCGCATTCATTTCAGGTCGGCCGTCATCGCGCGCGCGGCGGCGGTCTGGCGCGCGCGGTAGGCATCGAGCCGGGCCCGCAGGGCCGGGTCGGAATGGGCCAACATCGCCACCGCGAACAGCGCCGCGTTGGCAGCGCCCGCTGCGCCGATCGCGAAGGTTGCCACCGGCACGCCCTTGGGCATCATCACGATGGAATGCAACGAGTCGATGCCCGACAGGTGACGGCTGGCGACCGGCACGCCGAGCACCGGCACGGTGGTTTTGGCGGCCAACATGCCAGGCAGATGAGCGGCACCGCCAGCGCCAGCGATGATGGCCTGCAGGCCGCGACCGACGGCCGCCTCGGCATAGGCGAACATGTCGTCTGGCATGCGGTGTGCCGAGACGACGCGGGCTTCGAACGGCACGCCAAACTCGGCGAGAATCTCAGTGGCCGCGCGCAGCGTGTCCCAGTCACTGCTGGAACCCATCACCACGCCGACCACCACAGCAGCGCTGCTCAAGGGCTCGCTCCAGGTGAATCACAACCTTTAATTGTAGGCGGCGCAGTGCCCTGTCCCCTGTGCAGCACCGCCCTACCGGAACCGACACCATGCTTGACATCACGATCGAAAACTTCGAACCCGAACTGATCCAGGCATCGATGCAACAGCCGATGCTGCTCGACATCTGGGCGCCGTGGTGCGGCCCGTGCAAGGCGCTCGGCCCGCTGCTTGAAAAGCTCGAGGTCAGCTACAGCGGCCGCTTCAAACTCGCCAAGCTCAACGCCGACGAGCAGCAAGACATCGCCGGGCAGCTGTCGCAAATGTTCGGCGTGCGCAGCATCCCGTTTTGCGTGCTGTTCAGCCAGGGCCAGCCGGTCGACGGCTTCGTGGGCGCGCTGCCCGAAGCCGAGATCCGGCAGTTCCTCGACAAGCACGTGCCGAGCGCAGCCGAAGCGCAGGCCGACGAGGAGCTGCAAGAAGCCGAGCAACTGCTCGACGCCGGCGACACCGACAGTGCGCTCGAGAAGATGCAGGAGGCCGTGGCGATCAACCCGGCCAACGACACGGCACGCTACGACTACCTGCGCGCGCTGCTCACTGCCGGCCACCACGCCGAGGCTCGGCGCGTCTACGAGCCGGTGGCCGGCCAAGTGCTGCCCGACCCGCGCCTGGTGGCGTGCGGGCACTGGCTGGACGCGTTGCAAAGCGCCGAAAGTGCGCGCCCGCCCGAGGCGCTGGCCACGGCGATCGGCGCCAACCGGCGCGACTTCGACGCGCGCTTCGAGTTGGCGCAACGACATTTCGCCGGGCAGCGCTTCACCGCGGCGATGGACGAGCTGATCGAGATCGTGATGCGCGACAAGGCCTGGCGCGGCGAATTGGCGCGCAAGACTTATGTAGCGATCCTGGAATTGATGACCAAACACGCGCCACCGAAGCCCAAGAGCGACACACCCAAAGGTACTCTCGAACTGGCCGGCAAGATCGCCGTGGCACCGGCCGACCCGGTGGTCGACGCCTACCGGCGCAAGCTGAGCATGGCGCTGTTCTGATCCCCTGAACCCCGGGCCAACGGCCGCTGACGAGCGTCGTCAAGGCGCTCAGCGACGCGCGGTTTCACTGCCGGTGGCGGGGCGCAGCCTCTCAACTGCGTATTGTTCATGGCGCCGAACCTTGCTGTACATCTCGACCAGGTTGCTGAGTTGCTCGGTCTGCGGTGGGTTCGCGTAATCCTTGTCGATCGACATGCGCGCCATCTGGACCGTCAGCGGGCCGCGCCAGGCGTCGAGCATCGCCAGGAATTCGCGGCAGATGCGCGGCGGCTCGCGGTCGACGCTGCGACGCTGCAGCGTGCTCTGACAGCCCTGACCACTTTCCAGCATCTGGCGCACTGCGGCCGTGGCGGTTGCGACCACCGCCTGCGGCGAACCCTGCAGCTGCAGCGGCTGCACGGGCCGCTCGGCCACCGGCTCGGCGGGCGGCGTAGACGGCTTGATCGGTCGCGTTCCGGCGGCCGGTGCTTCGAGCTCCGTCTGCCCTTCGCTGGGCCGGCAAGGCTGGTCGGAGTAGGCAATCCGGCCGGTGCGCGGGTCGACGCACTTGTTGATTCCCGCGTGCGCGCCGGATGCCGCGACAGCCAGGCACACCACCCACATCCACCGCTTGCCCATTCGAAGTGCCCGATTAATCGATAAATGAGGTTAGATCGCGTCGTCGACTCGTGCAACGCCCTGTTCGCGGGGGATTTCAAGACGCAGCAGAGGCGCGGCCTCGAAGCGCCGCCGGAATAGCCCGGCCATGATCAATTCCGGTCATGGTCGATTGCGAGGGCCGGACGGCCCGCCCATGCGGCCATCGTGCGGGAGCCTGCAGCCCTGCTGTCAGGGTTGGCAGTGCGCCATGCCTACCATCGGGGCCACGCAGAGTCGAATCCATCGAGCCAATGACGCAAAAAATCATGACGCAAGAAACCGCAACGCAAGAAGGCACGACGCAAGAAGGCACGACGCAAGAATGCATGACGCAAGAAATCAAGTTGTGCGGACGCACGACGCGAAGACCCATGACGCGGATGCACAAGACGCAGCGTGCGCGCTGCCGTGGGCGATTGGCAGCGCGAGCTCATGGGGCGGACACACCGGAGGCAGGAGCGCATGACGCGGTTTGAACCAGCGCGCGCAACGGCGGCTGCACCGCTTGCAGCGCTGCCGTCCGAATGCGATGTGTGCATCATCGGGTCGGGCGTCGGCGGCAGCGCCGTGGCACTCAGCCTGGCCGCCAGCGGTGCGCGCATCTGCATCCTCGAGCGCGGTGAGCGGCTGGTCCGCGAGGCGCAGAACCAGGATCCCGAAGCGGTGTTCGTCGAGCGACGCTACCGCACCCGCGAACGCTGGCTCGACGGCGCGGGCGAGCCGTTCACACCGGGCCAGTATTACTTCGTCGGCGGCCACACCAAGTTTTACGGCACCGCCATGTTTCGGCTGCGCGAGCGCGATTTCGACGCCACCGACCACGAGGACGGCAGCTCGCCCGCCTGGCCGCTGCGCTATGCCGACCTGGAACCGCACTACGCCCACGCGGAACGCCTGTTCGGCGTGCACGGCCGCGCCGGCGACGACCCGACCGAGCCGCCGCGCGCCGATCCGTATCCGCAGCCCCCCGTGCCGCACGAGCCGCTGATCGGCGAGCTGGCCGAGCGGTTGCGGGCGCGCGGTCTGCGGCCGTTTCACATGCCGTCGGCGATCGACCTGCGCGAGGGCGGCGCCTGCGTGCGCTGTGGCACCTGCGATGCCTTTCCGTGCCGCTACGGCGCGAAAGGCGACGCCGAGGTCTGCCTGCTCGACCCGGCGCTGCGCGCACCGAACGTCACGCTGCACACCGGCTGCCGCGTCACCCGGCTGATCGCGGACGAGGCCGGCCAGCGCATCGTCGCGGTCGAGATCGAGCGCGAAGGCCGGGTTCAGACGCTGCGCGCCGCGCTGTTCGTGCTCAGCGCAGGTGCCATCAACTCGGCGGCGCTGCTGCAGCGCTCGGCCAGTGCGCAGCACCCGAACGGGCTGGCCAACAGCTCGGGTCATGTCGGTCGCCACTACATGAACCACAACACGACCTGCCTGATGGGCCTGATGCCGTGGCGCGTCAACGACACCCGTTTTCCGAAAACCCTGACATTGAACGACTTCTATTTCGGCGACGCCACCGACCCGACGCCGCTGGGCAACCTGCAGATGCTGGGCAACATCCAGGAACCGATGGTGCGCGCTGCCGTTCCCGCCATGCCGCGCTGGGCTGGCCGCACGCTGTCGCGGCACAGCGTCGACTGGCTGGTGATGTCGGAAGACCTGCCGCACGCCGACAGCACGGTGCGCGTGCGCGCCGACGGCACCATCCAGCTGAATTGGCACCGCACCAACCAGGCCACCCACCAGCGCTTCGTTGCGCGCAGCAAGCAGTTGCTGCGCGACATCGGCTTCAAGGCGGTGCTGAGCCGAGCGTTTGGTCTGGACGTGCCGTCGCATCAATGCGGCACCGTGCGCATGGGGCTCGATCCGTCGCAGGCGCCGCTCGACCCCTGGTGCCGCGCCTGGGACCACGCCAACCTGTACGTGGTCGACGCCAGCTTCTTCCCGTCTTCCGCGGCGCTGAATCCGGCGCTCACCGTGGCGGCACAGGCCTTGCGCGTCGGTGCCCACCTGCGCGCGCAACTGCACACCTTCTGACCGTCCCGCATCACCGACAACGCCCTGCCCTGCATGCCTGCTTCGCCTGCCACTGCTTCTCTCGCTTCTCCTGCCGCCGCTCTTGCCGCTTCTTTTGCCGCTTCTTTGCCGCTTCTCCTGACGCTTCTCTTGGCGCTTCTCTTGGCGCTTCCGCCGCTGCCTCTCTTTCCTCTCCTGCCTCTCCTTCCGCTTCCGCTCTACACGGCGTACCGCGACGCGTCGTGACAGCCGTGTTCTTCGCCTTCGCGATCGGCCTCGGCCTGCAAGCCGGCGCCACGCCCACGTTGATGAAACAGGCCGGTGTCGGCGCCAGCGCGCTCGGCCTGGCCGTGACGCTGCACAGCGGCGCTTACGTGGGCGCGATGACCACCGGCGGCTGGCTGGTGCGCTTCATCGCGCCGCGTCGGTTGATTCTGGTCACGCTGCCGTTGCACGCCACTGCATTCGCCTGCCTGTTCGGCGCCGGCACGCCGTAAGCGCTGACCGCTGCATTGACCGCGGTCGGCGGCACGGTCGGGCTGCTCGACATCGCGATGACCACGGAAGCCACCGCCGTCGAACGCGAACTGGCGCGCCCGGTGCTGACCCGTGTGAATGCGGCCGGCTCGGCCGCATTCGCGCTGGGCGCCATCGTCGGCAGTCTGCTGGCCAGCCGCGCTGGGCCGATGTGGTGCGCGTTGCCGGTCGCTGCCGTGGTGCTGCCGGTGATGTGGGAAGCGGCCCGACTCGGCCCACGCCACCCGGCGCCAATGCCGGCCCACGGCCACGCTGGCTCCGCCAGATTCGGTTCCACGGTACTGTTGCTGGGCGCGGTGTTGGGCTTGTCGATCGCCGACGAAGCGACCGCCGCGATGTGGTCTTCGAGCTTTCTCGCCGGGCAGGCGATCGAATTGGCGGCTTACGTCGACGCAGGTGCCGCGTTCTTCGCCGGCTGCCAAGCCGTCGTTCGCTGGTTCGGCGATTTGCTGCGTCAACGCTTCGGCAACTGCCGCATCATCATCAGGTGGTTGGCGCTGACTGCCGGCTGATTCGCGGTGGTGGCGTGGTCGGAAGATTTCGGTTCGAGCCTGTTCGGCTTCGCGCTGGTCGGTCTGTGCACCGGCTGCGTGGTGCCATGCTGCTTCGCACTGGTGGCGCGCAGTGCGCCGCATCGACCGGCCGACGCGCTCGCCATTCGTCGCTGCTGGCCGGCGCGATGCACTTGCCCACCTTGCTTTGCGTGGGCATGATGGCAACAGCCTGCTCAGACGCCACCGCGTTCGCTGGCATCGCCGCGGCGCTGGTGGGTGGTCTGCTGCTGTACGGCGTCTGCACGGCGCGGTCGGCTGACGAGCATCGCGGCGCGCCGCCTCGGGCCTGATGCGCCGGGCGACCGCCCGGTGGCCGATCAGCCCTTGCGGAAGCGGGCCTTTGCGGCAGCGATGCAACTGTTCTTGGCCTCGCCGGCCATCGCGTCGCACTTCTGAGTCGCCACCTCGTAATCGGCATCCATCTTGGACTGCGATGCGTCCGAGCGGGCCTCGCCGACCTGCTTGCCGAGCTTGGCATCGGCCAAGGCCTTTTCTTCAACCGCCTTCGCTTCCTTGACACAGACGTCCTTGGGGTTGCCCGCCTGATCGTCGCAACGTTCCTTCGCGACGGCATAGGTGGTGCGGGCACGCACCTGCGCCACTTTGGTCTGGTCGTCCGCCTTGCCACTGCGGTTGTACTCGAGCTCGGCACGGGCCACCTTCTCCTTGGCCTTGGCCTCCTCGATGCAGACGTCCTTGGCATTGCCGGTCTGGCTGCTGCAAGCGCCCTTGTCGGTCTTGTAGACATCGCTGATGCGGGTCTTCGAGGCTGAATAGTCGGCCGGTGTCATGGTGGCTGCATGCGCGCCCGGCAGGACCAGCATGGCCGTGACGATTGCTGCGAGTTTGAGCTTCGGGTTCATAAAAATCTCCTTGGATGACGATCGGACGTGTGAGGCTGGCTCGCCCCGCACGGCTCGCGGCCGATCACGTGGATTTGTGATGCGCCGGCTCGACGAGTCGGGTGAAGCCGGGCAGGCCATGTTCGCTGGGCCCGGCGAAGTCGTGAATACAGGAAACCGCCCAGTGGCTTCGGCGCTCGGCGGTCCCTCGACGATCAGCTGCGCGGCTCGCCCTGGTCATTGACCGTCACGGTCTCCCCCGGAGCGCTGGTCATTTGCACACGGTGTTCCTGTCCCCTGAAAACGTACGTCACGTCCCAGTAATCGGGGCGAGCCGACGCCGGCACGTCTTCGCAGCGGCGCACGTCCGGCGCCCTGGCCTGCGTGGTCTCGTTGTTGCGGCCGACGTTCGAGCCGATGGCACCTCCCGCCACCGCGCCGCCGATCGTGGCCAGGTCGTTGCCGCGTCCGTTGCCGACCTGGTGTCCCAGAATGCCGCCCAGGATCGCACCCGCCAGCGCGCCCGGCACGTTGGAGGAGCCGCGGCTGGTCTCCTGGCTGATCTGTCCTCGCTCGACCCAACAACGCTGTTCGGGCGTGCCGACGACGGCGCGCACCGAGATCACGTCGGCGTCGTAAAGGCGCTCGCCACGGCGCAGCCGGTTGTCGTACATCGCCTGCGGAGGCAGCGGCGCATAGAGGGCGTCGTCCACCCGCGCAGTCGCTTCAATTGGCCGGACCGACGAGATGCGGTCGTTCAGCCCCATCGAGGCGAGCGACGGATAGCGTCCAGGCCGAAGCACCACACAACGGCCCTCGAAGCGCATGTCCTGACACACCTGCCAGCGCGTGCCGAGCACGGTGGCCGAGGAGGCGCGGTCGTTGAACCCGCTGCGATCCAGGTTGGCCACGCGTTGGTTGACGATGAAACTCTGGCCTTCCCAGCCGTCGTGTTCATACAGGGTCAACTGACCAGGAACAATCGCGGGTGCGGTTGGCTGATAGGCCACGGGGGCATCGACCAGGCGCACCGATGACACCCGTCGGTTCAAGCCCATCGCTGCCAACGACGGATAGCCGCCCGGACGCAGGATCACGCACCGCCCTCGAAACTGGTTGTCCTCGCAGACCTCGCGCGGCGACCCTTGAACGATCGCCGAAGCGGCGCGGTCGCTGAAACCGTATTGCTCGAAATTGCCGACCCGTCCGTCAGCGATGAACGAGCGGCCCTGGTAATCGTCCTGCTCGTAAAAAGTCACCTGCGCAAGAGCCTGCGATGCAGCCACGGCGGTAAGCACCGCCAAACCAATTTTCGATAGTGCATTCATGTCGTTGTCTCCAGTCATCGATCGATTGATCGCGGGTGTCGGGCTTCATCCCCACACTTGCCGCAGTATCTGAACGCGGCAGCGGCACAACCAGCAGACGTCGCCGCGAGATCCCGTAGCGCGCGTCCTACAGCCCGCCTCGCGCCGGCGGCACGCCTGTCGCACCGGATGCGGGCTGCGCCAAAGCCCAAAAAAACGAGGTGCAACAATTCCGGCCATGTCTCGTCGCCCGCTCGCGATTGCCGCTTTGACCGCCGTGCTGCTCGTGGTCGCCGCGGGGTGGTGGTTCAGCCGTCCGGCCGTGGTGCCGGGCGTGCGCCTGGCGAACGGCGCGATGGTTCGCACCCTGCAGTTCTCGGGGCGGGTGGCCACCCTGTCACGGGTCGAGGTGGGCAGCACGCTGACCGGGCGCGTCGTGTCGGTGCCCGTCACCGAAGGCGCCAGGGTGCGCGCCGGTGAACTGCTGGTGCGGCTGCAAAGCGATGAACTCGGCGCCGCGCTGGAACAGGCCCAGGCCGGCGAGCGGCAGGCCGGCGCGCGCCTGAGCGGGCTGCGCAGCACCGGTCGCAGCGCCGCCCAGGCGGCAGCGGCGCAGACCGAGTCGGTGCTGGTGGCCGCCAGCGCCGAGCACCGGCGCACCCTGGAACTGGTGGCGCAGGGCTTCGTCAGCCAGGCGCGGCTCGACGACACGCGCCGCGCCGTCGAGGTGGCGCGGGCGCAGCATGCGGCGGCGTTGTCGCAACAGGCCGCCAATGCCGACCGCGGCAGCGACGCCGTGCAGGCGCAGGCGCAGCTGGCAGTGGCCCGCTCGGCCACCGCGGCAGCGCGCGCGCGCCTGGCGCAGGCTGAACTGATGGCGCCAGCCGACGCACGGGTGCTGTCACGCACGGTCGAGCCGGGCCAGATCGTGCAGCCAGGCAAAGTCTTGCTGACGCTCGCGCTGGCCGGCCCGACCCAGCTGCTGGCGCAGGTCGACGAGCGCTTTCTGCAGGAACTGCAGGTCGGTCAGAGCGCCAGCGTGCTGGCGGACGCCTTTCCCGGTCAGCGCTTCGAAGCGCGCGTGCTGTCGATCGCGCCGCTGGTGGATGCGCAGCGCGGTGCGGTCGAGGTCCGCTTTGCGCTGCCCGACGCGCCGCCGCCGTTTCTGCGCGAGGACATGACGTTGTCGATCGAGGTGGTCACGGCGCGCCGCGATGCCGCGTTGGTCGTGCCGGTGGCCGCGCTGCGGGCGGGCAGCAACGGCACGAACGGGACGGTGACCGTGATGGTCGAGCGCGACGGCCGCGTGCAGTCTCGCGAGCTCAGGCTGGGATTGCGCACGCTCGACGGCGCCGAGGTGCTCGACGGGCTGGCAGCGGGCGACGTGGTGCTGCTCGGTGCCGCGCCCGCGCCAGGCCAGCGCGTGCGCGCCGACCTGAACAGCGCGCCCGCGCCGGGCGCAGCCGGCAGACGCGACGATGCCGGTGCGGCGCTGACCAATTCGATGGGGCGCTGAAGCCCATGCTCGGCTTCGAACGCCGTGTTGCGGTGCGCTTCCTGCGCGAAGGGCGCATGCAGACGCTGCTGATCATCGTCGGCGTCGCGGCGGGCGTGGCGGTGGTCGCCTACATCTCGGCGCTGATCACCGGCCTGCAGCGCAACACGCTCGAGAAGACGCTCGGCGCGCAGGCGCATATGAGCATCAGCGCACCCGACGAAGCGGTGCTGCCAGCGCTTGCAGCGTCGGCTGGCACGACGGTGCTGACGCAAACGCAGCCGCGCGCGCAACGGCCGCGCTCGATCGCCAACTGGCAGCAGCTGATACCGGTGTTGGAAGCGCTGCCGCAGGTCGCCGCCGTGTCGCCCACCGTGGTCGGTGCCGGGCTGGCGGTGCGCGGCCAGGCGTCTCGCTCGATCGCGCTGCTGGGCGTCGACCTGGACCGCTACGACCGCATCGTGCGGCTGCGCTCGAAGGTGGTGGCGGGGCAGGCACGCCTGGAGCCGGGCGAAGGCATCATCGGCCGCGAGTTGGCCACCGACCTGGGCGTGCGCGTCGGCGACCGCCTCTCCATCGTCAGCGGCGTGCTGACCGACACGCTGCGCGTGAGCGCGCTCGTCGACCTGGGCGTGCGTGAGCTGAACCGGCGCACCGTGATCGTGCCACTGCGCGCCGCGCAGAGCCTGGTGGGACTGCCGGGCGGCGCGACCGCCATCGAGCTGACGCTGCACGACGTCTGGGTGGCGCAGACGCTGGCCGCCGACCTGTCGCGCCGATTCCCGTACCAGGTCGAGAGCTGGCAGGAGGCGAACGCGCAACTGGTGTCGGCACTGAATGCGCAGTCGGTCAGCACCGCGCTGATTCGCGGCGTCGTGATGATCGTGGTGGTGCTGGGCATCGCCAGCGTGCTGGTGGTGTCGGTGGTGCAAAAGCGCCGCGAGATCGGCATCCTGCGCGCGATGGGCGCCACGCAGGCGCAGGTGCTGCGCATCTTTTTGCTGCAAGGCGCGATCGTCGGCGCGCTCGGCTCGGCGCTCGGCGTGCTGCTGGCGGTGGCACTGATCGCCGCGTTCACGCATTTCGTGCGCGGCTCCGACGGCTTGCCGCTGTTCGCGATCACGCTGGCGCCCGCACTGGCGCTGCGCATCGCCGGCATCGCCACGCTGTGCGGCGTGCTGGCCGCGGTGGCGCCGGCGCGGCGTGCGGCACGGCTCGACCCGGCACAGGCGATCCGGCAGTGAGCACGGCCATGGCCTGCGGCGCGCCGGACGGGGGCGAAAACCGAAATGCGCAGCCCGAAGGCACGGCAGCAGGCGTGCCTTCGGCCGCCGGAGCGCCGCTGATCGAGCTCGGCGACATACGCAAGAGCTACAACTTCGGCCTGCCCAACCAGGCCGAAGTGCTGCACGGCGTGTCGTTGGTGGTCGGTGCGGGCGAGTTCGTTGCGCTGATCGGCCCGTCGGGCTCGGGCAAGAGCACGCTGCTCAACATCATTGGGTTGCTCGAGCCGATGACCGCCGGCAGCTACCGCATCCAGGGCGTCGAGACGCGCGGGATGACCGATGCTTTGATGACGATGCGCCGCCGCTCGGCGCTGGGCTTCGTGTTCCAGTTTCACCACCTGCTGCCGGCCTTCACGGCGCTTGAGAACGTCTGCCTGCCCGCGCTGATGCGCGAAGGTCGGGTCGCGCCGTTTGAATTGGCCCGTGCCAAGGCGATGCTTGCTGCGGTCGGGCTGGAGGCGGCGATGACCAAGCGGCCGGGCGAGCTTTCGGGCGGCATGCAGCAACGTGTGGCGATCGCCCGCGCACTCGTGCTCGAGCCGCCGCTGGTGTTGGCCGACGAGCCGACCGGCAACCTGGACCGCGCATCGTCCGACGACGTGTTCGCGCTGATGCGGCGCATGCACGCGCAACTGCGCACCTCGTTCCTGGTGGTCACGCACGATCCGAGACTGGCGGCTCGCTGTGACCGCGTCATCGAACTGGTCGACGGTCACATCGTGCGTGACCAGGACACGCCGCACTCCGGGCCATGAGGGCCTGGGCACTCGGCCATCGGCCACGCAGAGGCGTCGTAGGAGAGTTCCGACAAGGTCGCGCGCAGCCTACCGAAGGCAATCGCGACCGCTTGAGCGCACACTCGTCTGTCTGTAGAGCGCCGACTTCGCATCGGCCGGCATCCATGGGCAGTCCAGGCATGCCCTGCCTGACAAAGCGACAGACTGGATCCATAAAGCTGTTCATGCCCCCGCTCAAGACTTACATCGTCGAAGACAGCGCGGTCATTCGTGAGAACCTGATCGCCACACTCGAAGAGCTGGTGCCGGTCAAGGTGGTCGGGACCGCCGAGGATGAGGCCACGGCGGTGCAGTGGCTGGCCAAGGCCAGCAACCAGGTCGACCTGGTGATCGTCGACATCTTCCTGAAAGGCGGGTCGGGGTTGGGCGTGTTGAAAGCCACGAACGGCCTGCCGCACCTGCACAACGTGGTGGTGTTGAGCAACTACGCGACGCAGGACATGCGGCTCAAATGTTTGTCGCTGGGTGCTGACAAAGTGTTCGACAAATCCAACGACATCGATGCGCTGATCTTGTACTGCAACCGTTTGGCCTCGGGCGAGTCGGGCAACGGCTCCTTGAACTGACGTGCCGACCGGACCGTGTTATTGAATCAGGCCGTTCTTCAGCGCGTAGTAGGTCAGGTCGCTGTTCGAAGCCAGCTGCATCTTTTCCATCACGCGGGTGCGGTAGGTGCTGACGGTCTTGACGCTGAGCGACATGCTGTCGGCCATGTGACCGATCGTCTCGCCCTTGGCCAGCCGCAGGAACACCTGCAGCTCGCGTTCCGACAGCAACTCGTGGAGCGGCTTGTCGCCACCGCCGCTCAGGCCATCTGCCAGCCGTTCCGCCACGCCCGCCGTGATGTACTTGCGACCGCGGTAGACCGTGCGGATCGCCTTGATGATTTCTTCGGGGTCGCAGTCTTTATTGAGATAGCCGCTGGCGCCCTGGCGCAGCAGCGTGGTCGCGTAATGTTCCTCGGCGAAGCCGCTGAGGATGAGCACCGGCAGGTCAGGAGCCCGCGCCTTGATGGCGGCCAGCGCATCGACGCCGCTTTGGTCGGGCATCGAGATGTCAAGCACGATCACATCGACCTCGCCCTTGCGCACGATGTCAAGCGCTTCACGCCCGGTCGTGGCCTCGGCCACCACGGTGAAATCGATCTGTTCGGCGAAGAACTGACGCAAACCCGCGCGCACCAGGGCGTGGTCATCAACAATGGCAATTCGGATCATGGTCGGTCACTGGCCCTTCGTTTGGATGATCCCACGTTTTGCGGTGGCACGGCAGCGCGCTGCGGGGAGGTGATTCTGTGAATATTTTGACGCTGATCAAGCGAAGCCCGGTGGTCTTTCCGTTGGCCTGCGCGGCCGCCGTCGCAATGCTGTTCATCAGCGAAACCTCCTACCGGCAATCGGTCGGCAAGCTGCGCGATCTGGCCGACATCCACAAGGCGCGCACCAGCGTGATGAGCGTCGAACGCAACCTGCTGTACGCCGAGACCGGGCAACGGGGATTCCTGCTCACGGGTCGCCAGGAATACCTGCCGGCGTTCACCCGCGCGGTCAATGAAATCAATACCTCGCTCGACTTTTTGGCCCAGTACCACGCGGCCCGCAACGGCAACACCGAGTCACTGGCCAGTTTGCGCAAACTGGTCGATACCAAACGCTCCGAAATCGAGCTGACGATTCAGCTCTATGGCGAGGGCAAGGCCGATGCAGCACGCGACATCGTGCTCAGCAACATCGGCAAGGAGGCGATGGACGCGATCCGCAAGATCAACGCCGACATGCTGGCGATCGAGGAAGCCAACATCCGGTCGTCGCGCGAAGAGCTGTACCGCACGCTGCTGATCAGCCGCATCGGGCTGGCTGCGCTGAGCGCCATCAGCCTGCTCGCCTTGTTCTTGTACCTGCGCCAAACGGCGACCTTCGAGCAGCATCAGATCGACCTGACGGAGCTGGTGCAGGTCGAGCGTGACCGGCTCGACGTCGAGGTCCGAAACCGCACCGCGCGCTTGACGGAACTGACCAACCACCTGCAGACCGCGCGCGAGGACGAACGCAGCCGGCTGGCGCGCAACCTGCACGATGAACTGGGCGCGCTGCTCACCTCTGCCAAGCTCGATGCGGCCCGCATCCGTTCCCGGCTGTCCGGCATCGCACCCGAGGCGCTCGAGCGGCTGACGCATCTGGTGTCGACCCTCAACGAGAGCATCGCGCTGGGCCGGCGCATCATCGAAGATCTGCGCCCGTCGACCTTGAGCAACCTCGGGCTGGTCGCCACGCTGGAGATCCTGGCGCGCGAATACGCCGAGCGCTCAGGCGTCGAGGTGCACTGCGCGCTGAAGCCGGTCACGCTGGAAGCGAACTCGGAGCTGGTGGTTTACCGGGTGGTGCAGGAAGCCATCACCAACATCACCAAGTACGCGCAGGCACGCAACGTCTGGCTCGATCTTGCGCCGCAGGACGGCCAGGCGGTCGTCTCGGTGCGCGACGACGGCATCGGCTTCGACACGGCAGCGCAGCGCAATCCTGCCTACGGGTTGGTCGGCATGCGCCACCGGGTCGAAGCCGAAGGCGGCACGTTGCTGCTCCAGTCGACCCCGGGTCAGGGCACGCTGATTCGCGTTGCCCTGCCGGAGTCGACCGCGGCGCCCGTTGCCGGGACGGCCTGACCGCGGCGACCCACCGGCCGCAGATCTCACGAGCTGGGTGTCAGCGGTCTCCTACGACGCTGCGCTGAGTCACCCGACATCGGTGCGGCGAGGCCGCCTATCGCACCAAGCCCAGCGAATCGCAACACTCAGGTTGTCCTTTTACCCGCCGGCGAGCTTCAACACGAGCTTGCACACCTGCGCATCTTTTCCCAAGGAGTGCCGCCATGCTGCATTACGCCGTTGTTTTCTTTGTCATCGCGCTGATCGCCGCCGTGTTCGGGTTCGGTGGCATCGCTGCCAGCGCAGCCGGCATTGCGAAGATTCTTTTCATCGTTTTCGCCGTTTTGGCCGTGGGCAGCTTCTTGTTCGGCTTGATCAACAAGCGCTGACCGGCGACCGCCCAAGCCCGCCATTTCACTCCACCTCACAAAGGATTCACCATGTCCAGCACCTACCCGACCGATCCCACCAACGACCCGTACACCCGCCCCAACGACAACGGCATCAGCCCTGCACGTGGCGCGTTTGACAACCTGAGCAGCACCGTGCAGGACATCCGGCATCAGACAGCGCCTTTGATGAACCGTGCGGCCGAGCAAGTCAGCACGCTCGCAAAACGTGCCACCGAAGCCGCGCGGGACAGCACCCATCAATTGCGCGACAAGGCAGTACGCGCCTCCGACACGACCGTCACGTACGTCAGAGACGAGCCCGTGAAATCAATGTTGATCGCCGCCGCCGCGGGCGCTGTGTTGCTGGCCGTCGTCAGCATGCTGACTCGTCGCCGCGACTACTGACGTCTCATCGGCCGACCATTAGCGTCACCACCGCCGGGCCTGCCCGGCGGTTTGCGTTGGCCGAATGCTGTCGCCCAGCATTCCGGGAAATTTCTTCGCACAGGTTTCGCAAAAGATTTATACAAGATTCGCAAAAATCCAGTGTGACCGTTGGACAGGTGGGACTCCAAAGTGCCCATGCGCTGAAAGCCTCATTTCAAAGGAGCCCGCCCCATGAAACCAACCGATCCGACGCCCATCCCGCACGCGCGCAGTTTGTCTCAACAAAAGACAGATTTCACTTCAGAGGGTGCTCCGCTGCCCGGACGCGTGGCCACCGACCTGCCCCAAACCAACGCTACCGACATTGCATCCGCGAAAACGACGGATGCTGGAAAGCCGGCGCACGCGGCGGACAGTGGCAACGAAAAGAGCAAGAGCAAGAGCAAAAGCAAGGACGGGAGCAAACGCTGAACTTGACATCGCGGCGATGAACGAGCGAGGAATTCCTGCGCCTCAGCTGGCGGCGTAGCGGTCCCAGCCCCATTTGCCCGCGCCCGCCGCGATGGCGCTGACCAGCGTGCCCCACGCCATGTCGAGCGCCGCCAAGCCGACCGGCCAGTTTTTCAACGTGGCCAAGTTGGTCAGGTCGTAGGTGGCGTACGCAAAGAATCCGAACATCGCGCCGGTCAACATCGTGGCAGACCAGCTGCCACCGACGCCCTTCGGGGCGACTGCAAACAACAACAGCCCAAGCGCATAGAGCAGGTAGAAAAGCGCCGCTGCCGTCAGGTTGGGTCGCTCGGACATCAAGTGACCGATTCCCTGTTGATAAAAAGGCCGCGCTATCACTCCGAGCCAAACCAAGTCTATTGCGAGCATCACAACCAAGGTGGCCGCGTAGCCGCTCAGGTATTTCCCCATTGCTGCTCCATGTCGCTTCTAGATTTGTCGGGAAATCAACGCTCCTGAGACACCCCGCTTTGGGATTGCTGACATCGCCAGCGTCTCAGCGTAACCAAGTGCCCCAGACCCGCGACAACCCAGCACCCCACGTCCGCGGATGCGGCGACCGTCATCCAGATTTATTCCGTCAAGTGACAACTCAGTCCACGCTTCAGGCCAACCAAACGCCTGCGGCCAAGGCGCGGTCACCCGCACCCGCCCGCGTCGTCAAAGACGTCCGGTCAACAGCAACACGACCAGGATGATCACCACGACACCGACCACGCCACTGGGGCCATAGCCCCAGCTGCGGCTGTGCGGCCAGCTCGGTACGGCACCGATCAGCACCAGGATCAACAAAATCAACAAGATCGTTCCGAGACTCATGGCGTGACCTCGACGGCGGTGTTCAGTTCGACGCCGCGGAAGCGGCCGGCGGTATCACAACGATGGTGGTGTCACCCGCCTTGCCGGCTTCGCCAGCGCTGCCAGTGTTTCCGGTGTTTCCGGTGTTGCCAGTGCTACCGGTGCTACCGGTGTTGCCGGTGTTGCCTTGCATACCGGCTGGCCCAGCGGGGCCGGCGGCCGATGGCGGCACGTTGACCACCGTGGGCTGGCGGTCGCAGGCGCTCAGGCTCAGTGCGGCGAGCACCACAGCAGTCGTCAGGTAATGTTTGTTCATGGTCGTTTCTCCTCGGTCAAGACAAGCAAATGCACGGAGCCAGAGGCGCGTTCCGTGGACCCGCCGGCGGGTCGGTTTGCACAAGTCCGGCAGTTAAACATATTAGGGCTTGTGTTTGCATCGCACTGTGCGATGGCGTACCAAAGCGGTGCTGAAGGCTGTCAGCACCGGCCAGCTGGCCAGCACGGTCGCATCGCAATCCGACAGGGGCCGGCCGTGCGGCCCGGCGGGTGCAACCGATCGACGCCGCACGGGTCAGCCGGCCTGTGGACCAAGCATCGCGCGGGCATCCACCCAGGCATCGAATTGCTCGGCGCTGACCGCCCCAGAGGCCAGCGCGGCCTCGCGCAGTGTGGTGTGTTGCAACAAGGCGTGCTTGGCAATCTGCGCCGAGCGGTCGTAGCCGATGTGCGGCGCCAGTGCCGTCACCAGCATCAGCGAACTCTGCAGCAATTGCGTCACGCGCGGCTCGTTGACGGTGAGGCCGAGCACGCAATGCTGCGTGAAGCTGTGCATCGCATCGGTCAGCAAGCGCAGGCTGTCGAGCACGTTCAGCGCGATGAGTGGCTTGTAGACATTGAGCTCGAACTGGCCTTGGCTGGCCGCGATGCCGATCGCGACGTCGTGGCCGAACACTTGCGCGCAGACCATCGTCAGCGCCTCGACCTGCGTCGGGTTGACCTTGCCCGGCATGATCGAGCTGCCCGGCTCGTTCTGCGGCAACAGCAACTCGCCCAGCCCGGCACGCGGCCCGCTGCCCATCAGCCGGATGTCGTTGCCGATCTTCGTCAACGCGATGGCCAGCATCTTCAAGCCGCCGTGCAGCGCCACCAACGCCTCGTGGCCGGCCATCGCGGCGCACAGGTCGGCGGCCTGCACCAGCGGCAGGTCGAAGCGCCGCGCCAGCAGCGCCGCCACGCGCGCGCCGAATTCGGGGTGCGTGTTGAGCCCTGTGCCGACCGCCGTGCCGCCAATCGCCAAAGTGTGCACAGCCGGCAGCGCATGGCGCAGGCTGGTCTGGCACAGCATCAGCTGCGCGGCATAGCCACCGAACTCCTGGCCCAGCGTGACCGGCGTCGCGTCCTGCATATGGGTGCGTCCGATCTTGACGGTGTCTGCCCAGGCCCGACTGTGCGTGGCCAACGCCGAGGTCAGTTCTTGCAAGGCCGGCAGCAGATCGGCCCGCACCGACAGCGCCACCGCCAGGTGCATCGCACTCGGATAGACGTCGTTCGACGACTGCCCCCGGTTGACCTCGTCGATGGGATGCACACGCGGCACGTCGCTGCACCCTTCGGTCAGCGCGCGCGTTGCCAGGGTGGCGATCACCTCGTTGACGTTCATGTGGCTTTGTGTGCCTGACCCGGTCTGCCACACGGACAGCGGAAACTCGCCATCGAATTGGCCCACGGCGACCTGCTGAGCGGCATTTGCAATCGCCGTCGCCCTGGCCCCATTGAGCACTCCGAGCTGCTGGTTCACCAGGGCGGCAGCCCACTTGAACCAGGCGATGGCATGGATCAGGGGCAACGGCATGCGTTGCTCGCCGATCGCGAAGTTTTTCAGGCTGCGCGCGGTCTGCGCGCCCCACAAGGCTTGCGCTGGCACCTCCATCGTGCCGAAGCTATCGACCTCGGTGCGGGTGTTGCTCATCGCAAGATCCACCGCGGCACAAGCGGTGTCGATGCTGTGTGTGAGCCGGTCACGCCCTCACGCCCTCACGCCTTCACACCTTGGCGACGTGGCAGTCGGCGCGCGCTGCAACCAGCACCCCGGGCAGATCGGCTTGCAACCGATCGACCGGCCGGCGAGCGTCGATCCGGGCATTTCCGCGCACGAACCACGCAGCCACGTTCCAGTCGTCGTACACGCTGGACAGCTCGGCAATCACCCGGCGCGGCCCGGGCTTGATCGACAGGTTGTGCATGTCGAACTGAAACATCGGCACCCAGCAGGTGTTGCGCCAGCCCACCGCAAAGATTTGCTCCGAAACGATCAACCGCGCGAGCGTGATGAAGTCACCGATGCGACGATCTTCGAGCAATCGCGCGAGGTCGTCGCCGTTGGCCATGCCTCCGGTCGACCGGAAGGCATCGCGCATCGCGTCGAATCCTTGCGCAGTTGGTGCTCTTTCAATGTTGCCGCCACCTGAGGCCGACGTCTCGCGCGTTCGGGCCATGCCGTGCTGTGTCCAGAAGCCCCCGGTCTCGATGTGCTCCGCCGCCGCCCACCCCGGAAGCGGGGCTGCACGGCCATGGGCGAGGAACGTGTCATCTCCCTCGTTTGCCAGGGGCGGGCCGAATGGCGGCATCGACGCGCTGCCCGGCGTGCGAGCGCTGCTGGTGCGGTGCATCGCGGGCCCCGGTCACTGCAACAGGGCGGGCGAAGGTGTACGCACCGTGCGCTGCACGAATTCGAGCAACGACTCCACCCGTGGGATCGCGATGTTGCGGCGGCCCTTGTCCTCGAAGCTGATCAGGCCGCTGCGCGCCAGGCGGCTGAACGCACGGCTCACGGTCTCGATCGTCATGCCCAGGTAGTTGCCGATCTCGGCGCGCGTCATGCGCAGCGTGATCTGGTCGGTGCGCAGGTCGCGTTCGGCCAGCGACGCCGCCCACGATCGCAGGAAGTCGGCGACGCGCGCGTCGGCCGACAACGTGCCTTGTGCGAGCCTCCATTCGCGGTCGCGCGACAGTTGGCAACTCATCGCCCCGTGCACTGCCTGCAGCAGCGCCGGCACGCGCGGCACCGACTGCAGCAAGGTCGCATAGTCGATGCTCCAGACCTCGCTGGTGTCCATCGCGATGACGTCGCAGACCCAGCGTGGCGAGGCCATGCAATCGAGCCCGACCCAGTCGCCCTTGAAGTTCAGGCTGACGATTTGCTCACGCCCGTCGGCCGCCAGGTTGACGGTCTTGACGGTGCCCAGGTTCAGGATGTGCAGGCAGTTGAACGGATCGCCGACGCGCTGGATTGCGTCGCCGGCGCGCACCGTGCGTCGCGAAAACGGCAGGTGGCGCTCGATCAGGGCCAGCGATTCACGCCAGCGCTGCGGCGGCGCGCCGACCGCGCGCACGTCGGGCAGCGGCCGCGCGTCGTGCGCCAATGCAGCCCTGGCCATGATGCTGGGCGCGATGCTGACGTCGGAACGGTTGAGGACTTCCATGATGAGTGTCTTCCTAGTCTTCAATGGGATTCGAGCGTGTCGGACATCGACACACCCGGGCACCCGGGGTTACTTTGTGACGCGGCACCAGCGCGGTCTGCGCTTGGGCGGGCCGAATGGCGCGCTCACTGCAGCCAGTCGTCATAGGTGCGCCGATCGGTCGCATAGCAACTGCAGGCGGCCTTCTCGAGAGCAGGGCGGTCGAGCACTGTCAGATCGCCGCGGTGATAACAGATCAGGCCGCGTCGCTGCAATGCCACCGCGGCCGAGGTGACACCGACGCGGCGCACACCGAGCATGCCGGCCATGAATTCGTGTGTGACATGAAAACTGTCGGATTGCGTGCGGTCCTGGCACATCAACAGCCAGCGCGCCAGCCGTGGGCCGATGCGGTGATAGCGCACGCATCCGGACGATCTCGCCAGTTGCGACATCAGCACGTGCTGATAACGGCTCACCGTGGTTCGCAACGGCGCGCAGCACGCCAACAACGCCTCGAACGCCGTCGTTTCGACCCGCCAGGACGAACCGGGCCGGTGCACGACCGTGTTCAACGGGCAGCTACCGATCCCCAGCGCCAGTTGCGAACCGACCATGCCTTCACGGCCGACCATGCCGACCTCGAGCACCGACCCGCCGCCCATGCTCACCAGCAGCGACGCGAATGCGTCGATCGGAAAGTAGATGTGACGGCTTGGCTGGTCACTTGCGCCGAGCACGTCGGCCGCCCGCAGTTCGACCTGTTCCGCGCAATCAAGCAGGTGCCGCCGATCGCGATGAGGCAGCAACTCGACGAGGTGGTTCTCTGCAATGGCCAACGGCGATCTCGGTGCGCAGGCAGTGACGAACGACATGCAGCTTCGATCTGGCCGGGCCGTGCCACGGCCCACCACGAAGCCGCATGTCGTCTGCCAACCCGGGCTGGCCGGCACTGTCTGACGGCGCACACAGTAGCGGGTTTCATCTGACTCAAGCGGCCATGGGCGCAGGCAGCAGGCGCTGGTACTCGCGCTTGGCGACCGAGTAGCACTCGCAAGTGCGTTCCTCGAGCCGCGACCGGTCGAGCACGGCGATGCGACCGCGGCTGTAGCGGATGACGCCGGCCTGCTGCAGCTTCAGCGCCGCTGCCGTCACGCCTTCACGGCGCACGCCGAGCAGGTTGGCAGCCGCCTCCTGGGTCAGCACAAGTTCGTCGCTGATCAACAAGTCGAGCCCCAGCAGCAGGCGCCGGCACAACTGCTGGTCGATCGTGTGATATCGGTTGCACATGGCGGTCTGGGCCACCTGCGCGATCATTGTTTGCGTATAACGCAGCAACATGTGCAACACCGCGCCGCCCTGGTCAAATTCCCGCAGCACCACCTGCGCACTCAACCGGTAGCCCTGCCCCGCGCTTTGCACCACGGCCTGGCTGGGCGTCGCGTTGCCGCCCATGAACACCGAGATGCCCACCACACCGTCGTTGCCGACCACCGCGAACTCGGCCGATTCGCCGTCCTGCGTCATGTACAGCAGCGACACGATGGCAGTGGTCGGAAACACCACGAATGCCGGCGCGCTGCCTGCAAGACACAGCACCTGGCCGGGCACCAGTTGGACCGGTTCGAGGTACGGCAACCACCGTTGCCACTCGGCGGTCGGCAGGGCGGCCAGCAACTGATTTTGTCGCGGATCGTCGACCGGGATGGTGTTGTTCAAGGCATGCTCTTTGCGACTGCAGAGCCCCGATGATCTGGGCTGCGTGCACAGCGACCTATCGGGAGCCACCGGTTCCGTGTGTGAGCACGGTCCTACATGGGCGCTCCGATACGGCCGCGATTCCAGCCTTGCCAGGAGCCACCGATGACACCGAACGAACGCGCAGACGCCAACGCCTCACTCGAACGACAAGCCCTCCCGGCGCTGTTGGTGGCGGCGTCGCTGGCGCTCGCCTGGATCCTCGTGCCTTTCTACGGCACGATTCTGTGGGGTGCAGTGATCGCCATGATGGCCTCGCCGCTGCACCGCCGGCTGCTGCCGCGCGTGCGCGGCCGCCGCACGCTGGCCGCGCTGCTGACCCTGCTGATCGTGTTGTTGGTGGTGGTGCTGCCAGTCGCGCTGGTCAGTGCGGCGCTGGCCCGCGAGGGGCTCAACTTCTACGAGCGGGTGCAGTCGGGCGGTGCCGCCAGTCCGACGCGCTATTTCCGAGACGCCTTCAATGCGCTGCCCGACTGGATCACGTCGCTGCTCGACCGCTTCGGGCTGGTCAACTTCGCCACGCTGCAGCGGCGGTTGTCGGCGGCGCTGGAGACCGGCGCGCAGTTCATGGCCGGTCAGGCGCTCGACCTCGGCCAGAACACGCTGCAATGGCTGCTCAGCGGCGTGGTCACGATGTACTTGGCGTTTTTTCTGATCCGCGACGGTGACCGGATCGTGCTGACCGTGCGCCGCGCGCTGCCGTTGACCTCGCTGCACAAGCAGGAACTGCTCGACAAGTTCACCACCGTGATCCGCGCCACGGTCAAGGGCAACCTGCTGGTGGCCGCCGTCCAGGGAGCCCTGGGGGGCATCGCATTTTGGTTCCTCGAGGTGCGTGGCGCGCTGTTGTGGGCGGTGCTGATGGCATTCCTGTCGCTGTTGCCGGCCGTCGGCGCCGCGGTGGTGTGGCTGCCGGTGGCGCTGTACTTCCTGCTGATCGGTGCGACCTGGCAGGCGCTGGCGCTGACGGCCTGGGGCGTGCTCGTGATCGGCCTGGTCGATAACCTGCTGCGGCCGATGCTGGTGGGCAAGGACACGCGCATGCCCGATTACGTGGTGCTGATTTCCACGTTGGGCGGCATGTCGGTGTTCGGCATCAACGGCTTCGTGCTCGGCCCGGTGATCGCCGCGATGTTCATCGCCGTGTGGCACCTGTACGTGACGACGCGGCGCGACCTGCCGGGTTGAGGCCGCGCACGGCACGGCGCCCTTCGGCAAGGCGCCTTTCGGCTGTGGCGCCCTTCGGCTGTGCCAAGCGCGGCCAGACTTCGTTGCGCCGCCGGCGGGCTCACCTCGGAGTGGTCGAATCGCCTTCCGGTGATTCAGGCTTCTTGCCGTTGCGCTTCTCGGGCGGCCCAGCCGGCCGCGAAGCCGCCACGGGCGGCCGCAGGTCAGGCTGGCGCAGCGGCACCGGTTCGACACGGGGTGACGGCGCGACCGGCACTGGTTCGGAACGTGCCGGCGGCACGGCCGGCGGTGGCGGTGGCGGTGGCGGTGGCGCCACCAACGGCACGGGTCGCGGCGGCGCCGGCGGCGGTGTTAAAGCCGGCACGGGTCGGGGCGGTGCTGGCGGCGGATTCACCACCGGTCGCGGCTGCTTGTCGGAAGGCGCACCCGCAGGCGGAACGATCGGCGGCGCCACGGCGGACGGCTCAGACTCCGGCACAGGCGACGTGCGCCGCGGCGGCGGCGCGGAGATCACCGGCGCAGGCTGCAGCGGCTCGCCGACGTTCGGCATGGCCACCGGTGCGGGTGACGCGACCGGCCGCGGCGGCGGCCCGGCCGATTCGCCACGCGCTGCGGGCGGTGCGTCGCGAAGCACCGCTCCCGCCGGCGGCCGGGGCGACGGCGGCATGTCGTCTCCGCCAGGCGAACGGACCGCTGCAGGTGGTCGGGGCGCGGCTGGCGCACCTTCCATGGCCGGTGGCCGGGCCACGGGTGCCGCATTTTCCGCGGCACGCGGTCGCACCGGAGGCGGGGCACTGTCCGAAGCCAACGGCCGCCCCGGCAGCGGCGTCACGTCCGCGGCCGAAGCACGGGCCGCCCGAGGCACACCGTCCACAGCAGATGGCCGAGACAGCGGTGGCGCGCTGTCCACGGCAGGGGGACGGGCCGGCGGCGCTGCGATCTCTGCGGCAGGCGGCCGAGCCGCGGGCGCCGCATCGGAGGGACGGGCTGCAGGCGCCACGCCCTCGGCGTCACGCGGGCGCATTCCAGGCCGCTCCGCACGGTCGCCACGCTCCACTCGGTTGGCACGGTCCGTATCGGGGCCCGTTGCAGGCGGGGTCGCGGAGACGCGAGGCGCAATGGCCGGAGGGGTCGGCGAGATGGCGCGGAGCGCGGGGACTGGAGGCGCCGAAGCGGCGACGGGAAGCGCCGGAGCAGCGGCGGGCGGCGGCGAAGCGGCGGTAGGCAACGCCGGAGCAGCGACGGGCGGCACCGAGACGGCCCCCGGTCGGCTTGCCGACGCGGGCCGACCGGTGCGCTCGGCGGCGCCACGCTCGGCGGCGCCACGCGCGGCCGGGCCGGGCGCCAAGCCCGCAGCATCGCGCACTGCCGCAGCCGGCTGTTCGAGGCGCGGCATCGCGTCGCCTGCAACCGGCGGGGTGGCCGGTGGGCGCTCCAGGCGCGGCAGCAGCGCGGCTGGCGGTGCCGTTGTACCGGGCCGCCCGGGCGTCACGACCGCCGCGCCCGCATTGGCGCCCCTCGACTTCGGATCGCCCGCATTCAGGTTCCCATCCACGCTTGCATTCACGCCCGGGTTGGCGCTGACATTGCGGCCTGCCGCGGCGTTGCGGTCGTTCCTCTCTGCGGCATCGGTCTGCCCCGCACCACGCGGCGCGGAAGCGGTGCCGGCCGCGGCAGCCAGTGCCGCAGGCGCCGCGACGACGATCACGTCGGGCCGGCGCACCGGCGTCCTCAGCCAGCAGGGAACGCCTGGCGGCTGGGCCGACGCCGCGCGCGCCGCGGGCCGTCCGGTCGGCGCCGTCTGAGCTTGCGATGAGCGCAGCGCGCCGCATCGTCCTGCTGCGTCATGGCCGTACGGGGCACAACGCCGGCGGCCTCATGCAGGGCCAGCTCGACGTCGAGCTCGACCAGACCGGGCAGCAGCAGGCCGCCTCGGCCGCTGCGGCCCTGGCCGGCGCCCGGCCGGCGGTCCTGGTCTCCAGCGACCTGTCCAGAGCCCGCGAGACGGC
>ENA-OFCX01000168-OFCX01000168.1-metagenomes-genome-assembly--contig:-NODE-168-length-36852-cov-5.165177_pt1 | contig 36852 bp, 29 predicted proteins | sample MGYA00153384_OFCX01 | MGnify analysis MGYA00153384
AGGCCGTGACTTATTCGCTCGGCAAGCTCGACGACCGCGGCCGCATGTTCGTGAAGGCCGGCGACCCGCTGTACGAAGGCATGATCGTCGGCATCCACAGCCGTGACAACGACCTGGTCGTCAACGCGGTGCGCGGCAAGCAGCTGACCAACTTCCGCGTCTCGGGCAAGGAAGAGGCGATCAAAATCACGCCGCCGATCATCCTGACGCTGGAGTACGCGGTGGAATTCATCGCCGACGACGAGTTGGTCGAGATCACGCCGAAGTCGATCCGCATCCGCAAACGGCACCTGAAGGAACACGACCGCAAGCGTGCCAGCCGCGAAACCGCGACCTGAGCCCACGGCCCTTCCCGGTAGGGTGCCCAGCCCCGCGCCGGATCGGACAACGCTTTCCATGACGCACAGCCGCGCCGTGCTGACGATGCTGGCCGTCACGCTGATGTGGAGCATCGCCGGCGTGACGACACGGCACTTGCAGACCGCGACCGGCTTCGAACTGACGTTCTGGCGCAGCCTGTTCAACGCGCTCGCGCTGGCATTGATGCTCGGTTGGCTGCGCGGGCCGGCTGCGCTGATCGCGACCATCGGCCGCGGTGGCCGCATGTTGTGGATGTCGGCCGCCTGCTGGTGCGTGATGTTCACGGCGTTCATGGTGGCGCTCTCGCTCACCACGGTTGCCAACGTGCTGGTAACGATGGCGCTGGCGCCGCTGATGACGGCGCTGCTGGCGCGCGCGGCGATCGGTCACCGGCTGCCCATGCGCACCTGGCTGGCGATCGCCGTGGCCGGTGCCGGCATCGCCTGGATGTACGGTGCCGAGCTGTCGGGCGGCGATTCGCGCCACCTCGCCGGCACGCTGGTGGCGTTGGCGGTGCCGATTGCCGCGGCGATCAACTGGACTGCCATCCAGCACACCGCCCGCATGCGTCCCGAGGATGCGCCCGACATGCTGCTGCCCGTGCTGATCGGCGCGGTGCTGTCGGCCGTGCTGGTGTGGCCGCTGTCGCTGCCGTTCGCGGCGTCGCCGCGCGACCTCGCGCTGCTCGGCATGCTGGGCGTGGTGCAGCTGGCGATTCCGTGCCTGCTGTCGGTGCGGGTGGCGCGCGTGTTGAGCGCGCCCGAGGTGTCGCTGCTCGGGCTGCTCGAGGTGGTGTTCGGCGTGGCCTGGGTCTGGCTCGGCACCGACGAGGCACCGTCGGCCGCAGTGCTCGGCGGCGGTGGCCTGGTGCTGGCGGCGCTGGCCGCCAACGAGGCTTTCGCGCTGCGCCGGCGCGCCGCCGCTTAGCAGGGGTTACCCCTTTGCCGGCGGATGCGATGAAGCAGCTCTCAAGTCTGGATGCCACTTTCCGCCATCTCGAAACGCCCGAGATGCCGATGCACGCGGGCGCTCGGCACCTGCTGGAGCCGCCCGCCGGGTATCGCGGTAAGTTCGTCGTCGACCTGCGCCGCCACATGGCGCAGCCTGCTCGAGGTGCCGGTGCCGCGACGCCGGCTGTGGTGGATGCCGCTCAACCAAGCGATCCCGGCGTGGGTCGACGCCGAGCCTGACCTGGTGGCGCACATCGTCGAGATCTGGCTGCCGAGTCGGCCCGCCCTGGCGACGGACAGGTCGAGCTCGAAGCGCAGGTCGAAGCGTTGCATCCGGTGCTTCTGGACCGCAGCCGGCCGCTGTCGAAGTTGCACGTCCTGCAAGGCCTGGCACCGGCCGCTAACGGCCACAGGCGGGTCGTCCTGTACACGCAGCTGCACCATGCGGCGATCGACGGGCAGGCCGCCGTCGCGCTGGCCCGCATCGTCCTCGACACCGGGCCAGAGCCGCGCAGCGTGGTGCCGCGGGCTTCGACGCGCCAAAAAGCGTTTGCGCTCGGACTGAGCGAGATGCTGCGCGGTGCCCTCGCCAACGAGGCACAGCAGGTGGCGCAACCGATTCGCAACCTGCCGTCGACGGTCGACACCTTCAAGAACGCGGCCGCGCGGGCACTCGGCGGCTCGACGCTGCGGCGCCGCGCGCGTGAGGCCCCGGTCAGCAACTTCATGCTTGCGCCGCCCATGCCGTTGAACGTGTCGGTCTTCACTGGTCGCGCTTGCGCGACGTTCAGACTGCCGCTGCCGGAGCTGAAGGCGCTCGGGCAGGCGCACGACGCCAGCATCAACGACATCGTGCTGATGCTGTGCAGCAGTGCGCTGCGCCGTCATGACCGCAAAACGCAGGCGCTGCCGCGCAAGTCGAGGGTGGCGGCGGTGCCGATCTCGCCGCGCATTGCCGGTGACACGACGGCCGGCAGGCAGGCCTCGATGAGCCTGGTGAGCCTGGGCACCCACATCGCCAAGGCGCTCAAGCGCTTGGCCGACGTGAAGGCTGCCACACAGGCGATGAAATCGACGATGGGCAGCCTCAAGAGCATTCTGCCGACCGATTTCCCGTCGATCGGCGTGCCGTGGCTGATCGAGGCCGCAACGGCGATGTACGGCGGGGTGCGCGTGGCCGAAAAGATCCCGCAGCTGGCCAACCTGGTGATCTCGAACGTGCCCGGCCCGCCGGTGCCGCTGTACCTCGCGGGCGCTCGCATGTTGATGAACCACCCAGCGTCCAACATCACGCACGGGCTGGCGCTGAACATCACGGTGCAGAGCTGCGACCGCTCGCTCGACTTCGGACTGATGGCCGACGCCGTGGCGATGCCCGACGTGCGCGACCCGGCCGACGCGATCCGGATCGCCTTCGACGACATCCGGGCGCTGCCGCGGCCCGGCAGCCACGACGACGACGAATACGGCGCGGACTGGGCGCGGTGCTGAGCCGCTCGCGACGCAGCGTCGGCAAGGTGGTGTCGGCCGCCGCCGGGGGGCCTCGGTGGGCTGGTGCCGGGTGCTGTGAAGACGGGGGTCGCGACGGCGTTGTCCAACGTGGCGCAGGGCCTGCTGGAAGCCGCGCTGCGGCAGGCGTTGACCCAGGCGACCGCACCAGCGAGCGCTGCTCAGCGCAAGCGCCCGCACAGCCGATAAGATCGATTCGAGGTGGACCCGTTCCACCATCGCCCTGACCACCATCATGCGAGCCGCGAATCGATGCCCTCATGAACGCTCTCAGACGCAAGCTGTCATCGTCCCGCGCGCCGGTCCCCGAGCCGCACGGCGTCGCAACCGCGCCCGGTGCATGGCGAATGCTGCTGGAGGCACGCGCGCCGTTCGAATTGGCCGCCACGCTCGCCGCCATCCCCTGGCTGAGCCGGCTGCCGCGCGGCGATGGCCATCCGGTGCTCGTCATTCCCGGTCTGGGTGCGAACGACGTGTCGACCTTGCCGTTGCGGCGCTTTCTCGACCAACTCGGCTACGTCACCCACCCCTGGGGGCAGGGCTTCAATTTCGGACCGCGGCAGGGCGTGCTGCAGCGCTGCAACGACGACGTGCGGGCCATGTTCGCACGCCATGCGCAGCCCGTCAGCCTGATCGGTTGGAGCCTGGGCGGCCTGTATGCGCGCGAACTGGCCAAAGAACTGCCCGACCACGCGCGCTGCGTCATCACGCTGGGCACGCCGTTCACCGGCCACCCGCAAGCCACCAACGCGTGGCGGTTCTATCAATTCGTCAGCGGCCACAGCCCGCACGACCCGCACCTGCTGGAAAAGCTGCGACAGGCGCCCACCGTGCCGACCACGTCGATCTACTCGCGCTCTGACGGCATCGTGGCCTGGCAATGCAGCATCAACGAGCCCGGCCCGCTGACCGAGAACATCGAGGTGCGGGCCAGCCACGTCGGCATGGGCCTGAATCCGCTGGCGCTTTATGTCGTGGCCGACCGGCTGGCGCAGCCTTTCGGCCAGTGGAAACCGTTCGAGAAGACCGCGGCGCGGCGCTGGTTCTTCCGCACCCATCTTTTGCGCACCCACCCGCACGGCGCCGTGTCGGCGGCGGCGAGCTGAACGGTACCGGTTCCGACCCGACGCGGCCGCGACGTGCAACTGTCCTGCAACGGCATCACCCTCGAGGTGGAAGACCACGGTTCGCCGCAAGGCGAGCCGATCCTGCTGATCATGGGTTTGGGCATGCAGCTGCTGGCCTGGCACGAGGGCTTCGTGGCCAGCCTGGTGTCCAGGGGCCATCGCGTGATTCGCTTCGACAACCGCGACGCCGGCCTGAGCCAGGGGTTCGACGAACTCGGCGCGCCGAATCTCATGATGGCGTCGCTGCGGTACGCGCTGCACCTGCCGATGCGCAGCCCCTACACGCTGGCCGACATGGCGGCCGACTCTGTGGGTGTGCTCGACGCGTTGGGCGTGCGCCGCGCCCATGTGTGCGGGGCGTCGATGGGCGGCATGATTGCGCAGCAAATGGCGTTTCGACACGCCGACCGGGTCGCCAGCCTGACCTTGATGATGACCAGCAGCGGTTCGCGCCGACTGCCCGGTCCTTCCGCCAGGGTGCGCCGTGCCATGCTGTCGCAGCCGCGCGATCCGCACGATGTGGCCAGCGTCGTCAACCATCTCTGGCGCCTGCTGCGGCTGATCGGCAGCCCCGGCTTTCCGGCCGACGAGGCTGAAATGAGCACGCAGCTCGAACGCGCCGTGCGCCGCGCGAACCGGCCGAACGGTGTGGCCCGGCAACTGCTGGCGATCGTGGCGGACGGTGACCGTTCGGCGTTGCTGGCCGCGATCAGGGCCCCCACGCAGATCATCCACGGGCTGCAAGATCCGCTGGTGCTCGCTTCAGCGGGCCGCGACCTGGCCCGGCTGGTACCGGGCGCCAGACTCGACCTCATCGAAGGCATGGGCCACGACCTGCCGCCAGCGTTGTGGCCGCGTTTCGTGGCCGACATCTGCGACGCGGCGGGCCGTGCCTGAGCCTGGGTACGCGGCGCCTGTCGCATGGCTTCCATCGACCCGGCTCGTTATTCAGCCCGCGCATAAGCAACAGCGAAATCGGTCGTTGGACGTCCATGTGGCTGGCCCTAGCATCCGCGTTCCTTTGTGAAAGCCACGCCGCGCCCGACCATGTCCGAACTGCCTTTGTCATTCAAGCCAAACCCCATCACGCGCCGCAGCGGCCTCGGCTTGCTGGTCGCCGCCGCCATGGTCGGCCTGTCGTCGCGTGCACGCGCTGCCGGCGCGTCGCTGCTCAACGTCAGCTACGACGTATCGCGCGAGTTCTACAAGGAATACAACGCCCTGTTCGCGGCCCACTGGAAGAAGACGAGTGGTGAAGACCTCACGCTGAACCAGTCGCACGGCGGCTCGAGCAAGCAGGCGCGCAGCGTGATCGACGGGCTCGAAGCCGACGTGGTCACGATGAACCAGGCCAACGACGTCGACGTGCTGGCCGACCGCGGCAAGCTCATTCCCGCCGACTGGGCCAAGCGGCTGCCCGACAACAGCGCGCCCACCACCTCGACCTCGGTGATCCTGGTGCGCAAGGGCAACCCGAAACAGATCCGCGACTGGGACGACCTGGGCCGCGCCGGCATCTCCGTGATCATCCCCAACCCGAAGACCTCGGGCAACGGCCGCTACACCTACCTGGCGGCGTGGGGCGCGGCGCTCAAGAAGGGCGTCGATCCCACGGCCGCGCAGGCGCTGGTGCGTCGCATCTTCGCCAACGTGCCGGTGTTCGACGGCGGTGGCCGCGCTGCCACCACCACCTTTGCGCAGCGCAAGATCGGAGATGCGCTCGCCACGTTCGAGAGCGAGGTGCCATTGATCACGCGCGAGTTCGGCAATGACTACGAGGTGGTGTATCCGGGCTGGAGCATCCTGGCCGAAAACCCGGTCAGCGTGGTCGACAGGGTGGTCGACAAGCGCGGCACGCGCAAACAGGCCGAGGCCTATTTGAAGTTCCTGTGGTCGGACGAAGGCCAGGAACTCGCCGCCAAGCACCACATGCGTCCGCGCTCGGCCAAGGTGATGGCCAAGTACGCGAAGCAGTTTCCCAAGCTGCAGTTGTTCACGGTCGACGAACTCTTCGGCGGCTGGAAAAAGGCGCAGAAGGACCACTTCGACGACGGCGCCCTGTACGACCAGATCCTTGCCGTGGCCAAGCGTTAGTCGGGCCCATGTCGTTGTTGTCGGTGCGTGGCCGGACGCCGTGGCGTTGCGGCGCGAACGGTCGGGGCCTCGGTCGCCCGGCCGGTGCGGCGGGTCGCTGATGTTCAGCCGCACCTTGCTGAAGCGGCACAGCGTGCTGCCGGGCTTCGACCTGGCGCTCGGGTTCACGTTGCTGTATCTCGGGTTCATCGTGCTGATTCCGTTGTCGGCCGCATTCCTGAAAACCTTCACGATGACCTGGCCGGCGTTCTGGGAGGCTGTCAGTTCGCCGCGCGTGGTGGCTTCGTACCGGTTGACCTTCGGCGCCTCGCTGGCAGCGGCGCTGCTCAACACCGGCTTCGGCCTGGTGATCGCGTGGGTGCTGGTGCGCTACGAGTTTCCGTTCAAGCGCATCGTCGATGCGTTGGTCGACCTGCCGTTTGCGCTGCCCACGGCGGTGGCCGGCATCGCGCTGACGGCGCTGTACGCCGAGAACGGCTGGATCGGTCAGTGGCTCAAGCTGATCGGTGTGAAGGTGTCGTACACGCCGCTCGGCGTGTTCGTGGCGCTGACCTTCATCGGGCTGCCATTCGTGGTGCGCACCGTCCAGCCGGTGCTGGAGGACCTGCAGAAAGAATTCGAGGAAGCCGCCGCCACGCTGGGGGCCAGCCGCCGCCAGACTTTTCTGCGCGTGATCCTGCCGATCGTCACGCCGGCGCTGCTGACCGGTTTCGCGCTGGCCTTCGCGCGCGCGCTGGGCGAGTACGGATCCGTCATCTTCATCGCCGGCAACATGCCGATGATTTCCGAGATCACGCCTCTGCTGATCATCACCAAGCTCGAGCAATACGACTACACGGGCGCCACGGCGATCGCGGTGGTGATGTTGGTGGCGTCGTTCGCGCTGCTGCTGGCAATCAACCTGCTGCAGGCGTGGACGCGCCGACGCCAGGGGCGCTGACCCGATGAATCCGGTCAACACGCTGAACCCGACGCTACCGGTCGGCGGTGCCGCCACGGTGCCGGTGCTGGGAGTGCCGCCGGGCCTTGCCGCGGTTGCGCGACCGGAACGGTCCACCGGCTCGGGACAACGGCCGCGCAGCGCGCTGGCGGCGACGGCCGAGCCGCCCTGGGTGCGGCGCACGCTGATCGGCGTCGCGCTGCTGTTCCTGACGCTGTTTCTGTTCGTGCCGCTGGCGGCGGTGTTCATCGAGGCCTTCAAGAAAGGCCTGGGTGTTTATGTCGCGGCCATCACCGAGCCCGATGCGGTGTCGGCGATCTGGCTGACCTTGGTCGCAGCTGCCATCTCGGTGCCGCTGAACCTGGTGTTCGGCGTGGCGGCCGCCTGGTGCATCGCCAAGTTCGAATTTCACGGCAAGAACCTGCTGCTCACGCTGATCGACCTGCCGTTTTCGGTGTCGCCGGTGATCGCCGGCCTGATCTATGTGCTGATCTTCGGCCTGCAGGGCTGGTTCGGCGAAAGCCTGCGCGAGCACGACATCAAGATCATCTTCGCGCTGCCCGGCATCGTGCTGGCCACGCTGTTCATCACGTTTCCGTTCGTCGCGCGCGAGCTGATCCCGCTGATGCAGGCGCAGGGACAGGAACAGGAAGAGGCGGCGCGCGTGCTCGGCGCCTCGGGCTGGCAGATGTTCTGGCGCGTCACCATGCCCAACGTGAAATGGGCGCTGCTGTACGGCGTGATTCTGTGCAACGCCCGCGCGATGGGCGAGTTCGGCGCGGTCAGCGTGGTGTCGGGCCACATTCGCGGGCAGACCAACACGATGCCGCTGCACATCGAGATCCTCTACAACGAATACCAGTTCGCGGCGGCCTTTGCCGTGGCCTCGTTGCTCGCCTTGCTGGCACTCGTGACACTGGTGCTCAAGTACGCGGTGGAACAGCGCGTCAAGGACCAGAAGCGCACTCCGGGAGGCAGAAGCGAATGATTGCCTTGAGCGTAGGCACGAAGCGACGGCAAGAACCGGCAAGAAACGTCGGTGAGAAGCGGACGCAGGACGCACAGGCAAGAAGCGAAAGCAGTCGCAAATGAAACCTGAAACGAAGCGAATGAAAGGCCGCCAGCCATGAGCATCGAGATCCGCGATCTGAGCAAGCGCTTCGGGGCCACCGTGGTCTGCGACAAGCTCAATCTGGACATTCCGTCGGGCGAACTGGTGGCGTTGCTCGGGCCGTCCGGCTCGGGCAAGACCTCGCTGCTGCGCATCATCGCGGGGCTCGAGCGGCCCGACTCGGGCTCGGTGCTGTTCCACGGCGAGGACGCCACCTTCAACGACGTGCGCGACCGTCAGGTCGGTTTCGTGTTCCAGCACTATGCGTTGTTCGGTCACATGAGCATCTTCGAGAACGTCGCCTTCGGGCTGCGCGTTCGGCCCAAGGCCACGCGGCCGAGCGAGGCGCAGATCACCGAGAAGGTCAACCAGCTGCTCCAACTGGTGCAGCTCGACTGGCTCGGCGACCGCTTCCCGCACCAGCTGTCGGGCGGCCAGCGCCAGCGCATCGCGCTGGCGCGCGCGCTCGCCGTCGAGCCCAAGGTGCTGCTGCTCGACGAGCCGTTCGGCGCGCTCGACGCCAAGGTGCGCAAGGAGCTGCGGCGCTGGCTGCGCCGCCTGCACGACGAGATGCATGTCACCAGCGTGTTCGTCACGCACGACCAGGACGAGGCGATGGAAGTGGCCGATCGCGTGGTCGTGATGAACCACGGCCGCATTGAGCAGGACGGTACGCCCGACCAGGTCTACGACCACCCGGCGACACCGTTCGTGCTGCAATTCCTGGGCGATGTGAATCTGTTTCACGGCCGCTTCGGTCATGCGCCGGGCGGCACCACGCCGGCCGACGAAGTGAGCTATGTGCGTCCGCACGAACTGGAGATCGTCGCCGCGCCGCAGGACGGAACGCTTGCCGTCACGCTGTCGCAGGCGCTGACGGTGGGTCCGCGCACGCGTGTCGAGTTCAAGCGGCTCGACGACGGCAGCTTTGTCGACGTCGAGTTGCCGCGCAGCGACTACAACGCCTTGCGCGACCGGCTCGGGCTGCAAAACGGCAGCCTCGTGCATCTGCTGCCAAGGCGCATCACACGCTTCACCGCCGGTCTGCAACCGAGCGGTGGCGAGGTGCTCGATCCAGCCGCGATGATCTGAGCGAGGGCGTCACGAGCCACTGAGCCAGCCGAACAGCAGCGGCATCAGCAGCGGCATCAGCAGCGAGGCGAACAGCACTTGCAGGCCAAGTGCGATGCCGGCGTAGGCACCGGCGTCCGGATGCACCTGCAACGCGCGCGCGGCGCCGATGCCGTGCGCCGTGGTGCCGAGCGCGAAGCCGCGCACCGCCCATGAATCGATGCGCAGCAGATCGAACAGGTACTTGGCCGACAGCGCACCCACCATGCCGGTCACCACCGCAAACACCGCGGCCAACGCAGGCACGCCGCCGATGCGCTCGGCGATGCCCATCGCGACCGGTGCCGTCACCGACTTCGGCGCCAGCGACCGGATCACTTCGCCCGGCAGGTCGAATGCCCAGCCCAGCGCGACCGCAGCGCCAACGGCCGCCAGCCCGCCGGCCAGTGCGGCCACGGTCAGCGCGACGCCGCGGCTGCGCAACTCTGCACGCCGCATCCACAACGGCCAGGCCAGCGCCACCACGGCGGGGCCCAGCAGCACATGCACGAACTGCGCACCCGCAAAATAGCTCGGGTACGAGGTGCGGGTGGCCAGCAGCACGGTGCCGATACAAACGACGGACCACAGCACGGGATTCGCCCACGGGGCGCGCCGCACCCGTTCATACAACAGGTTCGCCAGCACATAGGTCACGAGCGTGGCCGTCAGGCCGAACAGCGGCGTCGACGACAGGTAGACCCACAGCTGCACGAAGTCATTCATCGCCGGGTTCCGACGGTCGGGCTAGCGTGGCCAAGGGCAGCAGGCCGCGCAGCACCAGAGCGGTCACCGCCAAGCCGAACCAGGTGGACAACACGATCACGGCCAGCAGCCGCAAGCCGTGGGTCGACACCAGGTCGAGGTGCGTGATGACGCCAACGCCGATCGGCACGAACAGCAGTGACAGATGCGCCAGCAACAGTTCTGCCGCGGCCTGCACGGGCTCACGCAACCAACCGATCTGCAAGGCGGGCAGCAGCAGCGCCATGCCGATCACGGGTCCGGGGAACGGCAGCGACAGGGCATGCGCGATGGCTTCGCCGATCGCCTGCAGCAGCAACAGAATGGACAATCCGCACAGCGCATTCATGGGGGCAACACGAGCGTCGCTGCGGTTGGTGCGGCGTGGCGAATCAACCCGCCACCGGTACGGGTGGCGGCAGGGTCGCCACCCTGCTCGGCTGCGCCGCTGCTCAGCGGCCGCCGCCGGGGCGTTCGGGCGTGTCGAGCCCCTTGATCGGCGCGTTTGTCTTGTCCGCGCCGATCTCGACCAACTTGTCGTCGATCGCCCGGTCCTTGAAATTCTCGGGCTGCTCGGTGGTGGCGTCGTGTTCCGAGCGTTTCAGCGCCTCACGCTGGTTCAGATCGGCATTCGACTGGGGAGTGTGGTCGGGCATGGCTGTCTCCGGTTCCGGGCCACGGCCATGTGCCGCTGGTTGAGGGTAGACAGGCGGTCGGCGGCGCGCTGTCGGCAGACGGCGCCACACCGGGCCGGACAGCGCCTACGCCGTCGCTGGCGGCCAGGAGCCTCGTTTGCCAGCGATACATCAATGTAGCGATAGAACGGCATGGCCGAATTCACCGGAGTGATCGAATGACCCAGATGAAAGTTGCGATCTTCGTCGAGCCGGGACGCATCGTGCTCGACGAAAAGCCGATCCCGGACGTCGGCCCGCTGGACGCCCTTTTGCGTGTTACCACCACGACGATCTGCGGCACGGATGTGCACATCCTGAAGGGCGAATATCCGGTGGCGAAGGGTCTGACGATCGGCCACGAGCCGGTCGGTGTGATCGAGCGACTGGGCGCAGCTGTCAGCGGCTATCGCGAAGGCCAGCGTGTGGTGGCCGGCGCCATCACACCCAGCGGCTGGAGCAATGCCTGCCTGTGCGGCGTGGGTTCTCAGGACGGCGCCGGCAGCGTGCACGGCTGGAAGGCGATGGGCGGGTGGAAGTTCGGCAACACGATCGACGGCTGTCAGGCCGAGTACGTGCTCGTGCCCGACGCGATGGCCAACCTGGCGCCGGTGCCCGACGGCCTGAGCGATGAACAAGTGCTGATGTGCCCGGACATCATGTCGACCGGATTCAGCGGCGCCGAAAGCGCGGGCATCCGCATCGGCGATGTCGTCGCCGTGTTCGCGCAGGGCCCGATCGGTCTGTGCGCCACGGCCGGTGCGCGGCTCAGCGGTGCCAGCGTGGTGATCGGCGTCGACCGGCTGCCTGAGCGTCTGCGCATGTCGAAGCAGATGGGTGCCGATCACGCGATCGACAGCACGCAGCTCGACCCGGTCGACGAGATCATGCGGCTGACCGGGGGCCGCGGCGTGGATGTCGCCATCGAGGCGCTGGGCACGCAGCAGACCTTCGAAGCCGCGCTGCGCGTGTTGCGGCCGGGCGGCACGCTGTCGAGCCTGGGCGTCTATTCGACCGACCTGAAGATTCCGCTCGGCGCCTTTGCCGCGGGGCTCGGCGACCATCGCATCATCACCACGCTGTGCCCGGGCGGCAAGGAACGCATGCGCCGCCTGATGTCGGTGATCGAGGGCGGCCGGGTCGACTTCGGCGCGCTGGTGACGCACCGCTTCAAGCTCGACGACATCGAGACGGCCTACGACCTGTTCGCCCACCAGCGCGACGGCGTGCTGAAAGTCGCGATCACGCCTTGACACCAGACAGCCGGCCTGCCGGACGTCGCCGCAGGCCGTCGCGCAGATGTCACTTGCATGCGCGACCCGCCAGTCCGTCGTTATCCAGCCAAGACGCAAAAACGCCCGCAGCCCGAGCCGATAGTGGCGAATTGTCAGGCCAGGTGTGCCGCTGCCAGCAGGGCTTGGGTGTAAGCCTCGCGCGGTGAAGCGAACAGCGCCTGTGCCTCGCCTTCCTCGATCACGCGGCCGTCTTTCATCACCATCACGCGGTGAGACATGGCGCGCACCACCGCCAGGTCGTGGCTGATGAAGACATAGCTCATGCCGTAGCGGCGCTGCAGGTCGCCCAGCAGCACCAGCACCTGCTGCTGCACCGAGACGTCCAGCGCGGAGGTCGGTTCGTCCAGCACCAGCACTTCGGGTCGCAACACCACGGCGCGGGCGATCGCGATGCGTTGCCGCTGGCCGCCGGAAAACTCGTGCGGATAACGCTGCAGCACGCCCGCCACGCCCTTCGATTCGCTCAAGCCCACTTCGTCGAGCATGGCCAGCACGAGCGTGTCGCGTTCCGTGCGCGACAGTTCGGCGCGGTGCAGCGCCAGGCCTTCGCCGACGATCTGCCCAACCGTCATGCGCGGACTGAGCGCGGCAAAGGGGTCCTGGAAGACCACTTGCATGCGCTTGCGCATGGCCCGCAGCACGCCGCGCTCGGCGTTGTCGATGCGCTGGCCACCCATCAGCACTTCACCGCTCGACAGCGGTTGCAGCGCCAGCAGCGCCATGCCCAGCGTGGTCTTGCCGGAGCCCGATTCGCCGACGATGCCCAGCGTCTCGCCGCGCCGCAAGGTGAGCGTGGCCTGGCGCACGGCCGTGAACAACCGCTTGCCGAACCAGCCCTGCGCGATCGCGAAACTCACGCCGACATCGCGCGCCTCGATCAGCCGCGCGGCGTCGTCGGCCACTGGCTGCACGACACGCTGCGGCCGACTGGACATCAGCTTCTTCGTGTACGCGTGTTGCGGGTCGGCGAATACCGCGGCCGTGTCACCCGTCTCGACCAGCCGGCCGCGTTCCATCACGCCGACCCGGTGTGTGAAGCGGCGCACCAGATTGAGGTCGTGCGTGATGAACAGCAGCGCCATGCCCAGCTCCGCCTGCAACTCGTCGAGCAGCGCCAGGATTTGCGCCTGGATCGTGACGTCGAGCGCGGTGGTCGGCTCGTCGCAGATCAGCAGCTTGGGCCGGCAGGCCAGCGCCATCGCGATCATCGCGCGCTGGCGCTGCCCGCCCGACAACTGGTGCGGGTAGGCATCGATGCGCCGTTCGGGCTCGGGGATGCCGGTGCGGCGCAGCAGCTCGACGGCGCGCAGGCGCGACTCGCGCGGGCGCAGCGCCTCGTGCATTTCCAGCACTTCGATGATCTGGTTGCCCACGGTGTACAGCGGATTCAGCGCCGTCATCGGCTCCTGGAAGATCATCGCGATGTCGGCACCGCGAATGCCCTGCATCTCACGCTCGGAGCGGGCGGTCAGGTCCACGCCGTCGAAGCCGATGCGGCCTTCGGTGGCCGAGCCGGCCACCAGCCGCAGCACCGACAGCGCGGTGATCGACTTGCCAGAGCCCGATTCGCCGACCAGCGCGAACTTCTCGCCGCGGGCGATGCTGAACGAGACGTCGTTCACCACCGTGCTCGATCCGAACCGCACCGTCAGGTGCTCGATCTGCAGCAGCGGCGGCGCGTCGCCTGCGATGCGGTCCGCGGCGTCGTTCGAGGTGCCGTGTGCGGTGCCGTGCGCGGTGTCGTGCATGGAACGTGCGCCGCTCGTCATGACTTGCGCGTGTCGAAGGCGTCGCGCAGCGCATCGCCGATGAAGGTCAGCAGCAGCATCGTCACGGTCAGCAGCAAGAAGGTCGGCACGATGATCCACCACGCGTCGAGGCTGTCCTTGCCCTGCTTGAGCAACTCGCCCAGCGACGGCACCGACGAAGGCACGCCGAGGCCAAGGAAGTCGAGCGAGGTCAGCACCAGGATCGCACCGCCCATGCGAAACGGCAGGAACGTGATGACCGGCGTGAGCGAATTGGGCAGCACATGGCGCCACATGATCTGCGCGCTGCTCAGGCCGAGCGCGCGCGCCGACTTGACGAACTCGAGCGACCGATTGCGCAGGAATTCGGCGCGCACGTAGTCGGACAGCCCGATCCAGCCCCACAGCGACAGCAGCACCAGCAGCAACAGCACGGACGGCTCGAAGATCGACGCGATGATGATCAACAGGTAGAGCTCGGGCACGGCGCCCCAGACCTCGATGACACGCTGCAGCAGCAGGTCGGTGCGTCCGCCGAAATAGCCCTGCACGGCGCCCATCAGGATGCCGATCACGGTGCCGGTGAAGGTCAGGGCGATGGCGAACCAGATGCTGACCCGAAAACCGTACAGCAGCCGCGCCACCATGTCGCGTCCCGAGCGATCGGTGCCGAGCCAGTTGGTCGCGTTCGGCGCGGCCGGCGGCGGCAGGCGGGCGAAATAGTCGGTCGAAGTCGCCGAATGCGGGTTCAGCGTGCGCAGCGACCAGTTGCCCGGCCGGTCGAGCAGGTCCACCACCAGGGGATCCTTCCAGTCGGCCGGCGTGGCGAAGTCGCCGCCGAGCGCGGCATCGCTCGGGTTGCTGACGAAGGGGTAGAACGTGGCGCCGTTGACGTGCGCTATGAAGGGCCGGTCGTTGCTGACCAATTCGCCCAGCGTGGCCACCACCAGCATCACCAAGAAGATCCACAGCGATCGGTGGCCGAGGCGGTTGCGCTTGAAGCGTGCCAGGGCCCGCTGGTTGGGCGACATCGGCGTGGGCGGCAGCGCGCTGCCTGCCGCGCTGGATGTGCCGGCCGACGCGTCGGCCACGGTGCTGCTCATCGCTCGGCCGCTCCGAACTGCACGCGCCGGTCGACCACGACATAAAGCACGTCCGACACCAGCTTGACCACCAATCCGATCAGCGTAAACACATAGAGTGAGCCGAGCACCACCGGATAGTCGCGCCGGATCACCGCCTCGTACCCCAGCAAGCCCAGCCCGTCGAGCGAGAACAGTGTCTCGATCAGCACCGAGCCCGCGAAAAAGGCGCCGATGAAGGCCGCCGGAAATCCGGTGACCAGCGGGATCAGCGCATTGCGGAAGATGTGCTTGTAAAGCACGCGACGCTCCGACACGCCCTTGGCGCGTGCCACCAGCACGTACTGCTTTCGCATCTCCTCGACGAAGGTGTTCTTGGTCAGCATCGTCAGCGCCGCGAAGCTGCCGATCACCAGGCAGGCCAGCGGCAGCGTCAGGTGCCAGAAGTAGTCGGTGATGCGGGCCGGCCAGCTCAGCTCTTCCCAGTTGTCCGACACCAGCCCGCGCAACGGAAACCAGTCGAAGAAGGTGCCGCCGGCGAACATCACGATGAGCAGCACGCCCAGCACGAAGCCGGGAATCGCGTTGCCGATCAACACCACGGTGGTGGTGGCCGTGTCGAAGCGGCTGCCTTCGCGCACTGCCTTGGCGATGCCGAGCGGGATCGACACCAGGTACGAGATGAGGAAAGTCCACAGGCCCAGGCTGATGGACACGGGCAGCTTCTCGAAAATGAGCTGCGAGACGGACTTGTTCTGCATGAAACTCTTGCCGAGGTCGAACGTGGCGAAGCTGACGAGCATTTCGACATAACGCACGTGTGCCGGCTTGTCGAAGCCGTACAGCTTCTTCAACTCCTCGATCTGCTTCTTGTCGATGTCGCGACTCGCCTTGTACGCGCCTTCACCGCCTTTTTGCGAGGCCCGCGCTTCGGCCAGCACTTGTTCGACGGGCCCGCCGGGCACGAACTGGATCACGATGAACGTGATCGTCAACACACCCAACAGCGTGGGCACCATCAGCAGCAAGCGTTTGAGGATGTAGGCAAGCATCGGGTCAGCGCGGCGCGGCGGGCGGGTTGTCCTTGAGCCACCAGGTCCACAGCGGCCACGGCTGCGAATTGCTGGACGGGTACGAGTCTGCGGCGAAGTATTTGGCCCGCACCGCCGGCATGCCGAAGCGGTTCCAGTACGAGATCTGCTCGGTGGGCTGATACACCTGCGGGATTTGGTAAAAGCTCCAGGTCACGATCCGGTCGAGGGCGCGCGCCGCGGTCTGCAATTGATCGAGCGTCTGCACCTTGGCCATCACGTCGATCAGGTGGTCGACCGCCTTGCTCTTGACGCCGCGATAGTTGCCGTTGCCCGGTTCGTCGGCCGACTTGCTGCTGTACGACGAGGCCAGGTCGCCCGCGCTGGGCAGCGTGAAATCGCCTTCGACGATCACCACCACATCGAAGTCGTAGGCATCCAAACGCCTCCCGTACAACGAAAAGTCGACGGTGCGCTCCTTCATCTTGATGCCGAGCTTTTCGAGGTTGCGCTGGTAGTCGAGCATGCGGCCCGGCGAGCCCGGCTCCATGTATTCGAACTCGAACGCTTCGCCCTTGGCATTGCGCAGAATGCCGTCGCTGCCGACCTTCCAGCCGGCCTGCGCCAACAGGTCGCGCGCCTGCCGCAGGTGTTCGCGCAGCGCATTGGGCCCGGTCAGGTTGCTCGGCGGCACCCAGGCCGGCCCGAACACGCGGGGCGGCAGTTCGGCGCGAAACGGCTCGAGCAGTTTCAGCTCGTCGGCCGATGGTGAGCCTTGCGCGGCGAACGGCGAGTTGTTGAACACGCTGTACGAATGGCCGAAGGTGCCGTAGAGGTTGTAGCGGTCGAAGTCCCACGCCAGCATGAGGGCCTCGCGCACCCGCACGTCCTGGAACAGCGGGCGTCGCGTGTTGAAGTGCATCGACTGCAGACCCTGGCCGGTCTCGACCTTCAACGCGGCCTTGACGATGCGGCCGTCGTCCCACTTCGGGCCCTTGTGCTGGCGTGCCCACGCGCTGGCACGGTATTCCTTGAAGATGTCGAATTCGCCGGCCTTGAAGGCCTCGCGGGCCACGGCGTCGTCGTTGTACATCCGGTAGCGCACGCGATCGAAATTGAAGTAGCCGCGGCGGCTCGCAATGTCGGCGCCCCAGTAATTCGGGTTGCGCTTGAACACGATGCGGCTCGGCATGTCGTAGCTCTCGATCAAATAGGGGCCGGTCGCGATCGGTGGCTCGGTGACGACCTCGTCGAACTTCTTGCCGGCGCCCCATTTGGGCGAGAACACCGAGATCGAGCCGGCCGTGAACACGGCGTCGATCGAGCGCGCCTTCAAGTCGATGCGCACCGTGCGCGCATCCACCGCGACCGCGCGCTCCAGGTCGGCCAGGCCGGTCTGAACGCCGGGCGAGGCCTCCTTGCTTTTCAAGCGCTCGAGTGACCACACCACGTCGGCCGGCGTCACCGGGTCGCCGTTGCTGAAGCGCGCTTTCGGGTGGAGGCGAAACGACACCGACGACAGGTCGGGCGCCACATACATCGATTCGGCCAACACGCCGTACATCGCCAGCGGCTCGTCCATCGACAGGATCGCCAGCGGCTCAAGCATGAACATCGACAGTCCGGCAGGCGCCACGCCGCGGGTGGTGTATGGATTGAACTTGTCGAAGCTCGAGCGCCGGTCGGGGTTGCGCAAATTCAGCGTGCCGCCTTTGGGTGCCTGCGGGTTGACATAGTCGAAGTGAGCGAAGCCGGCCGGGTATTTGGGTTCGGTGTAGGCGGCGAACGCATGCATCCAGCGTCCGGTGTTGAGCGGCGCCGCCACCGAGGCGGCCGGGGCCGGCAGTGCAGCCACCGACGTGGCAGCCTGTGCCGTCGGGATCAGGAGCGACAGGCTGGCAAGCGTGCTCGCCAGGATGCACACAGCGGGTCGGAGCCAGTCGCACAGCACGAGGTCGCTGCGAAATAGGATCATTCGCATGGCGCGAATGGTAGGCGATGCCGAGCCGCAACGCAGCGCTTAGCCTCGTCCAACGTGGTGTGACCGCTGGCGGTCGGCGTCACGGCGTCGGGCCGGTTCGCGTCGGTGCGTGGCCATGCTGAACCGCGTTTGCAGCCCAGAGGCTTGACATGGCGATGGAGTGAACCGACAGGCGCCTTGGAAAATCATGGCGGGACGTCGGCCCGGTCGACCAGCGTGCCGCCCTGAATCGACCTGACGCCGCGGCCTTGCTTGCCGACCCGCGTTGCCGGACGGCTGCATTCAATGCCAGAAAGGGGCTGGATGTCGACGCCATCGATCGACCTGATGCTGCATGCGATCTTTTCCGACCGGTGGTCGATCGCCTTCATCGGGTCGACGCACTGGCCGACGAGACTGCCTCCGCGCACCGCGACCGAGCTGGCGTTCTGCGACAGCTGGAACGCCTGTCGATGGCTGTCGATGGCTGAATCTGCTCAGCGCGTCCCGGGCCGCACTTTGGGCCAGCGTCGCGCCGGTACCGGCTTCGCCTCCCACCCGTCACGTCGGGCTGCGAGCCTGAACAGCGGGGGCACTGAGGCCCACCGCCAAGCGGCATTTGCTCGGCCGGTGGGCCATCGACAACCGGCCGACGCCCACCGAGGCTCCCGTCGAATGACTCAACGGGGCCGCTCAGTGCGTCGAGGTCAAAGGCGTTCGAATACGGCAGCGATGCCTTGGCCGCCGCCGATGCACATCGTCACCAGCGCATAGCGGCCGCTGGTGCGGTGCAGTTCGTAGACAGCCTTGGTGGCCAGAAACGCTCCCGAGCAACCGATCGGGTGGCCGAGGGCGATCGCGCCGCCGTTCGGGTTGACCTTGGTCAGGTCGAACTCTAGCCCGCGCGCCACCGCGATGGCCTGGGCGGCAAAGGCTTCGTTCGACTCGATCACGTCCATCTGGTCGAGCGTCAGGCCCCCCTTTTTCAGGGCCAGCTTGGTGGCCGGGATCGGGCCTTCGCCCATCACGTCGTTCGGCACCCCGGCGACGGCGTACGACACCAGGCGCGCCAGTGGCTTGTGACCGTGCGTGGCGGCGACGGCGGCATCGCCCAGCACGAAGAATGCGGCGCCGTCGTTGATGCCCGAAGCATTGCCGGCGGTCACGGTGCCACCTTCTTTCTTGAAGGCCGGCTTCATCTTCGCCAAAGCCTCGAGCGTGGTGCCCGCCTTGACGTGCTCGTCGGTGTCGAAGATGACCTCGCCCTTGCGCGTCTGCTTCACGATCGGAAAGATCTGCGACTTGAACCGGCCTTCGGCAATCGCCGCGGCAGCCCGGCGGTGCGATTCGACGGCGAGCGCATCCTGCTCCTCGCGGGTGATGCCCCACTTGGTAACGAGATTTTCGGCCGTGATGCCCATGTGCCCCACGCCGAACGGGTCGGTCAGAGTGGCCACCATCATGTCGATCAGCTTGGTGTCGCCCATGCGGGCGCCGGTGCGCATCGCCGGAGACAGGTAGCCGCCGCGGCTCATCACTTCGACGCCGCCGCCGATGCCGTAGTCGCAGTCGCCGAGCAGGATGTTCTGTGCTGTCGTCACGATGCCTTGCAGACCCGAGGCGCACAGCCTGCCCACCGACATGGCAACACTGTCCATCGGCAGTCCGGCCTGGATCGCTGCAACGCGCGCGACGTACGGGAAGCGCGATTCGGTCGGGATCGTGTTTCCCACGGTCACATAGTTGATGGCCTTCGGGTCGACGCCGGAGCGCTTGACCGCTTCTTTCATCACCAAGCCGGCCAGTTCAGCCGGTTCGATGTCGGCCAAACCGCCGCCGAAAGTGCCGATCGCCGACCGGGCCGCGCCCAGAACCACCACGTCTCGCTTGCTCATGACCTTGCTCCTTGATTGATTGAAATACCACCAGAACACCGTTCAACGACGCGGGCCCGTTAGGCCTGGAATTGCTTTGGACCTTCAAGGCCTGGATGAATCGCGCAACGGCGCCAGCAACTGTTGGATCGCAGCGCCTTTTAAACTGTTTAACCCTCCACCACCCCCGGGCGGCCCCCATCGAAAACGTGGCACTTGTACGAAAACACGATGGTGTTGCCCAGATCGAAAGCGACGACGAACAGACGTCGGAAACTCCCTCGCAGACTGCCCACGATGCGGTCTGCCATGACCCGCAGGCTTTGATCACCGACATGCGCAACATTCACCGTGCTTCTGTCAAGCCGCACCAAGTCGAGACGGTCGACGCAGAAGCGCTGGAAAACCACACTTGATGGTAGACCATCGCTGTCGAAATCGTTACCTTCAGGACGTCAATGCGAGTGACTGTTGCGTGCAATCAGGGCCGGCCTTGCCGCAATGCGTCGGTCATCGCCTGCGAGTCCCGTCAGACGCGACTCGGCAATGAGTTCGCGATCGGGCCGAGCTCTTGTGGCTTTGTGCGACACCGACCAGAAGTGTCAAAATCAATGTGCCAGTTTTTAAAAATCAAAACAACTTCTAGTAATCTCGATGCGGGTGCCCAGAAGGCCTGTTTGTGTGAAAGATCGACGGTCTGCAGCGCAAATGACCGCCCTGGGCAGACTGATGTGGTGCAGTCCGGTGCGCACAGTGCAAGTGCAAATGTTCGAGCAGATCGGGGTAGTACCAATGGCATTTCACACTGCAAAGCTTCTCGCTTGCTGCCGGCCTGCCGATGGTGACCCACCCGCCTTTCGGTGGTGCCGATTGACTCGGGCACCTGCTCTTGTTGTCCTCTTGATGGCTGCCGTTCTGGCGGCCGGAGTGCCGGGTCGCGTCGACGCCGCGGTGGTGCAGCCCACTCGCGATGATGAGGTGGTGGAAACCCTGCCGGCCGTGTCGGGCAACCGGGCGGAGTTGAGGCGCTTGCGCCAACAACAGGCCGCGAGTCCGGGTTCTGTCGAAGCTTCGGTGCTGCTGTCCAGACGCTACCTGGACGAAGCACGCAGCCAAGGCGATCCACGGTATGCCGGGCTGGCCTTCGCGGCCCTCGCGGCATGGCCAACGCCGGCCACGGCGCCCGATGATGTGCTCTTGCTGCAAGCCACGCTGCAGCAGTTCATCCATGACTTCGACACGTCCGCAGCCAACCTGGAACGGTTGGTGAAGCGCAATCCCGGCAACGCGCAGGGCTGGTTGACGCTGGCCACGGTTCGGCGTGTGCAAGGCCGCTACGCTGATTCTGACCTTGCGTGCGCCAGCCTGCTCGCCGTCAAAGCCGGGCCGAGTGACCTTTATGCGCGAGCCTGCCAGGCAGAAAACGCCAGCCTGCGCGGCGATTTCGAGCAGGCGCGCAAGCTCGTCACGGGCCTGCTGAGTGCCACACGCCTCGATGGGTCTGCGCGCAACTGGCTCCTGACGACACTGGCGGAGAGCGAGGCGCGCGCCGGCCGCCCGGAACAAGCCGAAGCGGCCTACCAGGAGGCGCAGGCCGCGCAGTTCGATGCCTACACCGCGCTGTCCTACGCTGACTTCCTGCTCGACGCCCAGCGTCCGGTCGACGCGCTCGCCCAGTTGCGGGGGCAAAAACGCACCGATGCCGTTTTGCTGCGGTTGGCGATCGCCGGCACCCAGGCCCGCGATCGGCAGGCCGTCGGCGACGTGGCCGAGTTGCGGCAGCGCTGGGCATTGGCCAATCAGCGCCCCGAGGCGCGCACCACGCACGCCCGGGAAGGTGCCATGTTCGCGCTGTGGATCGACAAGTCGCCGCAGCGCGCACTCGAACTGGCGCGTGAGAACGTCAAACACCAGCGTGAGCCACTGGACATCCTCGTGTTCGCCAAGGCCGCTGCGGCCAGCCAGGACGCGGCGGCGCTGCGCGAAGTCGCCGCGCTGACCCAAACCATGGGGCTTCGTGACAAGCGTGTCGATGCGCTGCTGTAAGGCCTGGCTGGCTGGGGCGTGCCTGCTGGTCGGCACGCTGGCGCAGGCCCACAAATCGAGCGATGCCTATGTGCATGTGAGCGGTGGCGGTGGTGCCGCGGTCGTGGTCAGGGTGGACGTCGCGCTGCGTGACCTGGACGTCGCACTGGACCTTGACACCAGTGGCGACGGCAAGTTGACATGGGCAGAGGTCCGAACCGCCTGGCCGGTCATCGAGGCCTATGTGCAGGCGCACTTCCGCGTTGATGGTTGTGCGCTGCCTGCCGCCACGCGAACGCTAGAACGCCGGATCGACGGCGTCTACGCGGCGCTGCAGTGGCAGCCCGATTGTCGGCCTGCCGGAGCACCGTCGATCCGCTATTCGATGCTGGCTGAGGTCGACCCCACGCACCGCGGCATCGCACGCATCGAATGGGCGGGCGCCGCGTCCGTGCTGCGGGTGTTGGTGCCTCGGGCCGGTGACACGCAGCAGTCTGCGCCGGCAACACAGGCCGAAGCACAAGTCGGCACTGCCTCGCCGCAGGGACAGGGGTCGGCTTCTGACGAGGGCCGTGCGGCGCGGCGCCCCACCGACGCAGTCGTCGCACCCGAAGCTGAAACGCCTGAAGCGGTTGCACCGCTTCAATTTTTGAGCGAGGGTGCTCGGCACATCCTGACCGGCTACGACCACGTGCTGTTTCTGATCTGCCTGTTGCTGCCGTCTGTGATGCGCCGCACCGCGCAAGGTTGGCAGCCGGTCGAACGGCTGTCGCAGGCTTTGTGGCCGGTGGCCGGTATCGTCACTGCCTTCACCATCGCTCATTCGATCACGCTTGCATTGGCGGCCACCGGCACCTTGTCACTGGCGCCGGCGGTCATCGAGCCGGCTATTGCCGTCACGATCATCCTGGCGGCACTGGACAACGTGCGCTCGATCTTCGGCGGCCGGCGAGCCCTCGTGACGTTTACGTTCGGTCTCATCCACGGCTTCGGCTTCGCCGGCGTGTTGGCAGAGTTGAAACTGCCTCCCGGCCAGTTCGCCTGGGCTTTGCTGCAATTCAACATCGGTCTCGAACTGGGCCAGTTGCTGATCGTGGTCGTGGTCAGCACCATCCTGTACGGGCTGCGCCGCAGCATTCACTATCCCCGCTGGTTCATCCGTGGCGGCTCTGTCGCGGCGATGGTGCTGGGCGCACTGTGGCTCGTGGAGCGCACCGTCAATGTATCGCTCCTGTCGCTGTGATGATGGCCGTGCACTGAACCGCCGCCGTTGAAGCGGGCGACTCTGCGTTCGACCCCGCACCAGATTTCGCGCCTGGTCTCTCGCCAGATCGCGCGCTTCATCTCACGGCCAAAACGCTAATCGCGCAGGAAGGTCAGCAAGTCTTTTGTCAACCGCGCCTTGTGCGTCGCAAACAGGCCGTGCGGTGCATCCGCGTACTCGATCAACAGTGACTGCGGAATTCCTTTCGCCGCAGCGCGCCCGCCGGCGTCGATCGGCACCGTCTTGTCGGCCGTGCCGTGGATGATCAAGGTGGGGACCTTGAAGGCGGCAAGGTCGGGACGAAAGTCGGTCGTGGCAAACGACTTCGCACAAGCCAACGTGGCGTTCAGTCCTGCTTGCATCGACACGTTGTGCGCCCACTGCAACAACTCGTCGCTGACAGGGTGAGACAACATGCCCACGCCGAAGAAGTCCTTGAAGAAGCCTCCAAAGAACTGGGCTCGATCCTCCGACATTGCTTGAGCCATGGTCTCGAATGCGGCTTGTTCGGTGCCGTCGGGGTTGTCCGGTGTCTTCAACATGAATGGCACAACCGACGAAATCAGCGCCGTCTGGGCCACCGACTTGCCCGCATGTCGCGACATGTAGCGAGCGACTTCGCCGCCGCCCATCGAAAAGCCGACCACTGTGGCTTCTTGCGCCCCGGTGTGCTCAATCACCGCGGCCAGGTCGTCGGCGAGCGTGTCGTAGTCGTAGCCGCGCCAGGGTTGTGATGAGCGGCCGAACCCGCGCCGGTCGTACGCGATCACGCGAAAACCGGCGTCGGCGATCGCCAGGGCCTGGTCGTCCCAGCTGTCGGATGACAGCGGCCAGCCATGCAACAGAATCACGGGGCGGCCGGTGCCCCAGTCCTTGACGTAGAGCTTGGTCTGGTCTGTGGTGGTGATGAAATTCATGCGGTGTAGATAAGAGGTGAACGGGGCGCTCCCTGCGGTGCGCCCCGGGTTTTCAGGTCAGTGGTATCGGATCGTCGGTTTCGTTCGCAGGCCCGCTGAACGACTCCGGGATCGACAACGGTTCCGACGTTTCATCGGTATCGCTCAGGCCCTGGATGTAGCTGACGAAGGATGCGCTGCTCGCGCCGGCGCTATCGGGCACCGCGGTGGCGGCCTGGGAATCATCATTGCCACCCCCACAGCCAGTCAGGGTCAGTGCTGCAAATAGGCCGGTCGCGGCCAGCAGGTTTCGATGTGATTTCATATCGGCCTCACGGGTAGGTCGTGCCAGTGGCAGCGGGTGGGTTGAAGTTGCCGGGGATCGGCGTCGTCAGGTACGGAAACGTGGAGCCATAGTTGGCCGCCGTCTTGCGCACGCCGTCGGTCAACGCCAGGCCACCTGCCGGTGCGTCGGAGGGCTTGCAGCCGACCTTCAGCGTGTCGGTCGCTCCCGTGATCACGCACAGTGCGCCCATCGCCACCCGCAGCGACAGATCGACCACGTCATCGGCCGGGCGCCGGCCATTCGGGTAGCCCGCGTTGTCGCCGGCTGCCACGCCGAGGGGGTTTTGCGCTCCGGCCGCCGTGACAGCAATCGAGGTGTTCAGGCGCAGCATCTCGCCAGCCTTCACATTCTTCGGCTGGTTCACGCCCTCGATGCCTTTCAGGAACACTGTCACGAGGTCAGTGCGCGGAAAGTTGGTGGGCGCCAAGGCGCTAGTAAACAGCGTTTGAATCAGCGCCGGCAGCACCGGGTTGGTCACATAGTCGGCGAAGTTGCTTTCGTCGTCCTTCGGCTTCGAGGCGTTGAACTTGTCCTTGTCGGACGTGCCGATGATCAGTTCGTTGACCAGCGGCATGCCCAGGCGCGAGACCTGCGTCCAGGCGCCGCGGCTGCGTTCCACCTTGCTCTGCCCGCTCTTGGGCGAGCCGTCGAGCACGCGGCCCTGGCGCAGGCTGGCGGTGGTGTAGGCCCCGATGACTGGCTCATCGGTCTTGGTCTTGGAAGTCAAGCAGGCGATCGGCACTTCCATCGCCAGCGTGCTGACGTTCTTGGCCTCGAGGTCGTTGTTGTTACCACCGATTTCGGCACCCAACGGGTTGAGATTGAACAAGTCGAAGGCCTTGCCCACGGCGATATAGAACGGCTCCTTGCGCTGCCCGACGAAAACGCGGCCGGGTGTGGCGCAACCCGGGATCGCGACGTTGTAGACGTGCAGGGCGGCGTACGTGGCGTAACCCGCCGCGCTGCCGAAAGTCTTGTCGCCGATGTTGTCGACCGGCTTGTCAAACACCGCAGAGCCTCCAGCTGCATTGGTGATGCTCGACCTGGTGCCGCCACGGCGCTTGCCGTTCACGACTTCCATCGTGAAGGTCTCGCGCACGTCCAATGCGGCCGGGTTGACACCGGTGATCACGCCGCTGTTGATCAGCGGAATCTTCACTTGCTTGCCGCCGACGGCGAGTGCGGTCTCTTTGGAGGTGTTTGTGAAGCGAAACTGGTACGTGATGTCCTCGACCGAATCACCGTCGTTGTCGATGTGGATTTCGTACAGCGCGTTGGGGTCGAACATGTAGAAGTTCGGCCCGCCCTGCGGATCCTGGAACGGCATGTAGTTGGCCAGGATCGTGACGTAATCTTGACGACCCGTCTCATAACTGCGGAACATGTACAAGTCGGTGGCATCGACCTTGGGCGCGCCCGTGATGAAAGGCGCTTCTCGGTGGCTGGAAGCTTGTGCGGCAGGGCTGATGAGCAGTGCCGCTGCGAGGCCAAGGCCGAGCGAGCCGATCGCGCCGCTCACGTGGGTACGGGAAAAAGGAAAGGAGCCCATGGGCATCTCCGAAAAAAAGGTTGGCGGATCAGGTTCCGGTGCGGCCCGACGAGCTTTGAGCTGCGTCGATGGCATTCAGATCCTGTGGACGCGTCGCGCATGCATACACATTCCATCTCCGAATTTAACCGCCTGTCGCCGCGCGTTCCGTGCGGTGGCGAACACTCTGCCCAAGAGGACTTGATGGCGCGCGCGGATGGGGGGTGAGGGCGAGGGCTCGCTTGCGCAAGATTCGGCCGTCCTTTGCGCAGGCCCGTGTCTTGGTCCGGTGAAATCGCACACAAGGACGGTCGTGATGACCTTGCCTGCAAACCAGGTGACGTTGACGAATTCACCCTTGGCCCAGTCGCCCATCATCTGTAAGCCCGCCTCGCCCTCGGTCACCAGGTCGTTGGCCTGGTTCCAGTCGCGGCTCGAAGAACCCGCATACATGCAGCCCTTAGACGTCCTGCAGGTCTCCCTTGGCTTGCGGAATCGGGGCCTGGAGGCGTCTTTGCCTTTGAAGGTCTTTTTGTACAAGACGACTCCGCCGACCGACAGCAGCACGCCGCGGAAGGTGATGCCCTTTTGCCAGCGCTGGCCACTCAGCGCCAGCGGCGTTGCTTCGGTGCGCTTGAGCTTTGCTGGCGCACGGCCTCGCGCTGGCGCCGCTCAAGGCCAACGATGCGCAGGCTGGGGTTCCTGTCACCCTGCGCACCAGTCAGTGGCATCGGGAGTTTCCCGGTGAAGTGCTCGTCGGCACGGAGCGATGCAGGCCTGACCGGCAGTGTGTTTTCATGCCGACAGCACCTTGCCCGAGGCCCGCGCCCGGGCCCGCGGACGGTCATTCTTGATAAGGCATGAACGCGCCCGGTCGCCCGGCGAGTTTCTTTCCGCAGCCGATAGCATCGCTACCCTGGTCGGTCAGCCGACGTGCCCGTGGAGCCCCGAGTGGCCTTTGCCTCTGCCCGACGTTTCAGCCTGCCGATGGCGCCTCACCGGCGCGTGTTTGCCACCTTCTTTTTGTATGCGTTTTCGTTCGGTGGCTTCTTTCCGCGCCTGGCGGAACTGCAAAAGCAGATGGGGCTCACCGAAAGCGCACTCGGCCTGGGCCTGATCGGCGTGGCCACCGGCACGCTGTTCTCGCTGACCTTCGCCGGGCCGATCGTCGAGCGCGTCGGGCACCGCGTGATTCTGCTGGCACTGCTGCCGATTCTGCCGGTGTTCTACGCGCTGGCCGCCCATGCGAGCGGCGCGCTGATGCTGTTTCTGTGCCTGCTGCCGGCCGGCCTGTGCATCGGCGCGATCGAATTGATCGTGAACCTGGAGGCCGACCGCGTCGAGCACCAAAGCGGCAAACGCAACATGAACCGGTCGCACGCGTTCTGGAGTTTTGGCTTCTTCGGTGCCGGCCTGCTCGGCGCGCTGGCGGCCAAGGCGGGCATTTCGCCGCAGTGGCACCTGGCCGGCGTGGTGCCGCTGACGGCGCTGCTGATCGTGCTGTTGCTGGGCCGCTTCGAGCCCGCGCCGCACCGCAGCGGCAGCAGCGCGGAAGCCACCCACCGCTTCGCTCGGCCAACGCTGGCGATCGGCGCGCTGGTGGCCTTCTCACTGTCGGGCATGGTGCTCGAAGGGGCGGGCATCGACTGGTCGGCCATTTACATGCGCGATATTTTCCAGGCCACGCCGTTCGTCTGCGGTCTGGCCGTGGCAGTGGGTGCGCTCGCGCAGGGCGCCACCCGCTATGTGGCCGACCGTTTCGTCGAGCGCCACAGTCCGCTGTCGATTGCGCGCAGTTTGCTGGGTGTGCTGGGCGTGGGCACGCTGATGGTCACGTTCGCTCCGAACGCGGCCGTGGCACTGCTGGGGTTTGCGCTGATCGGCGTGGGCACCAGCGTGATGTTTCCGCTGGCCATGTCGGCAGCCGCGCAGCGCACCGATCGCCCGGCCGCCACCAACGTGGCGGCGCTGGCGCAAATCTCGTTCATCAGCTTTCTGCTGGGCCCGCCGCTGCTGGGGTTCGTCGCCGAACACCTCGGCATCCGATGGACCTTCGGCCTGGCTTTGCCACTGGTGCTGCTGAGCGTGGCGGTGTCGTCGATCCTGCGCAGCTCGGCGCCCCGCGACGCGTCCGCTGAGTCGCCCCGCTGACGTTGCGGGCCGTGCCCGGTGCGGTGCAGTGCGGTGCGTCGGCAGCGGCGGCGGCGCCGGGCCTGGCCGATGTCGAGCGCGCAGCAGCCCGAGCGGCACCGCGACGGACAGCCCCACCCGGGGCCATGTCGCTACGGCGTCAGCGCATCGGGCCCGTGGATCACGTTCTTCAACGCCTCGAAGCACAGCGGATCGAGCGCCGTCCCGACGGTCTCGGCCATGATCTCCAGCGTGCGGGGCACCGGCACGGCGCCGCGGTACGGGCGGTCGGCCGAGATCGCGTCGAAGATGTCGGCGGTGGTGATGATGCGTGTTTCGATCGAGATCTCGTCCGCCGCCAGACCGAGCGGATAGCCGGTGCCGTCGAGGCGTTCGTGGTGGGCCGCGGCGATCCGGGCCATCGGGCCGAACACCTTGATGCGCGACAGGATCTGCTCGGTGTAGCCGACGTGTCGCTTGACCGCGTCCCATTCGGCGGCGTCGAGCTTGCCCGGCTTGTCGAGCACGGCATTGCTGACGCCGAGCTTGCCCACGTCGTGCAGCAGCGCACCGCGCTTGAGCCAGCGCCGCCGCGGCGCCGACAAGCCCAGGCCTTCGGCAATCCGGTCGGCGTACAACGCCACCCGCGCACTGTGACCGCTGGTGAACGGGCTCTTGGAATCGACCACCTGGCCGAACGCGGCAACGATGTCGTCGAGGTAGTCGTCGTCGAGCTGCACGCTCAAGCCGCCCGGTTCGAGCCCCAGCACGGCGGCGTCGATCGATGGTGAATCGAGCATCGACCAGAACGCCGGGTCCTTGGCGACGCGCTCGAAGGCCTGGACCAGCGCTGGATCGAACCACTGGCCAGCGCGGTTGCGGGCTTCGCGCAGCGCGGCCTGTGGTCCGTCGGCAGTGCGGAACACGTCGATGACCTGCGACAGCAGAGCGATGCGCGAACAGACCGGAATCGCGTCGCCCTTGAGGCCATCGGGATTGCCCCGGCCGTTCCAGTGCTCGTCGAGCCCATGCACGCCGGCCGCGACGGCATCGGGGAAACGCAACTGTCGCGCGATGTCGGCACCGCGCTGGCAACGGGTCTGGATCAGTTCCTGCGCGATGTCCGAGCCGTTGCGCATGATGTTCATGATGGCGCCCAGGCGCTCGCTCATGCCGGCGCCCAGGCCGGTGTGGCTGAACACGAAGCGCAGCACCTGCGGCAGGCGGTCCTCGACGACCTTGTAGTCGCGCTTGAATTGCAGATCGTCGGTCAGATAGAGCTGGCAGATGCGCGCTGCGTTGCTGCTGCAGCCCAGGTCCTTCAGCAGCAAGGTGTAGTACAGCTCCCACAACTCAGGCTCGGACAGGCCGATCTGCCTGCCGATGTGCATGCCGATCCAGCAGCAGCGCACGCAGTGGCCCTTGGGCTGGCCCTCCGTGATGTCCAGCGCATGGCTGAGTGCGCCGATCAACTCCGAGAGCAGCAATTCGCCAACCTGGCCCGGTGGCGCGTGGTCGGCAAATGCGTCGAGATCGAGTCGCTTCATCGTCAGTCCTTGAGCAGCGTGCGCGGCATCTGGTCGCGCTTCAGCGCCACGACGTGCCAGCGGCCAGGGTCGGTTCGAGCAGCCAGCTCAGATAGCTCTCGCGCGTCAGCTCCGACTTCTGCGGTGGCGAAATGTCGGTGCCCAGCGCGGCGTCGACGGCCACCGTGATCGCTTCGCTGATCGAGGCTTTGGCGGCGCCGAGGTTCAACTTGACGCCGCAGTCGATGCAGTGTCCGTGCGGCACCACGAAACCGGGGTGCGGCACTTGCAGCGTGGTGGTGCGAAAAAAATGCACCACCGCCGCGTGCGCGCCGACGGTCAAGAACCAAGCCGAGAACCGGACCGGGTGGCCGGCATACGAGCCGATGACGTGATCGCAGGACATGGTGTGCTCCTTCGGCAGGGGAACCACAGATGGGTCCCTTCTTTTCGACCATCCGGCGCCAGAAATTACTCACCGCGGCGCACGAGCGGCAATCGAACGTCAGAAAGTGCGCAGGCGAAGGCGGCCGGGTCGCGGCTTTGCGGCGCGCCCGCTGTCGCTCGCGAACGCCCATGACACCCACCGCGCCAGCCGTTCGAGCCAAATGGACGCTGCCGATCCACACAGCGCTGTCGGACCGAGGAGAAATGAGCCCAACTGGTGGCGGGCTGCAACCGCCGGAGCGTGCGCCGCACTGCCGCAAGCACGCCGCCACGCATGCCGCGCCTCGTCACCCAATCAAGCAATCACCCGATCACGCGCCGGGGCCCCTCCTCATGCGCCACAGAATTCTTTGCCGCGCCGGCGTCTTCGTGTCGGAACTCTGCCTGGTCACGCTGACTTTCGGCGGCAGCATTGGCAACTGGAGCCTGATCGGCAACCTGCAGCAGGCGAACGCCGAACGGCAGGTCGGCGATGCGCTCGTTGCCCGCGTGACCTTCATCGACACCGCCGCGGTGTGCGCAGCGGGCGCGTCGGAGCAGATCAAGGGGCCGCCCCGCTCGGGCGGGGCGGCCTTCAGCGCGGCGTGGCCGATGCCGAATCGGTCCAGCCGCCACCCAGCGCGCGGTACAGCGCCACGCCGTTCTGCGCCTGCTGCGTCTGCACCTGCACCAGCGCCTGCTGGGACGCGAACAGCGAGCGCTGCGCATCCAGCACCTCGAGAAAGCTGCTGGCACCGTTGCGGTAGCGCAGGTCGGCGAGGCGAAACCGGTCTTGCTCGGCAAGCACCAGCGCCTGCTGCGCCTGCAATTGCTGGCCCAGCGTGGCCCGGCCTGCCAACGCATCGGCCACTTCGCGAAACGCCGTCTGAATCGCCCGCTCGTACTGGGCCACGGCAATCTGCCGGCTCACCTGCACGCTGGCGAGGTTCGCTTGGTTGCGGCCGGCGTCGAAGATCGGCAGCAGCAGTTGCGGGGCGAAGCTCCAGCCGAAGCTGCCGCTCTTGAACAGGCCGTCGAGCTCGCTGCTGGCGGTGCCGATGCTGCCGGTCAGCGAGATGCGTGGAAAGAACGCCGCGCGCGCGGCACCGATGCTGGCGTTGCTGGCGATCAGCAATTGCTCGGCCTGGCGCACGTCGGGGCGGCGCGTCAGAACGTCCGAGGGCAGGCCGGCCGGCAGTTCAGGAAACGTGGCCGACGCGGTGATCGGCAGCCCGGGCGGCAGGTCGGCGGGCAACGGCTGCCCGATCAGCAAGGTCAGCGCGTTTTCATCGAGCGCACGCAGCCGCCGGGCCTGCGCCAGCGCGACCTGCGCCGCGGCCAGCAGCGACTCGGACTGGCGCAGATCGATCTGCGAACTGGCGCCGTTGTCGAAACGCAGTTTGGTCAGGCGGTACGAGTCGTCGCGCGTCTGCAGGGTCTGCTCGGTGACGCGCAGCAGTTCGTCGTCTGCCTGCAGCGCCAAGTGCGCGCTGGCCACGCTGGCCACCAGCGAGATCTGCACCGCCTTGCGCGCTTCCTCGGTGGCCAGGTACTGGGCCAGCGCAGCATCGCTCAGGCTGCGCACGCGGCCGTACAGGTCGAGTTCGTACGACGTGACGAGCAGACCGGCCGAATACAGCGTGTTGACGTTGCCGCTGCCGCTGGGCTGGCGCGACCCGCCGACGCCGGCATTCACCGTCGGCAGCCGGTCGGCGCGGCGGATGTCGAATTGCGCGCGGGCCTGCTCGATGTTGAGCACCGCCACGCGCAGGTCGCGGTTGTGATCCAGCGCCAACGCGATCAACCGCTTGAGCCGCTCGTCGGCGAAGAATTGCTGCCACGGCAGATCGGCCGCGGGCGTGGCGTCCGGTGTCGGCGCCGTGGCGATCGGAAAATCGCGCGCCACCGGTGCGACCGGGCGTTCGTAGCTCGGGGCCATCGAGGCGCAGCCGGCCAGCATGAGGGCGCACAGAGCAGCCGCGCAGGCCTCGCGGGATCGGGCTGCCCGCGGGCCGAGCCCGCCGGTTTCGGCGGCAGGCGTGCGCCTCACGGTGCGATGCAAGGCGCTCATTTCGGCGCCTCCGGCGTGGCCGCGGCGTGGCCGTGCGCTTGTGCCTCGTGCGCAGACTTCTGCCGCTGTCGCTCGCTGCCTTTGAAGATGCGGCGCACCACCACGAAGAACAGCGGCACGAAGAACACCGACAGCAGCGTGGCGCTCAGCATGCCGCCCATCACGCCGGTGCCGATCGAGTTCTGGCTGGCCGAACCCGCGCCCGAGGCCAGCACCAGCGGCAGCACGCCGAGGATGAACGCCAGCGAGGTCATCAGGATGGGCCGGAACCGCAGATGCGCTGCTTCCAGCACCGCTTCGACCGCGCTGCGGCCCTGCGCCTGCAATTCCTTCGCGAACTCGATGATCAGCACCGCATTCTTGGCCGACAGACCGATGATCGTGATCAGACCGACCTTGAAGTAGATGTCGTTTTCGAGCCCGCGCAGGCCGGTGGCCAGGGTCACGCCGAGCAGGCCGAGCGGCACCACCAGCATCACCGCGAACGGAATCGACCAGCTTTCGTACAGCGCGGCCAAGCACAGAAACACCGCCAGCACCGAAAAGCCGAACAACAGCAGCGCCGTCGATCCGGACAGCTTTTCCTCGCGCGACTGCCCGGTCCATTCGTAGGCGAAGCCGGGCGGCAGCTGACCCGCCAATTTTTCCATCTCCGCCAGGGCCGCGCCGGTGCTCACGCCCCGCGCCGGCTCGCCCCCCAGCCGCATCGTCGGATAACCGTTGTAGCGCACGGTCTGCATCGGTCCGGTGATCCACTGCGTGGTGGCAAAGGCAGACAGCGGCACCGGCTGGCCGGCCGCATTCGGTGCGTTGAGCCTGAGCAGGTCGTCCGGCTGCATGCGCGCCGGCGCGTCGGCTTGCACCACCACGCGCTGCAATCGGCCGGCGCTCGGAAAGTCGTTCACGTACGACGAACCCAGCGCGGTCGAGATCGCGCTGTTGATGGCTGCGAAGCTGACGCCCAGCGCACTGGCCTTGTCGCGGTCGATGTCGAGCTGCAACTGCGCGGCGTCTTCCAGGCCGTCCGGGCGCACTGCCGCCAGCAGCTTGCTTTTCGAGGCCATGCCGAGCAGCTGGTTGCGCGCGGCCAGCAGGGCGTCGTGGCCCGCGCCGCCGCGGTCTTGCAGGCGCATCGTGAAGCCGTTGGCCCGGCCGAGTTCGGGGATCGGCGGCGGGCTGACCGGGAAGATGGACGCATCCCGGATGCGCGCCAGGCCGCCGAAGGCGCGACCAACGACGCTTTGCGCCGAATTCTGCGGCTCGCTGCGTTCGTTCCAGTCCTTCAGCGTGACGAAGCCCAGCGCCGCGTTCTGCCCGGAGCCCGAGAAGCTGAAGCCGAGGATGCTGACGATGCTTGCCACCTCGGGCTGCTTGAGCATGAAATCTTCCACCTTCGTCATCACGTCGCTGGTGCGGTTGACGGTGGCGCCAGGCGGCAACTGCACGTTGACGATCAGGCTGCCCTGGTCTTCGTTGGGCAGGAACGACGAGGGCAGCCGGTTCAGCAGCAGCACCACCGCCGCGATGATCACGGCGTACAGCACGATGAAGCGCCCGGTGCGCTTGAGCATGCCGGCCACCCAGCCTTCGTAGCCTTTCGCGGTGCGCGTGAACCCGCGGTTGAACCAGCCGAAGAAGCCACGCTTGGCATGGTGGCTACCGGCTTGCACCGGCTTGAGCAGCGTGGCGCACAGCGCCGGCGTGAACGACAGCGCCAGGAACGCCGAGAACAAAATCGACGCCACCATCACGACCGAAAACTGCCGGTAGATGTTGCCCACCGAGCCGGCAAAGAAGGCCAGCGGAATGAACACCGACACCAGCACCACGGTCACGCCGACGATCGCGCCGGAGATCTGCCCCATCGCCTTGCGCGTGGCCTCCAGCGGCGGCAAGCCTTCGGTGGTCATGATGCGCTCGACGTTTTCGACCACCACGATGGCGTCGTCGACCACGATGCCGATCACCAGCACCATGCCGAACATCGTCAGCACGTTGATCGAGAAACCGAACATCAGCAGCACCGCGAACGTGCCCATCAGCGAGATCGGCACGACCAGCGTCGGAATCAGGGTGTAGCGGATGTTCTGCAGGAACAGGAACATCACGCAGAACACCAGCGCGACGGCTTCGAGCAGGGTCTCGACCACTTGGCGGATCGAGATCTCGACGAACTTGGAGCTGTCGTACGGGATCGTCACCTTGACGCCCGGCGGGAAGTATCGCGACAGCTCGTCCATGCGGGTGCGGACCGCGCGGGCGGTTGCCAGCGCGTTGCCGGTCGGCGAGAGCTGAACACCAATGCCGGTCGACGGCTTGCCGTTCAGGCGCGCCCGCGTGCCGTAGCTCTGCGCGCCCAGTTCGATGCGCGCGACGTCTTTCAGCCGCACGTTCGAGCCGTCGCGGTTGGCGCGCAGCACCACGTTGCCGAACTGCTCGGCCGAGGTCAGCTGCCCGCGCACCACCACGGTGGCGAAGATCGACTGATTCGGCAGGTTGGGCAGGTCGCCGATGGTGCCCGAGGCGACTTGCGCGTTCTGGGCCGAGATCGCCTGGTTGACTTCCGCCGACGACAGGTTGTAGCCGACCAGCTTGGCCGGATCGATCCAGATGCGCATCGCCCGCTCGGTGCCGAACAGCTGCGCCTGACCGACGCCCGGCACGCGCTGCAGCTCGGGCAACACGTTGCGCGCGGCATAGTCGCCCAGCGCCACCGGGTCGATCGCCGGGTCGTCGGACGACAGGATCGTGAACAGCAGAAAGTTGGAGCGCGCCTTGTCGACCCGCACGCCCTGCTGCACCACCACCAGCGGCAGGCGCGGGTTGGCGCGGCTCAAGCGGTTTTGCACGTCGACCTGCGCCAGGTCGGGGTTGGTGCCGGGTTCGAAGCTGAGGGTGATGGCGCCGCTGCCGTCCGACTGCGCCACCGACTCGACATAGATCAGGCCGGGCGAGCCATTCATTTCGCGCTCGATGACCGACAGCACGCTGCTGTCCACGGTTTGCGCCGAGGCGCCGGGATAGACCGCCGACACGACGATCGCCGGTGGTGCCACCGACGGGTATTGCGCCACCGGCAACTGCGTGATCGACACGCCGCCGACGACCAGGATGAACAGCGCGATCACCCACGCGAAGATGGGCCGGTCGATGAAGAAGGCGGCCATGGTTCAGTACCGCGCGGCGGTCGATGCGGTGGAAGCCGCTGGTTGCGCAGCAGCGGCCGTCAAGCCAGAGGACGCAGCAGCCGGCGCGCCCGCAGCGGCCGGCCCCGAGGCACCGCCCGCGGTCGAAGCCGGAACGCCGCCCGCGGTCGGAGCCGGGTCGCCGCCCGCAGTCGGAACCGCGGTGCCCACCACCCACGGCACGGCTTTCACCGGCCCCGGGCCACGCACCTTCTGGAAGCCGTCCACCATCACCCGCTCGCCGGTCTGCAGGCCTTCGAGCACGACCCACTGGCCGTCCTTGCCGGCGCCTACCTTGACGGAGCGCGAGGCGATCATGCCGTCGGCGCCCACCACCTTGACGGTGTCGCCGCTGGCCGAGCGCTGTACCGCCTGCTGCGGCAAAAGGATCGCATCGCCTGCGGCAGCCTGCTCGAGCCGGGCCCGCACGTACATGCCGGGCAGCAACGCGCCCTTGGGATTGGGCAGTTCGGCGCGCAGCGTGATCTGGCCCGAACTCGGGTCGACCGACAGGTCGCTGAACAGCAGCTTGCCCGGCTGCGGGTAGACGCTGCCGTCGTCCAGCACCACGCGCACCAGCGCGGATTCGCCGCCGGCGCTGGTCAGCCTGCCGCTGGCGATGGCCGCGCGCAGGCGCAGCACGTCGGCCACCGGCTGGGTGAAGTTGACATACATCGGATCGATCTGCTGAATCAACGCGAGCTGCGTTGCCTCGCCCTGACCGACCAGTGCGCCTTCGGTGACGAGCGCGCGACCGATGCGGCCGCTGATGGGCGCGGTGACGGTCGCGTAGCCCAGGTTGATCTGCGCCGTCTGCACCGCGGCGCGTCCGATCGCCACGTCGGCTTCGGCCTGCTTTTGGGCCGACACGGCGTTCAAAAACTCCTGCTCGCTGACGGCGCGCGCCTCCACCAGCGGCTTGTAGCGCGTGGCCTGTGCCTGCGCCTGCGTCAGGTTGGCTTGCGAGCGGGCCAGCTGCGCCTGTGCGCTGGCCAGCGTGGCCCGGTACGGTGCGGCATCGATCGTGAACAGCGCCTGGCCGGCCTTGACATCGCTGCCCTCACGGAAGTGGCGCTTGATCAGGATGCCGGCAGCGCGTGCCCGCACTTGCGCCGTGCGCGCGGCTTCGGTGCGGCCCGGCAACTCGGTGACGAGCCCGACCGTGGCCAGGGTTGCCGTGACAACGCCGACTTCGGGCGGTGGCGGGGCGGCAGGCGCTGCAGCCGGCGCGTCGGCCGTCTTGCTGCATCCTGCCAGCGTGAGGGTCAGCGTCAGAGCGCCCAGCAGGCCGAGACGTTTGAAAATTTTTTCCAGCGGGCCGGCAAACGGGCAGGGCAGGGCAGACATGGAGAAACCTTTGCATCAACTCGACGACACCGACACCGACACCGACACCGACACCGACGCCGACGCCGACGCCGACCTACCGCTGACCAGGGCACCGGACTATAGCCAGCGTCCGCGCGAGCACGTTCGGTGCCGAGCTGCCGCACGGTGCGCTTGGTCCCGGTCTGCTTGTCAGCCCAACAGCGGCGGTGCGTCCACCGACGGCGCAGCCGGTTTCGCGGAGCCCGGCGGCACAGCGTTGCGCCCGTGCCGAGCCGCCGCTGGTCGGGCCTTGGTTGCACGCCGGCCCGCGCCGGCGAGCTCGAATTCGAAAGCAAGCGCCGGGGTGTGCCTGGCGTGGCAACGGCCTAAAGTGCAGTCACCGAGACAGACACCGAAGGCGACGATGAACAAGCATACCGAGCGGGAGGCGCGCGAGGCGCAGACGCTGCGTGACCCGCGCTGGACCGCTGTATCGTCCCGCGACTCGGCCGTCGATGGCGAATTTTTCTACTCGGTG
>ENA-OFCX01000169-OFCX01000169.1-metagenomes-genome-assembly--contig:-NODE-169-length-36835-cov-4.750272_pt1 | contig 36835 bp, 34 predicted proteins | sample MGYA00153384_OFCX01 | MGnify analysis MGYA00153384
GAGGCTCCGAGGGAGCCGATGAAATGCAGGCGGTGGCCGACGCGTTGAACCTGCTGGCCAACCTGGTGATGGCGTGGAACACGATGCAGATGCAGCAGATGCAGCAGGTGCTGCAAGGCTGGGCCAATCGGCGTCAGCACATTGCCCCCGAACTGATGGGAAAGATTGCGCCTACCCGCATTGAGGGGATCAATCTACGCGGCGTCTTTCGGTTTCCGACCGAGCGCTACGCCAGCGAAATCATGCCGTCGCTTGCTCAGTCGATCCGGGCACGCAGCGCGTGAAACCGATCACGCGTCGACGCCGCAAAACCTGCGTAAAAGCACGAACAGGAAAGCCAATTCAATCAAACACTTAGCGGACCACCCCCACGCCAGTGCTCAGTCTCCTACCGTCACTTTTTGCACTGAAAACAAAGGTACCCCTACCTGAACAAGATATCAAACAACACTGCACCCACACCATGCACGCACGCAAAAGAGCGGCGACCTGTGTCAGCTAGGGAACTAGAAACCCTTGAGCGCCTGTGAACTGTCGCAAAATCGCGCTGTTTGATGTGTCTCTTACCGTAACGGTGTGATAACCGGACGGCAATGTGCTGACGTTGCAATTAAAGGCACCGTCGGTGGCTAGCGCCACGCGCGAGACGCCACAAGTCACCCCGCCAATATCTGCTCCAAGAGTGCCCGGCATGTCGACGCCGACAACGGTGAAAGCGAACTGTCCAGCGCGCGAAATAGGCGAAAAGCTGGTTATCGCGATATTGGGAGCGTAAACAATGAAAGATTGCGTACTTCCGAGCTGCTGCTGTTGCGCAGGTGCTACGAATGCCACGATAACTCTAGCCGTGTGTGCACCAATCACTTTTAACGGGCACCAGAAATCGATGCTCGTTGCCGAACTTGGACGGGAGGTATTACACGGATTGATGTTCTGACCGTCTACCACCAATGAGACCGTCGCAGGCAAATCGGTGCCAACGACCCGTACAACGGTCCAAGTGTCCTTTGCGCCAGTAAGTGGAGAAACCGACGTAACTGCAGGCGGAGCAGGCAGTAAGAAGCTGGTCCCACATGACGTATTCGCGTAGCTGCCGATGAGACTATGTGTACCGCGCACAGCACCGATTCCAAGCGCGTTCGCGGTGACCGCAGTCCCCATCAATCCCTGCGACATACGCAACAACAGCAGACCATCGGTCAATGCATCTACCGTTCCATTTCCGTCCAGATCATGCGCCAAACCGATGGACATTCGGTTGGCCACACTGACCGCGAACTGAGCAGGCGAGGTGCCAGCGGGGTACGGCGTGATACCGCTGATCAACGCATCCCCACGAATGCCAAGTAACCACCGAGTAAAGATCAACGCATCGTCACTCGCAACAGAACCATTGCCCGTAAAGTCAAATGAGCACGTCAAAGCTGCCGCAACTGTTCGCGAGGTGAACGTCACAGTCACTGTGCCAATGGTCAGCGTGGAAACCGCATTGGTCAACGCTGCATTTGCCGAAACGTGGCGCACGCAAATTGATTGCCCATTGGTAACGGTAGTTGGCGTTGTCGTGAACGCCACCGTGCAGCCGACCGAAACTTCAAGCCCTGCTGTGCCAGATATGGTCAACGTCGCTGGTGCATTGATGCCCGTTACGCTAAACGGTGCAAAGTAAATGGTCGAAGTCACCGCCACATCGATGATGGTTTGCGATGCGATAGGGTCAGGCGTCACGTCGCTCGGCGGCACGATGACGGTCTGCGTTGTGGACGAGAATGTGCCTGCAACGCCACCAATCGTCAAAGTGGTCGTCACCGTGCTGGCTCCACTGGCCGCACTCGTGTGGCGAACGCAAACGCTCTGGACAGGTTGCAACGTTCCAGCAGTTGTCGTAAACACGCCATTGCAGCCGATGGAATAACTACCGCCGCTGACGCTGATTGGCGCGGCTGCGTTGAATCCAATAGGCGTGATCGCACCTGATTGCACTGCGGTCGACAACAGTGCGCCCAGCAAGGGCGCAAACGTAAACGCGTTAGGCGTAGTGTCAGACGCAACCGTCCAAACTTCAAGCTCGCTCGCCATCATCTGCCTGCTGTTCGTGATCGTTGGTAGCACAACGCGGACTCGATCAGTTGTCACCGGTGTAAAGCTCACCCGACGCCACACATTCGTTCCATCGACGCGCGACAACTCACTGACTGCGGCCCACGTTGTGCCCGTCCAATATTGAATGGAGAAACCCGTCAACGGCGACACCGACTCGGTCGATATCGTCGACGGTTCTGCGTAGTTTGGGTTGTCCTTGTATTGGCCGAACAAATAAAGCCATTCAACCGCTCTCACCGACGCAAATTTGACTTCGAGATATTGCGGATTAGTCGCGTCACCATTTGTCCAAGTCGTTTGATCAACGGGCGTCTGACGCCTGTCACCGTCAATGAGTGCCGCATCTGGAAACACCACAGGGTCCCAACGAGTTGTTGCAACTATTGAGCCTCCAGCCGTTGCGGCAGCGACGTTTTCGCGCGTGGCCAACACTGTTCCTGTGAGCGGCGTTGCGAATACATGATTATTGGTCGCAACCAAATACTCACCGATTACGCTGCCCGCTTTCTTCGGCACAAATTCGATAATCGCGCTGCACGAAGCACCAACTGCAAGCGGGCTTGAGCAAGTGTTCGAACGAATAGCAAACGGTCCCCTCGTAGTGATACTGCTAACGTTCAACGCCGTTGCTGTCGGGTTAGTAATAGCGACCGTGCGAGTGACGGTGCCTAGATCCCCGGCACCCACGCTGCCGAAATCGACTGCAGTTCCGTTGGTTTGTGAGGTCGTCGAATTACCCGCCTGGACGAAAGGCAGAGATATCACCTCCTTACCGGCAAAAATTCGCAGTACGCCCATTCGGCCGAAATTACTGGCGAACACGGGCAAAGTTAATGTGACCGTGCTGCCGCTGACGGACGAAACGACGGTACCCGAACTGCTGTCGTCGTAAACAGTAGCGCTATACCCGCACCCCGCTTGGGTGGCCAGGGTAATCGCTCGTGAACCACCCGAACCGGGAAATGCCAAAGACGGCGCAGCAACTGCATAAGTGCAGCTAGGATCAGGCGCATCGCTGAACAATGCGTTGGACACGACTGCACTCGTTGGCATTGTGAACGTACAAACAGGATTAGTCGAGTTCGCGCAAGGGCCGTTCTGCCAGCTAAGGAACTGCCTTGCGCCAGCCGGTATTGCGTTAAGTGTGGTCGACACGCCGCCAGCAACCATGCTGCGCAAAGGGCGGGACGATATATACATATTTTCAAAATTTTGATCCGGAGTTGTGGTTAGTCCCACAACACCACCGCTAACCGGGCTCACAGACGCATCTAGCACGTATCTGTCCAAGTCAGTGTCGAAGTAGGCTGTCAAATTTACATTCCCCGCTGGCATTGGGAACGTACACGTCGCAATTTCACCCGGGAAGAAAAAGAACGCCTGCACGGACGGGCAAATCGTTGCGTCAGCAACCCCGTTCACCGAGAAGCGCAGGGTTCGCACACGAAAACCGGCGGCTGGCAACATCCGAAACGTTACTGGCGTTCCCGCTGGGACGAGATCTGCAGACGGCAAGAACTCGACTACCCCTGCACGGCGTGGATCGGTCGTCGGGCTGTTCGCAAGCGCGCCGTAGTCATAACTCAACGCGTATCCGGAGCCTGGTTGCGTGAAAGTTACGTACACGTCCGAAGCGCGCGCTGGCATGTTGAAGCCGCATGTGGCCCCTCCCACGCCGGCACACGCGGCACCATACCAATTTTTTACCGCATAACCCAACGCCGGTGTCGCAGTGAAACTGAGCGCTGTGCCCGCCGCGTAGCCCGCTGCGTTGGGCGTCGGGCTCACTGTTCCGCCGACGGCTGGAATCGCACTGACGCGCAAAGGTTGCAGCGTGGAAGGCACAACGAAATTGGCCACAGCAGCGATGTTGGTAGAGCCAACCGTGAACGTACAGGCCGATGCAATGCTGCAACCAGAAACGCCGCTCCAGCCGGTGAAGGTGTACCCGGCGGTGGGGGTGGCGGTGACGGTGACTACGTCCCCCGCGACGAAGCTGGATTGCGGTGGTGATATCGATACGCTGCCACCCGCTGCAGGATTAGCCTGAGTCGTGACGGACAATCCCGCTGCCCCATTGATCCGCTCCTCAATCAAATTGCCCGCAGAATCGTAGACGTAGTCAATACGCTGCGTGGGGCTGTAGACGACGCTGGTTAGGCGATTGAGGGAGTCATACGCTTGGGAGACTGCAAACACACTACTCGGCAGCCATGCAAAACAAAGCAGCAGCAACGAACAACAACATACCGCTATTCGGACATGCAATGGTTTGTCAGGTTGGCAGACAACAAATCGTATAGCTTTCAATGCACCGTTCATCACCGGCCTCCGTTGAGATGGCTGGCAGGCAATCGGTTGAACCAACCTGGAAACGGATGAGCTATGGATGGCAGATGTGTTTTGGCACGTACACGGCTTAGTATGCTCACGATAAAAGTGTTCGAGTTGTACTGGCCGGGCGTCAAGTAATAATCGTCGCTCAATACGGACAACGGGTAACCATAACGCGCGTCATTGTCGTAACTAATGGCGGCGGCTTCAACTTGGAGCAACAGTTCGTTGTCCGACAGCGCGACTCGCTGTCCGTCGGCAATTTTGAATCCCTTCACCCTTCGATGAATTATGTTTTTTGACGGTTCATCAGATTCTTTGTTTGGCTTATAGACTAATTTTTCATTCTCATCGTCCGCCCAGCCTCCCGACGGTTCGGCGCTAACTGTTTTGTACCACTTACCATTGGCAATTCCATCGTTTGCGCCACCAAATTTGTACTGTCTCGATAGCAGCGACGCATCGCCAAGCATGGGCTGCTCGTCTGGGATTAGCAACAATGCAGTGTGGTGAGCTTTACTTCCAGGCACTTTGTGCGACGTAAGCCATACCGCGAGACCGCTCGGGTCGCTCTGCGTAAGCGGCGACGAGTTCGCATATGTGTATCGGTTTAGTGTCTGTGGTGAAAGCGAGTCGCCTCTCAAAGCGTCGCGGCTCGCAAAACGACTGATACTCGCACCCAGATACCTGGCTCGGCTGTAAAGCAACTCGGCCGAATCAGTCACCAAACCGTGCTGCCCGACAAATCTAAACGGATTTGTTGTTGCGTTGCTCGCACCAGCGAAGCTCTCGCCATAAGGCATCGCCGCATACGTGTCAGTAACAGTTCCACTGGCGCCGGTGAGCGCCACTGTGTGCCCGATGGGCGCATAGTGGTACGCACGAAAGTTGTTGCTGCTATCAATCTGTGAAATGAGCCCATTCGCACCTTGCACGTAAAACCGCATCGGTGAATTTGTGCTTGTAAGTTCCGCTAGCAAGTTCGGCATTACACCGTTGGGTTCCATCAGATAGCGCATGACTGTCCCGTTCACGGAGCGCTCAAGGCGATGCCCTTCGCCGTTATACCTGTAGCTCTCGATGCGTCCCGGCGCTGAAAGCGTCGAGAGCAAATCCAAATCGTTATAGCCAAAGCTAGTCGTGGCACCACTGATGACCTGTCGAATCATTCGGCCGGCTACATCATGCTCAAAACTATCCCCCGAAACGCTGTCGGTCAACACGCGATTCGCATCATCCACCGCCCAACGCTTGATTCGTGGCGTGAGCGTAGGCTGCAGCGGCAGGATTTCGTCTGCCTGCGTGATGTTGCCAAACGGGTCGAGCGTGTGAACGTGCGATGAGATGACGGTGTTGTTTGACTGCTTGTTGACCAGGCTGGTGAGTCGACCTGCGGTGTCATAGGTGTAATCGGCCGTGGTGCCGTTGCCATGCACCAGGCGCGTGATTTGATCGGCACGGTTGTAGGTGTACGTCGCCGTGCGGGGCGTCCAGTCGGTTACGGTGCTCATGCGCTCTGCAGCGTCGTAGCCATAGTTGACAACACGGCTACCCGGATAGGTCATCGTGATGCGATTACCTGCTTTGTCAAAGGTGTAGCTCACCACATTGCCGAACGGGTCGGTGAATTGCTTGAGGCGATTGGCTTCGTCGTATACATACGTGGTGCCCGAGAGGCCGATGGCGTCGACCATCGTCTTGAGGTTGCTGTTGGCGTCGTAGGTGTAGTTCACCTGCGTGGTGTTGCTGTACGTGGTGCGAGTGCGGCGGTTGAGTGCGTCGTAGATGTGCGCGACGTTGCGGCCGTCTGGGTTGAGAACGTTGGTGAGGTTGCTGTTTTGGTCGTAGGTGTACGTCCAGACGTTGTTGATCGGGTCGGTCTCGGTGACGAGGTTGCCCGCAGCGTCGTAGGTATAGCGAGTGGTTTTGCCGCGTGGATCGGTGCGGCTGACCATGCGATTGGCGTTGTCGTAACTGGCAGAGCTTGTGACGTTGTTGGCGTCGGTTACGGTGGTGAGGTTGCCGTTGCGGTCATAGCCGTAGCGAGTGATGTTGCCTTTGGCATCCTGAAAGGCGATCAGTCGACCTTCAGGGTCGTATTCGTAACGTTGCGTGAGGTTTAGCGTGTTGGTGACGCTCTTGACACGGCCTACGCGGTCGTAGGTGTAATTGACCGTGCGATTTTCAGGGTCGGTGACGGTTTTGAGGCGATTGTCAGCGTCGTATGCGTACTGCGTGGTGCGGCTGAGTGGCAGGGCCTCGGACGTGACGCGACCCGCTGCGTCGAATGTGCGATTTGACGTGTTGTTGTTTTCATTGGTGACACTGACCAAGCGGGACGCATTGTCGTAACCCAAGGTGCGCGTGGTGCTGACGCCGGAGATGACACGGCTGATGGTAGTGAGGCGGTTGCCGATGTCATAGGTGTAAGTGGTGAGCGTGCCGCGTGGATCAACGTGCGTGGCTAAGTTGCCATTGGCGTCGTACGTGTGCGTGTTGACGATGCTCGGCAGCGACGGAATTTCTTGCGTGGAGGTGAGGACGTTGCCTGCGGCGTCGTAGGTGTAGCGCGTGATGGCACCGCGCGCATCGGTGACAGTGATGAAGCGACCGAGCGTGTCGTACGCGCGGATGGTGATCCATGCTGCGTTGCGCGGGTCGGTGGTGGTGGTGAGATTTCCAAGGGCATCGCGACCGAGCGTGATGGCGTTGCCAGCCGGGTTCGCAATGCCAGCGAGCTGGCCAGCGCTCCACGTGAGCGTTGTTGACGCACCTGCGGCACCGGATGTTGCAAACTGATTGGCCGCAGTGATGCGGTTGGGGCGTCCCGCAGTGGTGAACCCCATGCCGCTGGTGTTGCTGAGTGGGCTGGTGACGGTGGTTGGGGTGAACAGGTTGCTGGCGGCGTTAAGCGCCCAGCTTGTGCTGCTCAACTCAGATTCAGGGTTTTTGACGCTGTCGACCAGACCGTGTGTGAGGTTGAGGCCAATGTCGGTTTGATAGCCGCCCGCGACCGCCAGCGCAGATTTGCGCGTGGTGGCGAGCGCGCTTTTGGCGTAGTTGGCCGATTCGGTGATGTCCGCGAACACGCTGGTGCGGGTGTTACTTTGTCCATCGGTGATTGCGGTTGCGCGGCCTGCGTTGTCGAAGGTGACGGCGGAAATCGCTGCGTTTTCCGGGCCGTCCACGATTGTTCGGAATCCAGCGGAGGCCGCGAGCGTTGTGTAGGTGAAACAGTAGGTAAATACCGTGCTGCCGTTGCAGGTGCGACCACCTGTCGCGCGGCCCACAGCGGTGGTAAGGGATTTGACACCCCTGTTGCCGTAGACGGTGACGTACGTAAGCGTTAAGGCGGGGTTCAGGCGAGGATCGGTTACGGTTGTTAGGTCACCGGATGCGTTGTAGGCGTACGTGGTAATGCCGCCGCGAACGTCGCGGAAGGAGCTGATGCGTCCGTTGACTGTGTCGGTGTAGGTGTATTCGACGTAGCGACCGGTGAAATCGGTGACGCGGGAGACGCGAAATTGCGCGTCGTACGCAATAGCGTAAGTACGTGCGGATGAGTCGGCGATTTGAACGACTTTGCCGTTGCCATTGCCGCTGGTGCCGTAGGCATAGGTGATCTGGTTGCCGTCACGGTCGTTGGTGCGCAGCAAGCGCCCGGTGCCCGACGGTGGGTCGAAGGTGTGGCTGAGCTGGCCGCGCGTTTGCACGGTGTAGGTACCGTCGCCGTTCACTTTGATCGTGGAGAAGTTGCCCAGATCGATGGGATACCACGTGCCACTTGAAAGGAAATAGGATTCGCCAGAACCATCCTCACGAGCGATATAAAGTCGCTTGTTGCCCGAATTCGGCACGAAGCCGATTTTCATTTGGAAGTTGAAACGCCACGGGCTGTTTTTTGGCACGCCGCCTTGGTCGGCTTCGTACTGCCAGTCGTAGCTGTTGTAGCTGCGGTTCAGTGCGAACGAAATGCCCTTGCCGGGAACGGCGAGGTCAACCGATTGCATGAAGAAATTGCCGTTGAACAAGGAAACACCGCCCACGCTTGGGTTGCCCTTTGCAGAAGCATCGCCGAGGCGTTGCGGGTGTTCAACGCGAACCTGTTCAGCGCGTAATTCAGTACCACCAGGAGCGGTTTTGATACGCGCGGTTTTGATACCGGGCGCGCGCGGGATGCACGTCCATGAGCGGCTGCTTGAGGTGCCACCTGCAACCTCTGTCACCAGCTCACAGTCGTCGACGGCGAAGCCCATGCCTGACGTGAGGCCGGTACCACTAACGACGAACGTAGCGGGAACATCGAGTCGGGCTGCGCTCGGTGTAATGCTGCTGATGTCTGTCGCACTCGAAGACTTCACGATGAATGTCTTGGTGCTGCCAATGTTGGTTCCGCCCATTACAGTGGTATTGGTTTTGACAGTCAACGTCCTCGACCCAACAAGTGACAATCCACAAGAAAACGTCGCTTGCGCAGAGTTAACCGATGTACGGGAACACGCAGGACTTTGGCTCGCAATGTCCATCACGATAGTCGACGGTAAATTTGCTCCGAAAACGTTGACTGTGACCGTTTGGCCAATGACGCCCGTCAAAGGATCCACGGCGTCGACACGAGGCGAAAAGTCTGCGGTGAGCGAAATTGGGTTACCAGCCACTCCAGACGGCGCAAATTTGCTAGCTACGTTCATAGCTTCGATCCTGAGCCAAAACGTCTGCGCCCCTGTCCCGCTGAACGTATTGGCACACGTGCGCCCGGTTGCTGTATCAGCATCGTCGCCGTTCGTTGTGTCAATCTGCCATGTCTGCAAACTTTGAGTAAACGACAAAAACGTTGTGCAGTTGTAAGGTCCAGCGCTGCTAGCGCTACGCGCAACGTGCAGTTTGATGTAGCTCATACTTGCGTCTGCCGAGGTCACCCGAACTGTGCCGGAAAGCCCCTGCCCCGCTTGCTGCCCGGTAAAAGTGACGAGCACAGGTGCGTCCACATCCGCCGCGATAGTGATGTCGCCGGACTTCAATGTGTCGTCTAGCAAAGTGCAGCTATGGCCGTTTAACGATTTTTGTGCGTAATAAGTTCGACTGTTCGCCGAAAGGGTCGTCGTCGTTGGCATTGTCAGCAGAACTTCGTTGGCGTAGTACTGCAACGAATTGATCTTTGCGCACGAACCATCGCCGCGCTTTAAACACAAACACATCACACCTGGGCTCTGGAAACCACCAGATGTCTTGCCGACTACAAACCCAATTTCGTTGTTGGTAATTGGGTTCGAGTTGTTGGTGCTTTGCGCGCGCACCTGCAAACCTGTGCCCGCAGACCAGACGCCCAAGTTGGGAGATGCGATGTAGGTATAAGCGACCGCGAAGTTGATAATCAACCCTAGCGAAATGACCGCGAACACTCGGATCGTCGTACGACGATACTCGGCAAACCAATGAAACACAAGAAACCCCTCTACTATCAATCCGAACGCGATTAGGCAAAATCGCTTCGCGTTACCGCTACGTCACAAAAATATTTTGAATATTGTTTTGTGCTGGAAGTCTTAACATAGCAGAATATTTGTCACACGTACGAGACACACCGCAATTTTTCTTGAATCCCACCAAGACGCGTAGGGTGCAACGTACGTTTGTGCAACACAAATGCTCTGTTTGCCCTCAAACTACAAGAATGATGTTGGGGAATGCCGGGTTATGACAGATAAAGTCGCGTCCGGTGGTCAGGTGGCAACACTGGCGAAGACGGACGATGCAGATGAGCGAACCATCTCACTAGGTTCCCGCTTACTCGCTGCGCGAAAGCCGTGAATTCAATGCGCACCGTAATCGGAAATTGATCCAATCTATTGGTTAGCAGTTGTGAAATCCCATCCCATAAAAGTCGCGATTGACACCGCTTGCGAGCTTCATGGTCTGACAGTTAGTGCAGTGGCCAAACGCGCGGGTGTATCGCGCGAAACGTTGTATCGCATCATGCGCGGTGAGGGGCAAACAGCGACGGTGGCGACTATTTGTAACATTGCCCGCGCGATTGGACTTGCGCCCATCATTTTGCTACGAGCGATTTATCACGACCTTGATATGGGTGTTGCGACGCTACTGCCAGTAACGCAGGATGGCGACCATATTTCCTTTATCGCGGATGTAACGGTGCCCGATGGTTGCATGGTGCTTGCGGGGCAAAGCTTCGTTAAGACATGGATGCTGCAAAACACGGGAACTGTGCCTTGGATGGGGCGCAAGTTGCGCTGCGTGGATTCGGGGCTTGTCACTGCGCGGTGGGTCGTGCGCAGTGGTAGGCGAGTGCTGGTTGAGGATATTTCCCCGGGTTTGAAACCGACGCGAACCAGCGTGGCGATCCCTTCGACGGAATCGGGAAAGTCCGTTTCAGTGAGCGTTAAATTTCGCTCGCCGATGCTGCCGTGCGATGCCATTTCACGATGGAAAATGGTGGCCGAAGATGGCGAGCTTTGCTTTCCCGAGCACACGGGTGTTTGGTGTGCGGTTTCGGTTGTTGCGATTTGAACTTAGCGTAGTCTGTTGACCGCAGCACAGCCCAACGCCACGCGTTACGTGACCGCACTTGCACTACCAATCCCGTTGATTTCGTTTGCTTTCGAGGAAATATTTGAAGCGGCAACGCTGATCGCCAAGTCAGAGGCAAAGGCAAGCTCTACCTACTGTCCGTTGTCAGAACATCTCGATGGCAGGATGGTGGCCGCATTGCGCAGCGTTCAAAACAACAACGAACCGCTGAAAATTGACCCTAGCCGCTATCAGCGAGCGCACCGCAGCGTGGGTGGCGCACATGAGTTTTTGGAGCGCGGCTATGCGGCGTTTGCCCATATGAAAGACGGGCAGGCGTTCATCAGTTCAATCGCCAATCGCGAACTTATTGAGCATGAGCGCTTGATGGCGAGCAGTTGAGTGGCTGCCCGTAGGGTGGGCACCCCGTGCCCAACATCACTGCGCTGAAGAGGATTAGTTCGTTTGCCACCGCTTGGTGGGCACGGGGTGCCCACCCTACAAAACACCGAACACGGCGCAAGCCTAGCTATTTTTTGGGCAGACTTTGCAGAAAATCCACCAACTGCTGCTTCCAGAATTTCGCTTGGCCCGTGGTGCCATGGCCTGCCGTAAATGCGCTGTTTGGAATCAAAAGAACGCGACCGTTCTTTACCCGTTTGATCTCGCGATCCATGATGCCGGTCTCGGTAGGATTGCGCTCATCGTCGGCTGAATTGATCGCAAGCACCGCTGCCTGAATGCGTTCCAGACCGGGCGACGGGTTGTAGTCGCGAGATGAATCCCATTGATGGGGTTCTCTTGTTTTCAGTGCAAAAAGTGACGGTAGGAGAATGAGTGCTGGCGTAGGGGGTGCTCGCCTAAGTGCTTGATTCGTCGCGGTTTTCTGTTCGCAATTTTCCCCCTCTCCCGGACGCGTCAAACGGTCTTCGATTTCACGCAGCCACGGCAGGTTTCTCGATTGGGCGCGACGGTAGAAGTTGTTCGGCGTATCGCTCTGTCGGGAATCGGAAGATGCCGCGCAGATTGCCCCCCTCTAGGCGGGTCGGCGCGATCCTGCCGGTAAGCTCCGGTGCGATGAACTGACGGCAATTGGCCCAGCGCCCGAGCGCGGCTTGCAACTGCATCGTGTTCCACGCCATCACAATGTTGGCCAGCAGATTCAACGCATCGGCGACAGCTTGCATCTCCTCATCTTGCTTCGCCTGCGCTGCCACAATACGACCCACGTAGATCGAACGATTCATTGCGTTCATCGCCTCGCCGCGATTTAACACGCGGCGAAGCTCGTGACGAAACAGCGGGTTGGTAAAGTAGTCCGCAAGAAATGACGTGCGAAGCAGCCTGCCCAATTGCACACCCGCCTCATAAACGGGATCACTGCGCGCCGCTGATCCAAATCGCGCCATCGCAGCGACTGCGGAGCAGTGGCCCGTCATCACCGAGGCGCTGAGATTGACCAGACTATCCCAGTGCGACTCGATGAGATCGATGTTGACGTCGCTCCTGCATACCGCCGCGAGTTCAGAGGAAACGGGCGTACCACGCGGCAGAAACAAATGCCGCTGCTTTAGTTCTTTGAGTCGCGGGCACAGATCAAAGCCCAGCGTTCGCGACAGCGCCATCGCAAAGTCAGTGTAGCCGTGCGTGTCCTCCGCCAGTTGCCGTGTCACGATGTGTTGACTTCGCACTACGCCTTCAATGGCGACACCCGCTTGTCGTTCATTGAGCACAAAGGGCTGCGCGTAGAACACGCCCCAGCGATCCCGCACGTGAGACTAGATTCCCACCGATGGCGTGTTTCGGCGCGGATCCATCCGTGCCTGCCAGACGCGTTGGGTCGTCTCCATGCTTATCATGTCGGCGGAGGCGAGATCAGCACGTCCCCAACTCTGGGCGATAGGGTGACGGTGCATGAATTCGAGCACCGCCTGACTGGCCTGTGCCAAGCGACGCTCGTCGGTGGCCCAGCGCATCGCCGGGCGAATGCCGGTGGCGGAGAGCTGCGGAATCATGCGTGAGCACTCCGCAGCGGAGAGGCTCGTGCCGTGCGCCATGATGTCGGCGTAGACCATCAACAATTCATCAGCGTTGCGCGGTTCGCGTCCGAGCATCAACCAGCTAAATCGCACCTGAGCGTCCACTGCCAGAATGACCTCCGGCAACTGCACTGAACCGATGCGCGCATCAAATCTTTTGCGAAGCTCCGTAACTTCGGGCGTTTCGTCTTGAGCAGGCAGCGCGCTCAGGTGCAACTCGTCGTCAATGCTGATCTCCCCACGTCGCGCCGCATCAGCCACCGCTCGCGCTCCCGCGCATACCTTCGCAATGAGGCGTTGCAAGAACTCGGCCGGACGCGTCGGCAGGGACAGACGCGCATAGTGTCGACTCGATTCAAGCTTCCAGCGTTCGGGCGGAATGAAGAGGCGCGCGCGACCTCGGAAGCTGAGGCTAAGCGCGATATCGACCGAGCCGTTTCGCATTGCACGACGAAGCGCAAAAAGCGTGGCGATTTCGAAGGCGACAAACGCGCGGTGTTTGTCCGGCGCATTGATGGCACCCCGCCACGCCGCGCCGAGTTGCGGAAGGGATTTTGTATCGGGTAGCACACGCTCGTGCCGTCCGCTCCGTGAGGCTCGTTCATACAACGCACGCAATATTTGCAAGGCATCAAGCACCGGATGCGTCACTGCATCGGAGCGCCACGGCAGCACGATCAGCGCCGCTAAAAGTGATCGCACGGCGGCTTCGGCGGTATTGATGAGCTGCTCGCGAATAAGTGAGGCGCGACTGGGCGCTTTGAGCCTTGTTTGGTCCTCGACGATCGCGACTAGTTGCGTGCGCAGGTCGATCGCTACCAAGTCGGGGGAGCTCGGCGGTGCCACTAACACGGTCAACTCCGCCAGCAGAGTTTTATAGCGCTGCGCCCAGCTCACTGGCTCAGTGACCGCACTGGCTGCGTTTCGCGCGATGTCCGCAATACGTCGCTGCACCATAAGGAGGAGTTGATCGGTCGTGCTCAGCAAGCAGTAGCGCAGGAAGCACGCGGTCTCGACGGTACGGCCGGGTTCTTTGATGCGCGCGCCGACGGAAGGTGGACGCGCGGCCAGGCGTCGGGCGTAGCGGGTCACCATCCAGTCCGAGAGCTCAAGCAACGTCGTGTGAACCTCTAGCGCAAAGAGTTGTTCGATCCGCTCAAACGCTTCAGTGATTTGCCGGGTTGAATGTTTGGCGGGAGCGGCCCATAGCCAACTCTGCCAGGTTTGACTATCGTGTCGCGACTGCAGCAGGCTGCTTCGCCACTTCTCAAGCCGGGGCGCGCCGACTTCGTCCAGAATCATCGCAGACGTGGTTTGCTCAAGCTCGGTGAGCGCCGAACTCACCAAGGCGCGCAGGTCGCGGTCACGGGGGATGAGGAGTTTCCATCGGTACAACGTGCCTCGCGCGAAGACGATGAGCTGATCGGTGTCGCCGGATCGTTTGACTTCTTCGCGCAATGCGGTGACCAGGGCGCGTCGCTGATGTTCTCTCATCGGCACAACGCCGAGCATCTTGCAGGCAACACTTTGGTGTTGCTCTCGCGTGCGGCTGTGTGCGTACATGGCTTTGAGTGACGCCAGCTCGGGTGCGGTGACGCCGATTTGCGTTCCGAGGTGACGCCAGAGGACCGCAGGGACGATGCGTCTTGGCTCGAGGTGTCGACCGCTTAAGCGTAGAAAGCCAATATGCAGCGCGAGACCCAGCTTGTGTGTGCCGGTTTGACAGGCGTCTATCGCTGTGCGCTCCGCGGCGTCGAAGGTGAAAAAAGCGTTGAGCTCGAATGCGCTTAGATCACGGGGAATTGCGCCTAGGCCCAGAAGGCTGCTCTGCCAGGATTGCATGTGTCGCCCCTCAAAAACCGGAGCAACAGGTTAGCGCAAAAAAGGGAGCAGAAAGTCTTTATCGTTCAATGATTTAGCCAACTCACCCCGCGCCAGTGCTCGCTTCCAGCGTTGCGGATTTGGCAGCAAAAACAAATGAATCCCTTTCTAGCGCGTTAAGCGCGGTTTCTGGCGACTCGGCGCTTGCGTTTGGCGCTTGCGATGTGCTCGGAAGGTGGCTCTTCGAATCTGCGCTGGGTGAATTCGAAAGCGACCACGCTTGCGGCGATCCAGGTGAACTGTTTGTTGGATAGCCCGCCTCGTACAACGCGAATTGAACAGGCTTGAATCAGGCCAGCATTTTTGGCGATCGCCTCATGGATCCACACGGTGCGACATACCTGCCCTGAAACTTGGCCACCGGAGTAGACCAACATCCAAGGGAACGGATAGGCGGTTCTCAGTTCGCTCAACCGTCATCGCTTTTTGCGTCATCGCCGCGCTGCGGGTTAGAGTTTTAACGGCGAACTGGGGCGGGCGCACTCGATCACAGGCAACTTCAATCGCGCACGATGCGTCGTGATGGCTTCGAGCTGCAGCTCGACAGACGTAACCGAAAAGCCGTGCAATCGCGCGAAGGAAATTTTCTCGCTGAACGCGCAGTAAGCAACGTCTGCCATGGCGTGCGTCGTTCCATTGGGTTGCGCGGCATAAGTTCGCGTCGCGGCATGTGCGGTTTGGTGAGCCTTCGCAAGAAGGTGTTCAGTGCGCGCGTCGACTGCAACCGTTTGCGCGGTTGCATGAGCCATTGTGAGCACTGAGGCGAGGAGGGTGAGGGCGTTTTTCATGCAACCATCGTATGACGCCTCGGTCTGAATGCAACCTAGAAAAGCATGCTTCGTTCCACACACACTTAAAAAATCAATTTCACTGAAGTGACGAGGCGTCTGCACTGCAAACCGAGAAGTGGTCCGACGGGATGCCTTGTTTGCTGAATTGATACCAGTTGCGCGTCAATCACTTTTGTCACGCTAGGACTGCGATGTCACGACGAAAATTCTGATGAAGGTCTATCGCTGGCGGTGCAGCAATCACCACTCAAGTGCGAGATGTTGAACGCTGACAACGCACACGCGAAAAGCCGCGACCCAACCAACTCGCGCAACCGCCCTTCCAGTCATGGCTTGCGGGAAGAGCAACCGCTCAAATTCGTTAAACGCTCCACATGGAATTTCAACATAAAAATATGTCTCTGCACTCAACCAACGACACACACTGCTCCTCACCGCTCTCGGGTAAGTTCAAGCGCCTCGCATCCACGTTTGGGGCTGAACTGGACTTCAATCAATTGGATGGCAATGAACGCCAACACCTGCTTGATAACATCGCCGATTACTTGCCAGAACACAAGGTTTTTGTCATTCGCAACGCAGATCTGAGTCGATCTGAAATTCACCAACTCGGCCATTCGATGGGCAAGCCGTTGAAGTACGCGTTCTCCAATGGGGTCGAAGGATTCCCGGAACTCATAGAAATTCGGCGCACCCCCACGCAGGTTACAGCGTTAAGCACGATGTGGCACAGCGACTCAACCTACCTTCCAGCGCCGCCCGATGTCACAGTTCTGTATGGCGTTGAAATTCCACCCTTTGGTGGCACGACATTGTTTGCGGACACGGCTGCGGCATTCGACGATCTGTCGCCGACGATGCGCGATCTGTTGCGAAAACTTCGTGTGGTTCAGCGTTCTGATGTGCATGCCAACAATGAACGTTTGGCGCACCTGTCGAAACCGGCAACGAGTGAGGTTGCGCTGAGTGCAGTGCACAGCGCCATCAAGGAAAGTGATGGCGTCGAGGCAATCTATGTCAGCCAAGAGCATTCCGCGTATTTCGAGGGAATGAGTCGCGAAGAAAGCAAGCCATTGCTCGATTTTCTGTTGCGCCACATTGTTGCCGATAAATACCGCCTCGAGATCACATGGCAACCAAATACACTTGTTGTGTCCGATAACCGAAAAACTCAACACCGGGCCATCGATAACTACTACGGCCACTCGCGCACCTTGTTGCGCTTGATCGTCCAACTGGGTAAACGTGAAGCAGCCACCGTTGAAAGTGATTCGCTGCTGGCACTCGCGGCGTAGGATCAATGGGTACTGAAACGCTGATCGTCGTCATTGCGTCCCTTTTCGCCGGAGCAATTGACGCGATCGTTGGCGGCGGCGGACTAATCTTGGTCCCCGCCTTGTTTTTGAGTTTCCCTACCGCCGCTCCTCAAGCGCTTCTGGGAACAAACAAGATCGCGGCAATAGCAGGCACGACTGTATCGGCGATGCGTTTCGCTCGCTCCATAAAGCTTGACTGGCCTGTTCTCGCGCCTGCCGCTTGCGTGGCTTTGCTGGGATCGCTGGCCGGGGCGTGGGCATTGACGGTGGTCGATCCCACTTGGTTGCGCCGCGCACTACCCATTGTGCTTTGCGCACTCTTAATCTATACGATCGCGAAAAAGGACTTCGGGGGTGTGAGCGACCCGTCCAAGTCCTACGCTGTCCGGCTCGCCGTCGTCTCCTCCGTGGCGCTCGCTGTGGGTTTCTACGACGGGTTGTTTGGTCCAGGCGCTGGAAGTTTCATGATCTTTCTGCTGGTGCGCTTCCTGCGAGTAGATTTTCTGACCGCATCCGCGACGTCAAAAGTCCTCAACGTTGCCTCCAACGGCGCTGCTATTGCCTTGCTCGCAATGCACGGTGCGGTGTGGTGGCAGGTCGGCGCAATGCTCGCGGTCGTCAACGTGGCTGGCAGTTTGATTGGCTCACGTCTGGCGTTGCGCTACGGTTCTGCATTTGTGAAAAAAGTTTTCGTGGTTGTCGTGCTCGCTCTGATTATCAAAACGGCGTCTACTGCTTACTTGTGAGCGAGGGATCGTTCGGCGTGACGGTTGATCCAAAACGAGATTCATTGACGCGGTCCGAAACGGCATCTACCTTTCTTGAGTATCGATGACAAGCCCAGCGTTGAAGCGCGGATTTTCTCGTCCTAAATTACGCGGATATCCCGCTGGATTGCATACGACACGACATCCGCCTATTCGATATTCCTGTGAGTCATGAGTGTGCCCGTGTATCCACATGTTCGCGCGTGCAACCAGATCGTCTATGTCGCTGGCAAAGGCGCAATTGACGTGGCTATTTGTGTGTTTCGCACTAATACTCTTGGCCGACGGTAGGTGATGGGTAACAACGATACATCGCTGCTCATTGTGCGAATTGAGTTTGTCTTCAATGAACTTCTTGTCTAGCGCAAACCTCTTCGCAGCGGCCTCGGTATCGAATCGTCCCCTTGTGGCGGATCTGTCAGCAATCAGACGAAAGTCATTGACGTTTTGACTAGTGATCGTTTCGTTCATTCGGCAACCACACGGGAGCATTGGAGCGCACCGTGACGCCTTGGTAGTCGGGCAGTCCAGCCTGAAGTCAGTCCAAAGCGTCGCCCCGATGAAGACATGATCCTTGATCACAACGCTGCCGTGATCAAGGATGTGCACTCGCGAACTGGCTAAATGCATCGATAAACCGTATTCGCCAATTACCCTTCCGTAATACTCATGATTTCCGGGCACGTAAATGATCGGTATTCCGGCAGGGAAGAGTTTGTCCGCCCACGACACAGCCGCCGCCACTGAGCCATGGATGTCGCCCGCAAGCACCACAACGTCGTAGCCGGCAATGGGCGGCTCATACCTCGAATGTGGGAACTCGAGATGCAAGTCGCTTACGACGAGAATTCGCATGGTGGGACTGTGCGCCTAAACCGCCATGGGCGCTTTGATCGCCGCGTGATGCTGGTAGCCAAGCAAAGTGATGTCGTGCGGCTCAATCTCGTCTATGAGTTCGGGGGCGAAAATTTTCCCGTCGTAGCTCGGTATCCGCTCACTGATGTGCAGTTGCGGCGAAGCGAATGGCTCACGCGAAAGCTGTTCGCGTACTTGATCAATGTGGTTGACATAGATATGCGCGTCGGCGAGGAAGTGCGTGAAGTGCCGCGGCGTGTAGCCGGTGAGATGGGCGAAAAGCGAAAGCATCAACGCAGACTAGGCAATATTCATCGCATCGGAGGGAGCCGCAACCTCGCAAAAAATCAGCTTACTTCCACACAATCTGCCCGTCAGAATGGATCGGGAACAACCTAGTTAAACGGATTTTCTGTCGAACCCGTTGCTAGCGCAGGCGGCAATTCATCAGGCAACCGGCCCGCAGCCGCATCCTCGTTCATGACGTCCACCGCTCGTTGCATCGTGTCGAGCAATGCTCGCGCCGCTTTCAGTCCGGGCTTCGTTCGTTCAATATTCCATTGCCCGACCAAAGCGATGTAACCCTCGTGATTCTCGATCGTGAGTTCGCCCATCGTGATCACATCGGACTCGTTAGCAAAAGGCGCGAAACGGGAGGATGTTGCAGGGGATTGCGGGGAAATCTTTTTGATGGTCATTTTTGAAGAAATTGCTTAAAGACTGTTTGAACCATCTGAGAGGCGGGGTGCAAGCCAAGATTTGCGAACGCCATTGGATGTTTGTGTGAATTTTTGTCCGGTGCCGCCGATCCGTAGCCATTGCCGGTCATCATGATGCTTTCTGCCGTAACTCGTTGATAGCCAGATGCTTTGGAACCTCGAGTGATCGGCGCAGGTAGAGCCATCTCGGACACCCTGAATTTAGCCCCTGGGAATGGTCGTATCCTACTCAGTCGCTCGATTGTCGCCAAATCCACCATTGCGTATTGTCCTCCGCCATCGTTGCGAACCAAGTACGCCGCAGCCTCTCCTGTTTTGGGGTTGTAAATCGCTTTGAACAAATGGGTCGGTACCATGACGCGACCGCCAACCGTCTTTATCTGCGCGCCTGTGAACATGGCGCCGCTGATCACGTAGAGCCGGGTCGCTTTTTTCGCCATTTGACGCGTAGCGGACTCAATGCCTGCCCACAAGTAGCGGTTGTTTTGAGGATCCTGAGGAATCATGTTCGACAGCGCGAAACTTTCTTGCTGCGCCTCGAGTGTGGGCATGTTGCCGGAGGGTGCCATATGACCGCGGTCGAAGCCCGATCTCACAAAGTCACGTAGGTCTGAGCGTTCGTCTGCAGGTAGGCGTGGGTCAGGATGAAAGGTGCTGTAGCGCACCTGCTCCTTGGCATCCCGAACCGTTTCGCGAGTGAGCAATTCCGCCGAGTAGATGGGCGTTCGCGTGATACCGGAATGCAGAACGGTGAACTGAGTCGAACACAGTTCGCGCGTTTTCGCTTGCAGCTTGACATTGACCAGCTGCGGAGGCGCTCCGGCGTAGTGTTGGGGACAACTCGTTTGAGCAAACGCCGCTGGTGATTGTGCCAGCGCAGCGGCCGCAGCAAGCCCTATAACGAGCTTTACGTGAGGAGGGATAGCGATTGTTTTCATGTGTGCAGCGTAGCCCGCATTATTCACAATGCAACCACCCAGCCGATGCAAAACGGCCGCAGTTGCGGGCGTTTGAAAGGAAAATTATTCACTTAGAAGTGGCTAGATACGATTTCAATTTTATGGCGTAGGTCGAGCACGATCAGTCGAACCGACCATAACCATTCCCCATCAAGCCGCGCATAGCGCACGCTTGCAACGCAAGCGTGCGGATCAGTTAGAGAACGCCTGAACGGGTAATCGCGAACACATCGGCGAAGCGTGGCTCGCGCGTTCTGATGACCAAATCAGACACAGTGAAACCCTGCGCTGCGGACAATGCAAGCCCAAGGGTCTGTGGCGTGACGGTGGGCATCTTACGCACTTGATCGGCGACGATGCGCAATGCAACGTAGGCTTCGAGTCCTCGAAACGACGGTTGCAATTTGTATTTTTTGCGCAAGTCTGCGTATTCGAGTAGCAAATGACTGCTCCCCGAGCTCGGCAGTGGCATTACAGAAGAGAACAGCACGGCACCCTTGCCTGACGCTTTCAGTGCCTCGATCACTTCGCTTGTCGCTGCGACTGACATCAACATTGAAAACACCGCGTTTTCACGTTTGAGTTTGACGTACTTGGCCGCGCGCAGGGCAGGCGTTGAAACCAACGCAAGAATCACAGCTCCAGGGGACTTCGCAAGCGCGCTGTCGATCATTGGTTCGATTGCGGACACACCACGAGGTACAGGCACTTGCGAGACCAACGCTATGCCCGTGGCGGGGCTGTGAGTTGCCCACGCTGCCAAAATATCCTTGCCGAACGCATCATCCTGATAGACGACGGCGACAGAAGTCACGCCCATAGAGTTCAGCAACCGAATTTGTTGGCGGACCTCATCGACATACGAGCCGCGTAAGGTGACGATCGATGGGCGAAGGGAATCGGCATAGATGCTCGAGGGCCCCGCCAATGGCGCAAACAATGTCACGCCCGACCCTTGAATAGCAGGAAGCGAAGCGTTGATATGCGCAGACCCGATTTGACTCATGAGTAGGTGAACCTTCTTCTCACGAATCAGTTGAATCACGTTTGATTTGGTCTTCTCGGGGTCGTAGACGTCATCGAGTACGGTGAGTTCGCCGCGATGTAAGCCGAATGCTCCGGAAGAATTGAGTTGATCCATCGCGGCGACCAAGTGCGCTGAAACGTCCAGACCGGATGGGGCTTGAATTCCTGTCATCGGCGCGCTAACTCCGATACGGATTGTTTCAGCCGAAGCGATGCCTGCAGTCAGCAGAATTGAAGCGATGACGGCTCGAAGGATCACGGTGGTTTCCCGGAAAAAATGCAACCTGAATAGTGTGTTGCCTTGCTTGGGGAGAACCGCAACGATTGCCGCGCCAAAAATGCGTCTATTCGACTTAGGAAAGGTAGGCGGCTCGTAGAAAACGCCGCAGTGCTGCGGACAAGGCGCTGCTAACCACGTTACTGTGGACAAAGAAGAGTGTTCCGCGACGAGGCCGCATTTCGCGCGAACGCCCGCGTGAGTTGAGGCGCGGTACTCTGGGCCTCGGGAAACTTGTTTCTGAATTCTTCCAGTTCGGCAAACCGGCCGAGTACGTAATCGCCCAACACGTCAGATCCCACCAGAGAGCCAACGGTCACCATCTGTCGGAAAGCACTGATGATCAGCCCCGATGAGACGCGGTGTGTTGACAGCAGAATGTCCATGCACTCGACGCGGCGTCCTTCGATGGCTGCGCCAAAAGCGGCGTCTATGGCGCTTGGGCTAAGCGCCTTCCAATCAGGGTGTGTACGGAATAGTTGTAACGCCCGGCCTCGGCCCAATTTGGCCGCGCGAACTACGCTAAGCCCGTCACCCCCTAGCAGCCCGCAGCCTCCGCGAAGTAGCAGGCGAATGGCAACGCCGTCGTCTGCGCTAACGGCTGCTTCGATCAATCTTCCGTCGCTATCCGCGAACACTTCACCCGTGTCTAGATGCGATTGCAGCAGGGAGTAATTTTTGTCTTCAATGGCAGAAAATATTTGCGCAAACTGCATGTTTGACGTTGAAAAAGAGTTGCACGTAACAGTGTCGTCCGATCACGTCCACGTATACATTGCAATGCGCGCGCAGTTCGAGAGGCATTCGAAGCATGTCCAATTTTTTGGAACTTGTCGGTCGATATTTTTTCCGTCAAGGGCTTTCAGCACATTCTGCAGAGCCGGACATATCTCTCTCGCCAAACGCGTCGTGCTCCATAGCAACCGCTTTGCCAATGACCGCCGCACCGTCACACTCGGCTCGCGAATAGCGGCTTGCGATTGTGGGGCGAAAGGCGTCAGAAATAGCATCACTGTGCCAATGCCCTGTTGACCACGCAAGATATTCGAAAAAGATACTAGTCCTACGATCCGGTCTCTCGAAGCCAAACCCACTCAAGGCTCGCTCCGACAGCGTTGTAAGGGCGATCACACTCCCTCGCGCGGCATTGAGCAGCAGAAGCTGGTGAGAGCGCTCCCGGTAGTCTGGTAGGTGCGCAGCGACGGTCAGAAACGCAGCTAGCGCGTCGTCACTCCCTGCAAGTGCGTGTTGTTCGATCATCGCGATGTTTTCTGCGGATGGATCAAGCAGGTTCGGATGAAACGGCGATAGCGCATCCCGCGCCGCGTTCGAGCGCGGAAAGGGGCGCGGGCCACTGGCTTCAATCAAAGTGATCGCTTGCGTGAGCCCCGTGCGTGCTGAGACGAATTCATTTGCCCGATCTTGCGCGCCCGCAATGCCTTTCCCTTGGACTTCGTTCTCAGATAATTTTGCCGCTGTACTGAGCAACGCATGACCGCCGTTTGCTGCGGAATTTATCGTTGGCTGGTGCTCATACTTCAAACCACCGTCGGAGCTCAATGTCAACGCTACTGTGAATAACAGCAGCGCGAGACCGCCAGCCGACCGCGTCACCATCAGGTTCTCACTGCGCGGGTAATTTGCGCGCTTGGCCGCGCGTCGCGAACGCTGCGCACGGGCGGCAGAGGGTAAAACCCCTCGCCAGAACACCGCAACCTCCAAAGTGCGCTGCTACACGCCTCAGCCGCCATGATTTCCGAGGCCGCCCGAATCTTGATTTGTCCCTGATCGTGCGAGAGTGGCGTGTCAGCCAACAGCCAGATCGATAGCAGCATCAGGCTGACCAACCCGCACAAGACTTTGATGATCGCTTTTTGGGCCATGAACTATTCCTCTTTCAGCTTTGTATTTCGACGACGTTTCGGCGGCTCCGCAAATGGCACCTCCATACACTCACGCTTGAACACATCACGCGGTGCCCGCAGCAGGAAGTCACCCCGCTGCTCAAAAAGCCCCGCCACCGACAATGCTTTCCCGCCTGGTGATCGCGTCGAGCACACCAGAGCTCCGTCTTTGAACAGTCCTAAGTGGTTTTTCTCGGCGAAGTCGACAATCACGTACTCGGGGCGGATAACGTGTGCGATGGACAAGGCCACGCTGCGCAGGCAGTGATGGGGAACCATTACAGCCATGAGACTTTGATCTTGCGCGGGCGAATCTAACGGTGCGTGATGGGTGACATCAGGATGAACCGGAATCTCAGCCGTCATGCTTTTTTTGGTTCGAAATCCAATGATCAGCCCCTCTGCTGTGACTTGATCTTGAAGGATTGATCTGGAGATTGGGTAGTCGTCGGGCTCGGAGTACAAGTAGGGGTGTTTATTGGTTGTAAAGTCGAAGTTTCGAGGTGAATCCGGGCTTGCCTTTGGTGAATCGACTTCAAAGTGACGCCGCATTCGACGCATGGCTGAATTCGGCGTTTCACTCGCCTCGGTACGTTCCATCTTGAGCTAGAAAACGCCTGCCGCAACCACTCTGGGCGGTTGAGCGTCTTCGTGACATGCAGTGACATGCGATGAAAGCGATAAAAACCGGCCCTTTTATCGCCTTAATAGCCAGTTTTTAGGCATTTTTACGACAGCATTTCCACGGTATGCCATACCGTGACTTTATTTTTTGGATTTTCGCCTTCGGCTGATTGTTTAGCGTAGCGAAATTGGCATCACCCAATACGGTCGAAATGGCGCGAGTGTGAGTCGCTTTCTAAGCGCTTCACGCGACACGGCAAGCACAGAGTAATTTGGCGACGCGCTGGCAATGGATTGCTATGCCGTGCTGACAAGTCTCGCCGAGGTTGCCCTCGCGACACTCGCCGAGGCGACTAAAGAAAAGCGTATGGGCAGGCGCGACGCGCCTAGCAGCCTCGGTGTTCGGCAGCGCCAACGGCGAAACAGGACGCCGAACCGTTACCTGACGGCGTTGCCGTAGATGTCGCGGCCAGCATCGTGTCCGGGATAGTCGATGGCTGACAGCGGCGAATCACCTGCGGCGACTTTGGAGACACTTCGTGCCGACATAGGTACGTTAGCGCTGCGGTCGCGGCACGCCGTTTCTTCGACGGTGTTGAAGGCTCCTACGGCAACACCGAGTTGCATCGCGGCGACAACTGTTAGACAAACAGAGAGTTTGTTCATGATTTTTTTGTGGTTCGTAGGTCGATACCGCATCAGGCTCGCGCACTTTCAAGCCCATGCGGGATCAAAAGCGGGTACCAATGCGATCAAATTCACTGCCACTCGATGCCGCCCGCGTAGCGGCCGCCCCTCAATCTGGCCTCTTGGCCGGGAGGCGTCCGTCACGGAGGATGGGCGATCAACCGTCCGCCTCGTACAGTCAAGCGCTTTACGTCCTTGATGCCGAGTTTGCTCACTTTGGGCTGCAATGCATGTGTAATTGCGGCGGCGAGCGCGTCGCTGGCATCAAACTCAGTAATGGCTGGTTTGCCCAAAACAAGAGAGACGGCCTTGAGCACTGCGGCCTTGTCCGCACCCCCGTCCCCCTGCGCGAAACGCTTGATCTGCGTCGGCGAATACTCGGATATCGGGGCCACGCTCGCGTCGCGCACTGCGCATATGACTGCCGCGCGCGCATGAGCAAGATGCAATGAGGTCCTCATGTTTTTGTTCACGATGGTTTCCTCGACCGCGCACTCGTCGGGGTGGTGCTTGAGCACTATCGTCCGAATGGACACAAACAGCTGATGCAGCCTGTCGGACAGCTCAGCGCTCGGCGAGCTGGTCACGATCCCGCACTCAATGAAGTGCAGCTTTCCGTGGCAATCATCGATCACGCCCCAGCCGGTGGTCCGAAGCCCGGGGTCAATGCCAAGAATGATCACGCAAACGCCATCTGTGGCGCGTACTGCGTGGCGTGTCGCTCGTTGCGCTGCTGCGCGGCGATGCAATACAAAGCGTCTGGCCTGGCTTGCAATCGCGCCAGTCCAATCTCCTCGCCGGTCGAAGCGCAATAGCCATAGTCCCCTTTGTTCATAACTTCAAGCGCGCGTTGATAGGAGCGAACCTCATTGCTGTAACGAATTTCGAGTGCGCGCGCCTTACCCATTTCATCCTCAAGCGCCGCGCGATCCAGCTCATCAATGCCTTCTTGCGGCGCGTTAGAAATGTCGTCTTTGATGCCTTGAAGCTTGCGTTTGAGAGCGCTCAATTGCTCGTTCAATCGATCTCTGAACCACTGAACTTGCGCCTTGGACATGTAGGTTTGCGCGGCAACATTGCGGGGCATTGTGGAGGCTGGCATTAAATTAGTCCGTCAACTGAAAAAGGGAGATGCGTAGCGAGGAGCGATCAGGCTCTAGGCTGTAAAGGCGATTCGGTCTTTGTCGCTCCTGTGCTCGAGGGAGACGATGCGTTGTGGTCGATCAAATGTTTTGCGTCGTATGCGCTTTGGGGTTTAGATCAATGAGAATTTCGTTGCTGCTGAGAAGTTTCTACGGTTTTGCAAGCCGCAAACGCCCTGAAAACATCGCAACCAGATAGGACTTTTGAGGGCACCGTGCGCGCGAATTTCTACGATGACATGCGGGTCAACGTGTGCAACCTTGGCAATGGATGATTTCTGTCTTGTGCGCGCGGCAAGTCGCGTCAGTGCGACGGATGGATGCCTGCTTTTGAGGCGCGTGCCTGCTTTGTAAACGTCGCAGGTTTCGCGATTTCGCTCGGCCCTGCTGCGGTGCGACTGCCATAAATCAGGGCGAGTGCGGCGAAAACCGTCAGGCCAAGCAGCGCGGATATAGCCAATGCAGTTTCAGCGCTCACGAGGCGGGAAATCCAACACAGACACATGGCTATTAAGGCAACGAGTAGCGCAACAATGGCCGCAGCCAAAAGGGCCGGCCCAACTTGCGACCTGGTTGATTTTGAGGCTTGAGACGTGAGTGGCATGGCGGGCAATCCTGAACAAAACGTCACGTTAATCGTGGGTCTTGCATCAAGCTATAGCGAAGGCGATGCAAAAGTGCCTCACTCTCGGCGTACAAAGTGTAGGAACGAACTGCGTCTCGTTGCCGCTACGCGACACCACAACGCCATGCCCACTCCCCACGGGAGCGCCCTTATCGTGCATTGCCGCACACTTTATGCGCACTTTCCGATGTGCTCGCGCAAGTGGAGGCCGGTATTGTGTCCTTGGTCGAAATTTGAACCGACTCACCACGAACAGAATTTCCAGCCCCAAAATGAACGCCCCCCTCTCAGCACAAGAACGCGCCGTCGCAATGACCGATTCCCTTATGACGTTTGTCGATGGCTACGCGAAGGCGTACGCCGATCACGGCTTTGCGCCAAAGGAATGGAAGGCCCTTCATGCCGCACTTCTACGTGCGCTCACTAATGAGCACAGCTCGGCCGAGTCATCGCTGCTCGCTGGCGCAGAGACGGTCGCTCAGACAGAACGATCAGTTGTTGCCACCGATGCCGGCGGCATTCATATCTGGACCGATGGTGCTTGCGAGCCAAACCCAGGTCGCGGCGGTTGGGGGGCGATCATCATCAACGGTGTCGCCAGCCGTGAAATTTTCGGCGGAGAACGACAATCCACCAACAACCGCATGGAATTTATCGCCGCCCTCAAGGCGCTGGAGCTCGTCGACGACGGCACCACGGTAACTGTCTTCACGGACAGCATGCTGCTCGTGAAAACCGCGTCGGACTGGATGCATTCTTGGAGGAAACGCGGTTGGACGCGTAAGAACGGTGCGGCCATTGCTAACCTCGATCTGGTGAAAGCGCTTGCGTCTGAATGCACCCGGCTCAAGGTCACTTGGAAGCACGTGAAGGCGCACAGCGGCATTGCTCTCAACGAACGCGCAGATTGGCTCGCGAACAAGGGACGGCGTTCGATCGCCTGACTCGCCTTCGCGCCACATTAGGAAGGTGCTGCGGCGCCTCATTCGAGGGTGATTTCCTCTCTGTACGTTGCTTCGCGTCGACGCTCAATCGTCCGACAGTGTGATGTACTGCTTGTGTGTTTCTGTACGCGTCCAGTCACCGATGGATTGTTTCAGCCAAAGCGTCTCGCCGTCGAAAGCGATCTCACTAACAAGCCGGTCTATGTGCGGCAAAGCCGCCGCGACTGCAGTCGTTCTGCAATTGACAAAATTGCCTCAGGTCGACGCAAGCCTCGGGTCAACTAACCACTGTTTGGATCGCGTTACCCCGTTGATTAAGGAACCAAATCGAAAAAGCGAGCGCATGAAGTTACTCCTCCTCGCGCCACAGTTCAATCAGCGCGACTCACTCGCACGCAACGACCGTTTGTGAGCAACTCGTTGATCACCAACTTCGACGCTTGCGCTTGCCGACCCATTCGTGCGAAAGCGGTCGGAAACGACGGGTTATTTGTCACCCGGAGTGTGCACGACGCGCTTGAGAATTTCATCGGTACTCAATGCCAATCAACGCACAGGAACTTACATGCTAATTCCACAGGCTCTTGCAACCGTAGCCGCCGGTCGCGACGTAATTACTACCGAGGAGTTCGCGAAGGCGCTGCTAAGACGCCCGCAAACTATCCGAAAAAACTATTCGCGAGACGGTTCTTGTTTTGGCATCCGCCCCATCAAGGTGGGCGGCTTTCTGATGTGGCACGTGTCGGACGTCGCAAATCTGCTTATTCAGCGTGGCGCTGACGTGCGATAGCTGCGATGCAGGAATGGCGCCGAAATACAAAGATTCCAGACATATCCCACATCGGGTTACATGGTGGTTACATGTCCTAGTACCTGCCGACGGTTAATACCAAAAAGGGAAGCTAAGTCATTGATTTCAATGGTGCCGGTGAGATGAATCGAACACCCGACCTTCGCATTACGAATGCGCTGCTCTACCAACTGAGCTACACCGGCTAAGGTTGCGCGACTGCGGCGATTTTTCTGCCTGCAACGCACTGGTTTACGCGAATGACGCTTAAGTCAGACTCAAGGAACGCTGCGTAGCCCATAATTATGCCATGGTCAATTGTTCTGTTCACACCCGATGAAGCTCGCTCGAATTATGGGCTTTCACGCCGTCAACGCGCGCCTTGAGCGTCGCCCGGAGACGGTAGTCGAAATTTTCATTTCCAACTCAAGGCGAGACGCGCGCGCGGCGACGCTTCAGGCGCTGGCTGACTCGTTGAATATCGAGCTGCAATCGGTCGATCATGGGCGGCTGGCAGTGCTCGCGCAATCCGAGGAGCATCAGGGCGTGGTGGCGCTGGTGGAGGCGTCGGCTGATGGCACGACGGGGGCGGATTTTGATGAGGTGCTGGCTGCGGCGCTTAAGCGCTCGCGTCCGCCGCTATTTTTGTTGCTGGATCAGATTCAGGATCCGCACAATCTGGGCGCATGCATTCGCAGCGCGGACGCGTTTGGTGCCGACGCGGTAATCCTGCCCAAGCACGCGTCCGCACCGCTCACCGCCGTGGCGTTGAAGGCCGCAAGTGGGGCCACTGAGACCACGCCGGTATGCACCGTAGTCAATTTGGTGCAGTGCATCGAAACCTTGCAACAAGCCAACATTTGGGTGCTTGGTGCCGAGATGGAAACCGAGGCCACGCTGTTCAACACCACGCTCACGGGCCCGCTGGCGTGGGTGCTCGGCAACGAAGGCAAGGGCCTGCGCAGACTCACGCGTGAGCGCTGTGATGCGCTGGTGGCGATCCCGATGGTGGGCGCGGTAGAGAGCCTGAATGTATCGGTGGCGACGGCGGTTTGCTTATATGCCACACAGGCTGCGCGTGCGAACAAAAAATAGCGAATACCAAAGCTCGCTTTGCTGCGCTGCGGCGCATGACGCACCCGTCAACCGGGGTACTATTGCTGCTTCCGTGTTGTCATTACTAACATGCTCGCTTTCGTACTAAGAAGACTCTTTCAAGCGGCACTCGTCATGCTGGTGGTGGCATTTGTAGCGTTCTCGTTGTTCAACTACGTAGGCGACCCGATCAACATGATGTTGGGGCAGGACGCAACGCCCGAGCAAAAGGTCGAACTGCGCGAAGCGCTCGGGCTCGACAAGCCCTTTTATGCGCAGTTTGGCGCGTTCGTGGGCAACGCGGCGCAAGGCGAATTTGGTCTGTCGCTGCGGCAGGCTCGGCCCGTTTCCACTTTGATCAAAGAGCGACTGCCTGCAACGCTTGAGCTCGCCTTTTGCGCGGCCATTCTTGCGCTGGTCGGCGGCGTGGTGATGGGTGTTTATACGGCGCTGCATCGCAACGGCTTCATCTCGCAAATCTTGCTCACGGTGTCGCTCGTCGGCGTAAGCCTGCCGACGTTTTTGATCGGCATTTTGTTGATACTGGTGTTCGCGGTGACGCTGCAAGTGTTGCCGTCGTACGGACGCGGCGACCCGACGCAAATTGGCTGGTGGAGCACCGGTTTTTTGACGACCAGCGGGCTGCGCGCGTTGGTGTTGCCGTCCATTACCTTGTCGCTCGGCACCATGACGCTAATCATGCGTTTGGTGCGCAGTGAAATGATGGAAGTGTTGCGCACCGATTACATCAAATTTGCGCGCGCTCGCGGCTTGACCAATCAGGCTGTGCATTTCGGCCATGCGCTTAAAAATACACTGGTGCCTGTGTTGACAATCACAGGCCTGCAGCTGGGCTCAATCATCGCGTTTGCCATCGTCACCGAGACGGTGTTTCAGTGGCCCGGCATGGGCTTTTTGTTCATTCAATCGGTGCAGTTTGCCGACATTCCGGTGATGGCGGCGTATCTGGTTTTGATCTCCGCAGTTTTCGTCAGCATCAACTTGATTGTTGACCTGCTTTATTACGTGGTTGACCCGCGTTTGCGCATTGAGCAAACCTCGACTGCACATTAATATTTTCTTGCAAGGCCCCAGATGTATAACCCGAGCAAAGTCTCCGACACCATTCGCGAATATCACAGCGACCTGACTGCGATTCGCCGCGACATTCACAGCAATCCCGAACACGCTTACAAAGAGACGCGCACCGCTGCCATCGTTACCGAGCGGCTGAAGGCATACGGTGTTGATGAAGTGCACACGGGTATTGGCGGCACCGGCGTCGTCGGCGTGATTCGCGGCAATCGTCCCGGCACCCGCAGCGTTGGCCTACGCGCCGATATGGATTGCCTTGCGATGGCTGAGGAAACGCGTCTGCCGTACGCTTCGAAAAATCAGGGTTACATGCACGCCTGCGGTCATGACGGGCACACTACGATGTTGCTTGGTGCGGCACGCTACCTCGCTAAATCGCGCAACTTCGCGGGCACGGTCTACACCGTGTTCCAGCCAGCAGAAGAGGGCGCAGCGGGTGCCAAAGCCATGATGGACGATGGCTTATTCACGCGTTTTCCAATTGACGTTTTTTACGGCCTGCACAACGCGCCGTGGGTGCCGTTCGGCTCGATGGCGGTGCGCAATGGCGCGATGATGGCGGCGGCTGATCGTATCGAGATCACGATTGAGGGCAAAGGCGGTCATGGCGGCATGCCGCAGTTTGTGAGCGACCCGATTCTGGCGGCCGCGCACGTCATCACGGCGATTCAATCGATTGCGTCACGCAATGCCGATCCGGCCGACTCGGTCGTGGTGTCGATCTGCGCCATGCAAGCGGGCGTGATGAACACGTACAACGTGATCCCGCGTGAAGTGAAATTGATTGGCACCGTGCGCACTTATCGCAAGGAGGCGCAGGCGATGGTGATTGAAAAACTCAAGCTTTTGGTGGCGAACACGGCGGCTGCGTTCGGCGCAACGGGCACGGTGAATTACATCGTCGGCTATCCTGCCACCATCAATCATAAGCGCGAAGCGGAGCTTGCTGCCGAGGTTGGGCGCGGTGTGTTCGGCCCCGAAAATGTGATCACCGAAATTTTCCCGAACACGGGTGGCGAAGACTTCGCTTTCTTTTTAGAAGCGGTGCCCGGTGCGTACATTTGGGTGGGTCAGCAATGCGACGGAAATTTCCCGATCCATCATCCTAAATACGACTTTGATGACCGCATCATTCCGAATGGTGCCGGGTTGCTTGCGGCTATTGCTGAACATGAATTGCAGGGCTAGGGAAACATTGACTAGTTCAATTTTTTTCGCCATACCGGCGAAGGCCGGTATCCGCTCCCTCAGCGCAATTAACAACTTGCAGCGGACGTGGGCCCCTACCGTTTTTCACCCCGGCGAAGGCTGGGGCGGAGTGGCGATTCATTTAGTGTTTCCTTAGGTTCAAGCCATGAAGTTAAACGACCTCCCACAAAATTTCGTCGATGATCTGGTCGCAATTCGTCGCGATATTCATGCCAATCCTGAGCTTGCGTACGAAGAGGTGCGCACCAGCAAGCTAGTTGCGGAAAAGCTGCGTTCATATGGCGTGGATGAAGTTCATACTGGCATTGCAAAGACCGGCTTGGTTGGAGTGATTCGCGGCAAGCGTTCAGGCGGCAGCATTGGATTGCGCGCTGACATGGACGCGCTACCGATGCAGGAGAAAAATTCGTTCCTGCACGCATCGAACCGTGCAAAAGTGATGCACGCGTGCGGCCACGATGGTCACACCACGATGCTGCTCGGCGCGGCGCAATATCTCGCCGCCACGCGCAACTTCGCGGGCACGGTTCACCTGATTTTTCAGCCAGCCGAAGAGGGCGGGGCTGGCGGCGATTTAATGGTCAAAGAAGGGCTGTTCGAGCGTTTTGATTGTGACCGAATTTTTGCGGTTCACAACCGGCCGGATTTGCCAATTGGCAAGTGGGGCACCCGTGTGGGGCCGTTCATGGCTTCAGCCGATTCGTTCACCATCGAAATCACCGGTAAAGGCGGCCACGCAGCGCGTCCGCACCTGGTGTGTGATCCGGTGGTGGTCGCCGCAACGGTGGCACTCGCTATGCAGACCATCGTGTCGAGAAACGTGAGTCCACTCGAATGTGCGGTGGTCGGCATCAGCGCGATTGAAGGTGGTAATTTGCCCGCGTTTGCCGTCGTGCCCGACACCGTGAAAATGACCGGCACCGTGCGCACTTACGACCCCGCCACGCAGGATCTAATCGAGGCACGAATGGGGGAGTTGGTGGCGGGCATTTGCGATGCGCATCGCGCGAAGGGCACGTTGAACTTCACCCGCCTGTATCCGCCGGTTATCAACACCGCAGAAGAGGTGGAATTTGCAAGGCTTGCCGCAGCCGAAGTCTGGGGCGAAGAAAATGCCAACGCTAATTACACGCCGTCGATGGGCGGTGAGGATTTCTCGTTCATGCTGCAAAAGCGACCGGGCTGTTACTCGGTAATTGGGCAGGGCACCGGCGGCGAAATTATTCCGATTCACAACACGCGGTACGATTTTTGCGACGCCATTATTCCGAACGGCGTGCGCTATTTTTCGCGTCTCGCGGAACGGGGGTTGCCGCTGTGATTTACCACTCGAATCGCATCTGTAGGCGCGGCCTTGGCCGCGATCCCGCTTGCGAGTCAGATGCGGAGTTTTACGGCCAAGGCCGCTCCTACACAAAAATTGACAGGTAAGTTTTGGAAGCAATCTCCCGTTTTTTTGATGGTGACGTGTGGTGGAGCTTCAAGCGCTCGCCAGTAACGATCATCGCTGCGATTCTGGCAACGCTGTGCATTCTCGGCGCCGTGCTGGCACCGTTAATTGCGCCCCATAATCCGTACGACCTGGTGCAGATTTCGCTGCTTGACTCGAACCTGCCTCCCGCGTGGAACGCGGCCGGAAATTCACGTTTTTTGCTGGGCACTGATCAGCAAGGGCGCGACATTTTGTCGACCATCATGTACGGCAGTCGCGTGTCGTTGTTGGTCGCGGTTTGTGCGGTAGCGATGTCGATTGTCATGGGCGTGAGCCTTGGTTTGCTAGCCGGTTATGTCGGTGGTCGCATTGACAGTTTGATTATGCGAATTGCCGACATTCAGCTGACCTTTCCGGCGATTTTGGTGGCGCTGCTCATCAGCGGCATCGGACGGCAATTTGTGCCGCGCGACATGCAGGACGAGCTCGCGCTGTACGTCATCATCTTCTCAATCGGCCTGACCGGTTGGGTGCAATATGCGCGCACCGTGCGCGGCTCGACGTTGGTTGAAAAGAGCAAGGAATATGTGCAGGCGGCGCGCGTGATTGGCGTGTCGCAAACAAAAATTATGTTCAAACACGTGCTGCCGAATGTGCTCGGCCCGGTGCTGGTGATCGCCACGCTGAATATTGCAAATGCGATTATTTCTGAAGCCACGCTGTCGTTTTTAGGCGTTGGCATGCCACCCACGCAACCGTCTCTGGGCACCCTAATCAGCGAAGGGCAAAACTATCTGTTCTCAGGCGAGTGGTGGATCACCGTGTTCCCCGGCATCGCCCTGATCGTGATGGTGATTTCGGTAAATTTGGTCGGAGACTGGCTGCGCGACGCGCTGAATCCGAAGCTCCGCTAATTCTGTGTTTCTTTTTTGCGTTCAATAGGAGGTTTCTATGAAGCGAATTTTGGCAATTCCAGCCGTGCTTGCTTTGGCAATGCTTAGCGGCTGCGCCCATCACTGGGAGACGGTGCTCGACGGGCGTCTCTACACGCGAACTCACCTCAACCGTTTTCCGGTGTCGATCACCGCCGTTAACGGGGAGTACAGCACGATGGTGCCGCGTCGCGTCGACGCGGGCGATCTGCGATTGACCATTGATGCCGGACCGGTTGGAGGCTTTCTCTTGCCAGATCGTCAGGAATTTAACTTCCGTGCTGAAAAGTGCGTGCGCTATTGGTTGGCGGCGCAGCGGCCCGGCCCGCTATCGCATCAGTTCGATCTGGTGATTGATCACGCCGAACCCGTGCCCGGTTGCCTGCCCACGAGCGGCGCGCTGGCGCAGGCGGTGGTCGTGCCGACTGACTTGTCACTGATTGCGCCGCCGCGCGCCATCCCCAAGCCAAAGTAATTGTTGAAAACGTCTGCGACGACAGACCATTGCCCAAGCTGACAAAGCCGGAACCAAGGTGACAAAGGTGACGCAGGTGTTTGAAGTGACGAACAAGCGTCACATTGTCACCGTCGTCACGTAAGTCACTTCGCACCGAGCCACGCGATTTCTGAGCACAAAATGTCATCATTGAACCGGTAAGTGACAAGTAAAAAGCCCATGATCCAGCCCCTTCTTGAAGTAAAAAATCTGCACATCGATTTCCCGACTCGTCGCGGCGTACTCAAAGCAGTCGAAGACGTTTCATTCTCAATTGCACCGGGCGAAGTGCTCGGCGTGGTGGGCGAATCAGGCGCTGGAAAGTCCCTGACCGGTGCCGCGATCATCGGCTTGCTGGAGCCGCCCGGACGCATTGCCAGCGGGCAGATTTTGCTTGATGGCAAACGCATCGATAACCTGCCGTACGAGCAAATGCGAAAGATTCGGGGCCGACAAATTGGCGCGATTTTTCAAGATCCGCTGACATCGCTTAATCCGCTCTACACTGTTGGGCGGCAGCTGGTGGAGACAATCACCACGCATCTCGATTTGCGCGAATCGGCGGCGCGTGAACGTGCGGTGAAATTGCTGGAGGAGGTGGGCATTCCGGCGGCGCGCCAACGGGTAGAGCATTATCCGCATCAGTTTTCTGGCGGCATGCGGCAACGCGTGGTGATCGCGCTGGCGCTCGCTGCGGAGCCTAAAGTCATCATCGCCGACGAGCCGACCACCGCACTTGACGTGTCGATTCAGGCGCAGATCATCACGCTGCTCAAAGGCTTGTGTCGCAATCATGGCACGGCGGTGATGCTGGTCACGCATGACATGGGCGTGATCGCTGAGACGGCGGATCGCGTGGCGGTGATGTACGCCGGTCGCGTGGTCGAAATTGGCCCAGTGGCCGACGTGATTCACAAGCCGCAGCATCCCTACACTATTGGCTTGATGGGCTCGATCCCCGAGTTTGAAAGCAAACGAGAGCGGCTGATTCAGATTGACGGCGCGATGCCGCGACTTGATGCCATTCCGCAAGGCTGTGCATTCAATCCGCGCTGCACGAAGGTATTCGACAAATGCAAAACCACGCGCCCGAACTTGATGCCCGCTGGCGCAACGCAGGCCGCGTGCTGGTTGCATGAAGCGCGCACCGAAGGGTTGGCCGCATGAGCACGATTGCAAGCGCGCCGAAAGCAGCGGACGTACTGGTGCAACTCAAAAGCGTCAGCAAAACGTTTGACGTCTCTGCGCCGTGGCTCAACCGCGTCATCGAGCGCAAACCGCAATCGTTTTTGCATGCCGTGAGTGAGGTCAGTTTCGACATTAAGCGCGGTGAAACGCTGGCGCTGGTGGGCGAATCGGGTTGTGGCAAATCTACTGTCGCGCGCCTGGCGGTGGGCCTGTACGAGACGAGCACGGGGCAGGTGATCATTGACGGTCACGATATGAGGGCGTCCAATCAGGGCACCGATGCAGCGCGCGCGATGCGGCGCAAAGTGCAGATGATTTTTCAGGATCCGTACGCGAGCCTGAACCCGCGTTGGCGCGTCGCGGACATCGTGGCTGAACCGATCCGCACACATAAATTGATTCCCGAAGGCGCAGTGCTAGATAAGCGCGTGAACGAGCTATTGGGTTTGGTCAAACTCACTGCCAAAGACGGCGAAAAATATCCGCATCAATTCTCAGGCGGTCAGCGCCAGCGCATCTCGATTGCCAGAGCCCTCGCCAGCAATCCTGAGTTTTTGATTTGCGATGAGCCGACCTCCGCGCTCGACGTTTCGGTGCAGGCGCAAGTGCTCAATCTGATGAAGGATTTGCAGCGCGAAATGGGGCTCACTTACCTGTTTATTTCGCACAACCTGCAAGTCGTTCACCACATTGCTGACCGAGTCGGCGTGATGTATCTCGGCCGCATCGTAGAAATCGGCGACAAGTCCGAGGTGTTCGGTGCGCCGAAACATCCGTACACGCGCATGCTGCTCGACGCCATCCCTGATTTGCACATGACCGGCAAGGCGCGCACGCCGGTGGCGGGCGAAGTGCCAAACCCATTGAATCCGCCGAGTGGCTGCGCGTTCAATCCACGTTGTCCAAAAAAGTTTGAGCCATGCGACAAGACAAGGCCGCAACTGGTGAGCTTTGCTGGGCGTGAAGTTGCGTGTCATGCAGCGGTTCCCTAGTGTCGTGTCACGCCAAAAATGACGTATCTCACTTGCCCTCGCTGCGCACTGCGTCGTTGCAAAACTTGCACATGCCACGGCATGA
>ENA-OFCX01000170-OFCX01000170.1-metagenomes-genome-assembly--contig:-NODE-170-length-36826-cov-4.427973_pt1 | contig 36826 bp, 32 predicted proteins | sample MGYA00153384_OFCX01 | MGnify analysis MGYA00153384
GCATGTCCACGTTGCACCCGCGCATGACCGCGATGTGGTACGAGAGCAGCTGCAGCGGCACGACCGTGAGCAGCGGCTCGAAGGCGTCGAGCGTCTTCGGCACCTCGATGACGGTCTCGGCGAGGTTGTCGAGGTCGCGGTTGCCCTCGTCCGTGATGACGAGGATCGAGCCGCCGCGGGCGGCGACTTCCTCGATATTGGAAACCACCTTGTCGTAGGTCGCCTCGCGCGTCGCGATGAACACGACCGGCATGAAGCGGTCGATGAGCGCGATCGGCCCGTGCTTCATCTCGGCCGCCGGGTAGCCCTCGGCGTGGATGTAGCTGATCTCCTTCAGCTTCAGTGCGCCTTCCAGTGCACTGGGAAAGTTGTAGCCGCGGCCCAGATACAAAAAGTTCTGCGCGCGCTTGAACTCTTCCGCGACCGACTCGATATCGGCAGCACGCTCCAGGATCTGCGTGATCTGTGCGGGCAGCGCGGACAGTGCGGCGATGACCTCACGGCCCTGCAGGATGCTCATCGTGCGCAGGCGACCAATCTTCAATGCCAGCAGCGTCAGCGCGATCACCTGGCTGGTGAAGGCCTTCGTGCTCGCCACGCCGATCTCCGGACCGGCATGCAGGTAAATGCCGCCATCCGCTTCACGTGCGATCGTGGAACCGACGACGTTCACCAGGCCCAGCGTCTTCGCGCCACGCGACTTCGCTTCGCGCAGTGCGGCGAGCGTGTCCGCCGTCTCGCCACTCTGCGAGATCACGATGCAGAGCGTGCGGTCGGTGACGATCGGGTTCTTGTAGCGAAACTCCGATGCGTACTCGACTTCGACCGGGATGCGCGCGAACTCCTCCAGCAGCTGCTCGCCGATGAGCGCCGAGTGCCAGGAGGTGCCGCAGGCCGTGATGACGATGTTGTCGATCCTGAGCAGCTGTTCGTCGGTCAGGTTCAGGCCGCCCAGCTTGGCCGTGCCTTCCTCCTGCAGCATGCGACCACGCATGGTGTTCTCGACGGTAATCGGCTGCTCGAAGATTTCCTTCAGCATGAAGTGCGCGTACCCGCCGCGCTCGATCTGGTCGATGTCCCAGTCGATCTTGCTGATGACCTTCGTGACGGTACTCTGCGAATGGTCGATCACGCGGAAGCCGGAGCGCGTCAGCACGGCAACGTCGCCGTCCTCCAGATACACCACGTCTCGCGTGTGCGCGAGGATGGCCGACACGTCGCTCGCGACGAACCATTCATCCTTGCCCACGCCGATGAGCAACGGGCTGCCCTTCCGGGCGGCAACGATCTTGTCCTTGTCGCGGCTGGAGATCACCGCAATGCCGTATGTGCCCTCGACGCGCTTGAGTGCCTGCACGACCGCGTCTTCGAGGCTGCCGTCAAACAATTCCTCGATCAGGTGCGACAGCACCTCCGTGTCGGTGTCGGAGGCGAAGACATGACCGCGCCCCTCGAGCGAGCGCTTGAGCGACGACGAGTTCTCGATGATGCCGTTGTGCACGACGGCAATCGTCTTCGCCTCGTCCATGTGCGGATGTGCATTTCGCTCCGTCGGCGGTCCGTGCGTGGCCCAGCGCGTGTGCGCGATGCCAACGGAACCATGCGTCGGATTCTCTGAAATCGCCTTCTCCAGCTTGGCAATCTTGCCAGCTGCGCGGCGCATCTCGACGCCGCCGCCGTTCATGGTTGCAACACCCGCCGAGTCATAGCCGCGATACTCGAGGCGCCGCAGGCCCTCGAGCAGAATCGGGGTCGATTCCTGATTCCCGACATATCCGACAATTCCGCACATGTGTCCTATCCTTCCAGTGACTTGAGGTCGAGCACTCAGCGCGCGGAAGCGCGCACGAGTTTGTCCAGCGGTTCACGCGACTGCGCGACCAGCGCTTCCGCCAGGGCACGCGTCGGCGCTTCAGCGATCACTCGCACGATTGGTTCCGTGCCCGATGGCCGCACATGCACCCAACGGTCGGGCCACGAGAGTCGCAGCCCGTCCTGCACATCCACCACCGCGTCCGGAAATGCTGCCCGGAGCGCCGCATACACGTCACCGAGCGGCGCGTCAGGCCGGTCCAGCTTGTCCTTTACAATCTCGTACCGCGGTGATGCCGCCTTGAGTGCCGATGGCAACATTCCGGTCTCGCAGAGCAATTGCAGCACCAACGCCGCGCCCGCAGGCGCATCGCGGCCCAGGTGCAGGTCAGGCAGAATCACCCCACCGTTCCCTTCGCCGCCGATCGCGGCCTGCTCGGTCTTCATGGCCGACGCCACGTTGGCCTCGCCCACCGGAGCGCGTACGCATCGCTGGCCAGCAGCCAACGCAGCATCTTCCACTACACGGCTGGTGGACAGATTGGTCACAACCACACCGGGCCTCCTGCGCAGCACGAGGGCCGCAGCGAATGCGAGCGTGTAATCCTCGCCCAGCGGGACGCCGTGCTCGTCCACGATGGCGAGCCGGTCCACATCGGGGTCGACAGCCAGCCCAATGTCCGCGCCACTGCTGAGGACCAGCTGGCACAGGTCGCCAAGATTCTCCGCAATCGGTTCAGGGGCGTGCGGAAAACGTCCGTCTGCCTCGGTGTGGATCGCGGAGACTTCACAGCCAAGCGCGTCTAGCAGCGCCAGCATTATTGGCGCACCGGCGCCGCGTACACAGTCGAGTGCGACACGAAGCTTGCGGACACGCAAGGCCGGCACATCGATGTATTCCAATGCCAGGATCTGAGCCAGATGTCGAGCAACTGCCTCTGCATCCGTGGTCGTCGTGCCGAGCGTGTCCCAGGTGGCGCGGGCGAAGCCGGCGTCGGTCGCCGCTCGAAAGCTCAGGCTGTCGTCCTGATCCAGAAACAGACCCGACGACCCGATGAACTTGAGCGCATTCCACTCCACCGGGTTGTGGCTGGCCGTGATTGCGAGGCCACCGGCGGCGTGATGATGCTCGACGGCAAGCTGCACGGTCGGGGTCGGCACAACACCGATATCGATGACCTGGCATCCCACTGACTCCAGCGCAGACAGCACCACGCGATGAAACAGCGGGCCGGACACGCGGCTGTCACGACCAACGACGATGGGCGCGCCCGGCTTGCGACCGGTTGCCCAGGCGCCAAAGCCGGCGGCGTACGTCGCAACGACTTCCGGCGTCAATCCAGCGCCGACCCGGCCACGGATACCGGAAACGGAAACCATCAGGCCTTCAAACGATGACATTGCGAGCGGGGTGGGTGAATCCGGTGCCTCGGTCAAGACTCGTGAGCAGCAACCGGTGGTGATGCCAGCATCAAGCACGAAATGGAGCAGCGATTCGGGTCAGGAACTGCAATGACACGAGCTGGCTGTCAGCGACCATGACAGCGGGATACGTTCCGCGCCAGCACAGCGACACCGCCGCGCAACTTCGCAGGGAGCAGCAGCATGAGCAATCCATTGGGGGTCCTGCCGCTGGCCATGGCGGCACACGGAAGCGCGCTCGACGGCGTGCCGGTGGCGCAGCTCGTCGCCTCGGGACTGACGCTGTTGCAACGCTGCGCACCCATAGCGCGCGCGCTGTATGGAACTCGTGCGGCGCTGTTGCTGCCGACAGGCTCGCAGTTCGTGGTGGGGCTCGCCGCGAGCGAAGGTCGAGGTGCCGTCCTGCTCAATCCGCTTGCCTCGGCGCCCGAGATCGCCTTCCAGCTCGAGGACGCGAACGTCGGCGCCGTATTCACGATCGCCTCACTCGCGCACAAGTTGCCGAGTTCGCTGCCCGTGGTTCTGCTGGATGACGCACCGCGCCAGGCGGCGCTCTCGCTGCATGGCGTGATCAGCACCATCGATCTCGGTTCGCATGTCGGGCTCCAGCTCGAAGGCGATGCCGATGACGGCGCCGAGGGCAGCGTGGAGGAAGCGGTGGTCGTTTACACGTCGGCCATGGAGGGGCAGGCGCTGGGCGCGATCCTCACGCACCGCAACCTGATTGCCAATGCCCGCGCCACGATCGAGGCGGCACAGATTACCGCGGCTGATCACATGCTGGCCGTACTGCCGTTCAGCCACCTGTTCGGCTTGACCGTGACCCTCACTGCGCCGCTGCTCGCCGGTGCGCGCGTGACGACGATGGAACGGTTCAATCCGCTCAAGGCCGTGGAAGCACTCGTAAATGATGGCGTGACACTGTTCGTTGGTGTACCGGCGGTATTCATCGCCATGCTCACCGCCATCGAGCGGCGTGGTGGCACGATCGACGTGCCGGCACTGCGCGTCTGCATCAGCGGTGGTGCCGCGCTGCCGGTCTGGGTGCAGCGGAAGTGGGAGACGGCCACCGGGTGCGCACTGCGGCAGGGCTACGGCCTGACGGAGGCTGGTCCGGTCTGCCTCTTCAATCGCATTGACCAGCCCAATCGCGTCGGCACGCTCGGTGTGGCCTATCCGGGTGCCGAGGTCTCGATCCGCACTCCCACGTCGGATGCGGAACTGCCCGCGGGGGCAAGCGGCGAGATCTGCGTGCGTGGTCCGCTCGTGAGCCCGGGGTACGTCACACGCAACGAGCATGGATTGCGCCGCATCGGTGGCTGGCTGCACTCGGGCGATCAGGGCAGCCGCGACAGCGACGGCGTGGTGACGTTCGAGGGCCTGATCAAGCCGATGTTCACGCGCAATGGATTCAACATCTATCCGGCGGAACTGATCCGCGTCATCGGTGCGCTCGACGGCGTGACGCGCGTGGAGGTGTCCGGCGTGCCCGAGCCGGCGAAGGAGCACGAGATCGAGGTGACGGTCTACGGCACCGTCGATGCAACCGCCGTACGCACCTGGTGCGAGGAACGGCTCTCGTCGTACAAGCAGCCGACCCGCATCACGATCGTGGCCTGACGGCGGTGGGCGCGGTTACTGCTGCAGGTCGACGCGTGCGAGCAGCGTGACGTCGCCACTCTGGAAGGCATCGACGAAGGCGTTCACGCAATCGGGGTCGAACTGCGTGCCGGCACAACGACGCAATTCCTTGAGCGCCTCGGGCAGCTGCTTGCCACCGTCGTCGCGGTAGCGTCGGCCACTGGTCATCGCATCGAAGCTGTCGGCCACGGACACGATGCGTGCCTCGAGCGGAATGTCGGCGCCCTTCACGCCGTCGGGCAGCCCGGCGCCATCCATGCGCTCGTGGTGATAGCGCACGATGTTCAGTAGTTCCGGCTGGTCGACGACCATGGCCGACAGGATCTTCCAGCCCACGGTCATGTGCGTCATGACGTGCGCGTATTCCTCCGTGGTGAGGCGCGCCGGCTTGGAGAGGATCTCCTCGCGCACACCGATCTTGCCGATGTCGTGCAGCCGTCCACCCAGTGTGACGGCGCGGATGACGTTCGGCGGCAGTTCCAGCCGGCGCGCAATCGCTGTTGCGTACTGGCTCACGCGCACGCTGTGTCCATGCGTGTACGGGTCCTTCGCTTCCAGCGCTTCGGCAAGTGCCTGCACACCGCCCAGGAACTGCTGCTCGATGCGGCGGGCCTGTGCCTGCACCTTCTGTTCGAGACGCGTCTGGTACTCGCGATTCTCCAGCACCAGACGCCGACGCTCCAGCACGGACGTGATGCGGGCGCGAACTTCGTCCAGGTGGAACGGCTTGGTGAGGTAATCCAGCGCGCCGACGGAGAGGCAGGAGACCGCCGTCTGCACGTCGCCATTGCCACTGATCATCATCACCGCCGCATCAGGCCAGCGCACGCGCAATTCCCGCAGCAGCGCGAAGCCATCCATCTGCGGCATCTCGATGTCGGTCAGGATCAGCGTGGACGGATGCGCCTGCATCTGCGCCAGCGCCTCGAAGCCGTTGCTGGCCTCGTCAACCACGAAGCCGTCGGCCCGCATCACACGCACCAGGATCTGGCGCAGTCGCGGCTCGTCGTCCACCACGAGGCAGCGCGGCACGGCACTGCCGGCAAACGGATCGAGTCCTGCCGATGCGGCGAAGTCGTGGGTCAGGATTGCAGTCATGCGGCGTTCCATGGGCCGTCGTGCGACGGGTCTGCCCGGACGTTACGATTCGCCGGACCACTTTCCCGACTCCGATGACCCGTATTTTCGAAACCGACCTGCGCGACGGTCCGTCCACGCGCGCGATTCACGCCGGCCAGCGTCCGGACGCCGTCAGCGGCGCCATCATGACGCCGCTGTACCTCACCAGCACGTACGTGCACGAAGAGTTTGGCGTGCATCGCGGCTATGAGTACGCCCGGGGCAAGAATCCCACCCGTGAGGCGCTGGAACGGAACGTTGCCGCGCTCGAAGGCGCCACGCACGGCTTCGCGTTCGGCAGCGGCATGGGCTGCCTCACGAGCATCATGATGCTGTTCCGGTCCGGCGACCATATCATCGTCGGCGAGAATGTGTATGGCGGCACGTATCGGCTGTTCGACAAGCTGCTGCAGCAGTTCGGCCTCACGTTCACCTACGTCGACACGCGGGATCCGCAGCGCATCGCCGATGCCGTCACGCCGCAGACCCGCGCGCTGATGCTGGAAACGCCGACCAACCCGCTGATGCGGCTCACCGACCTCGCGGCGGCTGCCGACGTCGCGAAGCGTGCCGGGGCGCTCACCATCGTGGACAACACCTTCGCGACACCGATCTTCCAGCGTCCGCTGGAACTGGGCGCGGATATCGTGTGGCACTCGAGCACCAAGTACCTGAACGGGCACAGCGACATGATCGGCGGCATCGCGGTCACGTCGGACGAGGAGCTCGCGCCGCGCCTGCAGTTCATCCTGAATGCGGCGGGCGCCGTGCCCGGCCCCTTCGATTCCTGGCTCTGCCTGCGCGGCACCAAGACGCTCGCCATCCGCATGAAGGCGCACGACAGCAATGGACGGCAGATCGGGCACTGGCTGGCGGAGCGTCTTGGCCATGAGCAGGTGCTGTACACTGGTCTCGAGTCGCATCCGCAGCATGCCCTCGCCGCGCGACAGATGTCCGGCTTCGGCGGCATGATCTCCATCGAGCTCGGCACCCGTGAACGCGTCAAGACCTTTCTGGATCGCGTGCGACTCTTCAGTCTCGCCGAGTCGCTGGGTGGCGTCGAAAGTCTGATCAGTCATCCGGCCAGCATGACGCATGCGTCGGTCGAGCCGGAACGGCGGGCAGCATTGGGTATCACGGAAGGGCTCGTCCGGTTGTCCGTCGGCGTGGAAGACGCCGACGACCTGCTGGGTGACCTGGAGCACGCGCTCCAGGGATTGTGAGCCGCGCCGTGCGCCGCTGACACTGAACGGCGTCGCCCCGCGTAGGACGTGAATCCACGAGGGTGCCGCCGGACGATTCTTGCTCGCATGAGTCTCGGAGCACGTGGCGCGCTACTTCACTGCCTGCTGTCGTGTTATCGGCAGCCAATGATCATTCCCGAGCCACGAGCATCGTGATGCCTGCCACACCCCTGCCCCAGATCGCATCCACCAGTTGGGAGCATCCGGCGGATCGCGCCGCGCTCAACACGATGCGCTCCATCCCGGGTTTCGACGAGATCGTGCGTCGAGCGGCAGGATTCTTCGGGGAGCGCGGGCTGCGGCACCTCTTCCTTGCCAATGCCGTCCGCACCGGTCCAACGCAGCGTCCGCGTCTTTACGGCATGGTGCGCGAGGTCTGCGCCTCGCTGGACCTGCCGGAGGTGCCGGATGTCTACGTCACGCTGTCGCCGCTGGTGAATGCGATGGCGGTCGGGTTCGAGCGGCCGTTCATCGTGGTCAACGCCGCCGCACTGGACATCCTGTCGGAAGACGAGCAGCGCTTCGTCGTCGCTCATGAGGTGGGGCACATCGCGAGCGGTCACATGACCTACCGCACCATCGCGATCATCACGACGACGATCGGCTTCAGCGCGCTGCCCTTCCTGGCCGGTCTGGCGATCATGCCGTTTCAGCTCGCGCTGCTGGAGTGGAGCCGCAAGGCGGAGTTGAGTTGCGACCGCGCCGCACTGCTGGCCGTGCAGGACACGACCCTGGCGATGCGCACCTTCTTCCGGCTCGCCGGCGGCTCGGCCGTCCCGGGCGAGGGCGACCTCGATGCGTTCCTCAAGCAGGCGGCCGAGTACGAGAGCGAAGGCAGTGCCTGGGACTCGGTGCTGAAGGCCATCAACACCGCGCTGCGCGAGCACCCGTTCAACACCGTGCGCGCGGCCGAGCTGCAGCGCTGGGTCGCAAGCGGCGCCTATGCGCGAATCCTGGCCGGTGAGTATGCGCGACGCGACGGCACGGGCACGCAGAGCACCTACGCCGAGGACGTGCGCGGCGCGGCCGACTACTACGGTCAGCAGGCAAAGGAGACCTTCGGCAAGGTCGGCGACTCATTCGCCCGCGCGGCCGATGCATTCCGGCGGAAGGCCGGCGGCTGACGGTCCGCGGGACTCGTGGCGCGCCATGGTAAATTGCGCGCCATGAAGCTTCTGCTCGTAGGCGGCGGTGGCCGCGAACATGCCCTCGCATGGCGCATCAAGCACGAGATGCCCGATACCACGCTGCTTGCCGCGCCGGGCAACCCTGGCATCGCGGCGCTCGCCACCTGTGTGTCGACGTCGGCATCGGATGTGGCGGGTCTCGTGCGACTCGCACAGGACGAACAGGTCGACGCGGTGATCGTGGGCCCCGAGGCGCCGCTCGCCGCAGGACTCGCCGACGCCTGCATTGCACAGGGAATTCCCGTGTTCGGGCCAACGGCGGCCGCGGCGCAGATCGAGACGTCCAAGGCATTCGCCAAGGCGCTGATGCGCGAGGCCGGCGTACCGACGGCGCGCGCGTCGATGCACACCACCGTGGAGACCGCACGAGCGGCGGCGCGCGAGCTCGGCGCGCCAGTGGTGGTGAAGGCCTCGGGCCTCGCTGCCGGCAAGGGCGTGGTCGTCGCCATGACGCTGCCGGACGCCGACGCCGCGATCACCGCGATGCTCGAGGAGAACGTCTTCGGCGACGCCGGGGCCCAGGTGCTGATCGAGGAATTCATGACGGGCGAGGAACTGTCGCTCTTCGTGCTCACCGATGGCGAGACCGCCGTGCCGCTGCCCGCCGCACAGGATCACAAGCGCGTGGGCGACGGCGACACGGGCCCGAACACCGGCGGCATGGGTGCCTACTGCCCGGCCGACGCGGGCGATCCGGCATACACCTGGCGCGATGGCAGCGTACCCGCCGGTATCACGCAGGTGATGGACACGATCATCGCACCGACGCTGCGCGCCATGCATGAACGCGGCATGCCGTTTCGCGGCCTGCTGTACTGTGGCGTGATGCTCACGCCGACCGGCCCTCGCGTGGTGGAGTTCAACTGCCGCTTCGGCGATCCGGAAACACAGGCGGTGCTCATGGCACTCGCCGACGATGCGCCGCTGCTGCGCGTGATGCTGCAAATCGCGCGCGGCGAACGCATCGCGCCGGTGCCGGTGTTCGTGCCCGCGCAGGCCGTCGTGACCACGGTGCTTGCCGCAGCGGGGTATCCGACGATGCCGCGCAGCGGTGATGCGATCGTGGTGCCTGCCATGCCAGCGGACGCATGGCTGTTCCATGCCGGCACGGTGATGCGTGATGGCGCGCTGACGACCAGCGGCGGCCGCGTGCTCGCCGCCACCGCCACCGGCGCAACACTCACCGCGGCGCAGCAGCGCAGCACCGCGCTCGCCGCGTCGGTGCAGTTCACCGGCGCGTTCTTTCGTCGCGACATCGGGTGGCGCGCGCTGGCACGCGGTGCCTGAGCTTCCGGAAACCGAGACGATCGCCCGCGACCTGCACGCCATGCTTTCTGGGGCGCGCATCACGGGTGCTGCCGTGCAGAAGGGAGACGTGCTGCGCAGCGTGACGCCGGACGAGTTCATGTCGCGACTGCCCGGCACGATCATCGTTCGCGCGTGGCGCCGCGCAAAGCTGATCATCGTGGAGCTGGATTCAGGTGATTCGCTCGTGGTGCAGCCACGTTTCACCGGCGCAATGCTGGTCGAGCGAACGCCGGACGACATCTCGGCACGCGACCGCAACTACATCGCGCTCAGCATGCGGCTGCACGACGGGCGCGTGCTGCACTACCGCGATATCCGCCGACTGGGCACCGTCGCGCTGCTGTCCGCCGATGCGCTGGCCAGCGCGCTCGCCCCGCTCGGGCCCGAGCCGCTTGACCTGGCACTGACCGCCGAGCGATTTTCGGGTTCTCTTCGGACGTCGCGGCAGGCCATCAAGAAGGTGCTCATGGATCAGCGGGTCGTGGCGGGTATTGGCAACATCTACGCGAACGAGGCGTGCTGGATGGCAGGCATCGATCCGTCGCGAGCGGCGCATTCGATCACCGCCGGCGAAGCAGCCACGCTGCTCGACTCGGTGCGCGGCGTGCTGCAGGCCTCCATCGCCCTTCGCGGCACGAGCTTCCGCGACTACGTGGACGCGCGCGGCGGGCGCGGTGGCTTCGTTCCTTTTCTGCAGGCCTATGGGCGCGGTGGTGCACCGTGCGGGCGCTGCGCCACGCCGCTGGTGGACAGCAGTGCGATCGACGGACGTACGACGGTGTTCTGCTGGCGCTGCCAGCGATGAAGACCCAACCGGTCGGGCAGCGGGACCTGTTCGCGCTGTTCGGCGCAACACCTGCAGCACGTGGACGGAGCGACGAGCGACTGAGCGTGGAACGGGCCGTCACGCTCGCCGAACTGGAGGCTTCAAATGCCGTCGCAACGTCGGTACTGCCTGCCGCGCACATGGACGTGGGCATGAACGTCACGCTGGACGTGACGCAGAACGTGACGCAGAACGTGATGCTGGACGTGACGCAGAACGTGCTGCTGAACGACACCGGTGACGGACGAGTCGCCGCGCGGACGCAAAAGGGCAAGCGGAAGCCGGTGACCGACCTCGATGCACTGCGCGAGCTGGTGAAGGCGGGCACGCAGGACAGACCGGGCACATACCGCTTCCTGTGTGGTGAAGGCTCGGTGCTGTACGTCGGCAAGTCGAAGCAGCTGCGCACGCGCCTCATGAGTTACTTCCGCGCCGAATGGCCGCATGACAAAGGCGCACGCATCCTGTGGCGTGCGGCGCGCATCGAGTGGGAGTACCAGCCCAGCGAATTCGCGGCGCTGCTGCGCGAACTGCGGCTGATCAAGCAGCTGCGGCCGCGGTACAACTGGATGATGAAGCGCGATGCACGTCACTACTGTTTCGTGCGCATGACGGCCGGACTCGCGCCCAAGCTCACGGTCACGCGTGATGCATCGGGCGACGAGCGGGGCACGTACTTCGGGCCTTACCTCAGCGCATCGCGCGTGACTGATGCGCTGCGCGAGTTGAGCGACCTGCTCGGCCTGCGCGACTGCAGCAACGACGTGCGCATGCACTTCCGCGATCAGGCCGAGCTGCCGGTGATTGCAACGCCGCGTGCACCGAAATGCATCCGGCACGAGATCGGGAAGTGCCTGGGACCATGCGTCGCGGCCGTCACCGAGAGCGCGTACGCCACGCAACTCGCCCTCGCGCGCGCATTCCTTGATGGCAGCAGCGATGGGCCGATGAAGGCGCTGAGCGCGCGCATGCTCGCACACAGCGAGGCGCTGGAGTTCGAGCGCGCCGGCCAGGTGCGTGACAAGCTGCACCGGCTGGAGCGGCTGCGCGCGCAATTCGAGCGGCTCCGGTTCGCGGTCGAGACGTTGACGTTCGCGTACCCCGTGACCGGGCATGGCAACGAGACACGCGTCTACCTGGTCAAGCGTGGCACGGTGCGTGCCGATCTGAAACTGCCGGTCAGCCGTCGCGAGCAGCTGGAGTTCGCCGAGTGGTCGCGTCGTATCTTCCACCAACCGGACCGTCCCACGCGCATCATTCCCACACACGAGATCGACGAGTTGCTCCTGCTCTCGAGCTGGTTCCAGCGTCACCCCGACGAATTTGCGCGGACCCTCGAGCCGGAGCAGGCGTTGCGTGCATTCGGCGCATGAGCTTCATCACCCTGCCGGACTGGCTGCTGGCGATCGAATTTGTCTGGGTGGTGGTCATCGCGGGATACATCCTCACGGAGCGCCGGCCGCCGCTGGCGACGCTGGCCTGGATCGTGAGCCTCGCCACGCTGCCGCTGCTCGGGCTGGCGGTCTACTACTTCGTTGGTCCGCGACGACTGGATCGGAAGCGTCGTCGTCGCATCATCGTCAGGTCGGAGAAACGCGCACGTGACATCGCCGCCACACCGAATCGCGCATCGGCCGTGGACGCGCTGGGACTCGCCGGGTCACGTCTGGCCGCCGTCGCCGCTGGTACCAATCAATCGCCGCCGCTGAGTGCCACGGCGCTCGACTTCTTCGACACCGGCAGTGCCGCGTATGATGCCATCATCGAGGCGATCAGTGCCGCCACGCATCACGTGCATCTCGAGTACTACATCCTCAACGATGGTGTCGTCGCCCGCCGCATCCGCGCAGCACTGATCGAGCGCGCGAAAGCAGGCATCGAAGTGCGATTGCTGCTGGACGGAATCGGGACGTCGCGGCTCGGCGGTTACCTTGCGCCGTTGCGCGAGGCCGGGGTAGAAGTGGCCCGTTTCGGCCCGCGCATGCGGCCCGGCTTCGTGAACTTCCGCACGCATCGCAAGATCGTGGTCTGCGACGGCACGACCGCGCTCACCGGTGGCATGAACATCGACGACTGCCACGACGAGACCGTGGTCGGCGCAGCACATGCCTGGCGCGACACGCAGGTGCGGCTGCGCGGTGACGCCGCCGCGCCGCTGGCGCTCGCCTTCCTCGAGGACTGGCAGTATGCAACGAAGCGCGTACTGGATGGTGCAGAGTACCTGCCGCCACTGACCGGCGCGGGCGAGCACCTGGTGCAGATCTGCGCCTCCGGCCCCGATGCGCATCCGCAATCCGTTCATGCCGTGTACTTCGCCGCGATCACGTCGGCCCGGCAACGCATCTGGATATCGACGCCGTACTTCGTGCCTGACGAGTCGATGCAGACGGCACTGATCGGCGCTGCGTTACGAGGCGTGGACGTGCGACTGCTGGTACCCTGCAACAGCGATCATCGCATCGCCGATGCGGCGGCGCGCAGTTATTTTCCGGAACTGCTTGCGTCGGGCGTGGTCATCCATGCCTACGGCCCACCGCGACTGCACGCCAAGACCGTCGTCGTGGACAACGATGCCGCAATCGTGGGCACCGCCAACCTCGACAACCGCAGTCTCCGATTGAATTTCGAGGTGGTGGCCGTGTGCTACGGCGAGCGTCCCGTGACGCTCATGGCGGACATGTTCACGCGCGACCTGGCCAAGGCGCGTGATGTCACCGCCCGCGAGCTCATGACGCTGTCCATCGGCGCACGGTTGTTCGAGGGTGCTGCGCGGCTGCTGTCGCCGATGCTCTGATCCGGCAGGTGCGTACCTCGACGACCCGCGCCGTGTCGCGGCGGATCAGTCCAGCGGCACCAGCTCGACGTGCGCGACGCCGCGCTCGATCGTGAGCCGCGCAACCGTGGGACGAAGGTGGAATCGACGTGCACCAGCTGCTCCCGGGTTCACGACCAGGCGCCCGTCGACTTCCATGATCAGCTGTCGATGCGTATGGCCGTAAACCAGCACCTGCTGCGGATACGCGGCGAGCAATGTCGCGGGCGTGGGACTGCCAAGTTCGTGGCCGTGACTCACATGGATCGTCACACCGCCGATCGTCAGCACCAGTGCGGCGGCGTGCTGCGGATTGCCAGGCGCATCGGTGTTGCCGAAGACGGCGTTTACCGGCGCAATGGTCGCGAGCTCCGTCAGCACGTCATCGACCCCCACGTCGCCTGCATGCAGGATGCGCTCGACGCCAGCCAGCGCCTCGAAGATGGACGCGCGCACCATGCCGTGCGTATCGGACACCAGGCCGATGAGGTGACGAGCGTTGGTCACTCGGGCGCGTCGCCCCAGCGTGGCGCGATATCGACGTCCACCTGCAGCTGGTCCAGGATGCGCTGCACCACGAAATCCACCAGCTGGTCAATGCGCTCCGGCTGGTGATAGAAGCCCGGTGATGCGGGCAGCACGACTGCACCGGCGTCGGTGAGCCGGAGCATGTTTTCGAGATGGATGCGCGACAGCGGCGTCTCACGTGGCACCACGACCAGCGTTCGCCGCTCCTTGAGCGCGACATCGGCGGCGCGCTCGACCAACGAGCGGCTCGTGCCCGCCGCAATCGACGCGATGGTGCCCATGCTGCATGGCACGATCACCATGCCCTTCACCTTCGCCGATCCGCTGGCCGGCGTGGCGCCGCGATCGGTGTCATCGAACACCGTGACGTTCGCATCCCACGCATCCTCGCCCACGTGCGCGCGCAGCGAATCGAGATCGCCGATGCCGGACTCGCATTGCAGCAGACGCCAGCCATGTGCCGACACGATCAGCCAGACCGGCTGCCCTGCATAGGCCATCGCATGCAGGAGGCGCACCGCGTACGGCGCACCGGATGCGCCAGTGATCGCCATCACGATCGGCAGCGGTGCACTCACGCGGCACCTGTCAGCAGCTGCGTGAGCGACGGCAGGTGGAACACGCGCTCCAGCAGCACGAAGGTGAAGAACGAAATGCTGATCACGCCGTTCATGGTGAAGAAGGCTGCATCGAGCTTCGTGAGATCGTCGGCCGTCACCAGCGAATGCTCGTACGCCAGCAACAGCGCGACCACCGCGACGCCGATCGCGTACAGCAGGCCTGACGCCGTGGCAGCACCGACCATCGCGAGCAGCACGACCGTGCACAGGTGCAGCACACGCGCGATGCGCAGCGCCTTCGGTGCGCCAAGTGCACCCGGCAGCGAGAACAGACCGTTCGCGCGATCGAAGGCCACGTCCTGCAGCGCGTACAGAATGTCGAAGCCGCCTGACCAGGTCATCACCGCCATCGCCAGCACGGGCAGCATCCACGCCGGCTCGCTCCAGGTCCCGGTCACCGCGAGATACCCGCCCACCGGCGCAATGCCCAGACCAAGGCCGAGCACCAGGTGACTCCAGCGCGTGAACCGCTTGCAGTAGCTGTAGAACAGCACCCACGCGAGTGCGATGGGCGAGAGCATGCCGCACAGCGGGTTCAGCATCCAGCTCGCCAGGATGAACAGCACGCCGGCAATGACGACGCTGAGTTTCGCCTGTCGCACGAGCAGCGCACCGCTGGGGATCTCGCGCAGGCGGGTCCGCGGGTTGCGCGCATCCACGTCGCGATCGACGATGCGGTTGAATGCCATCGCAGTGAAGCGTGCAGCGGTGAACGCGAGCACCACCCATCCAACCTGTCCGACCGTGGGCATCACCTCGCGGCTTGCCAGCACGACACCCGTCAATGCGAACGGCAGCGCGAAGACGGTGTGCGGGAGCTTCACGAAGCTCGACCATCGCGCGATCGCCGACGGCCCGGCGAACGTCTGCCCTTCGCGACCAGGAATGGTCATCGCGTCCACGCCTTCTCGATGCCAAGCGACGTGTAGAACGTGTCGACCGACTGGCGCGTCGTGTCATCCATCTGGATCACGCGCGGCCACGGGCGCGTGAAGCCCTCCTCCGGCAGCTTGCGCGTGGCATCGATGCCCATCTTGCTGCCGTAGCTGAATGCGCGGCTGGAGTGATCCAGCACGTCCACCGGGCCCATGGTGAAGCGCACGTCGCGCTCGGGATCGATGTTGTTGAGCGTCGCCCACCAGGTCTCGGACACGTTGCGCACGTCGATCTCCTTGTCCACCACGACCAGCACCTTCGCCAGCGACATCAGGCCCGCCCCCCACAGCGCGTTCATCACCTTGTAGGCGTGACCGGGATACTTCTTGTCGATGCTCACGAACACGAGGTTGTGGAACACTCCCTCGGCCGGCATGTGGTAATCCACGATCTCCGGTGTCGTGAGCTTGAGCAATGGCAGGAAGATGCGTTCGGTCGCGTGACCAAGGTAGAAGTCCTCCATTGGCGGCTTGCCGACGATGGTGGTGCCATAAACCATGTTCTTCCGCATCGTCACTGCGGTCACGTGCACCTTCGGATACAGGTCGGCTTCCGAATAGAAACCGGTATGGTCACCGAATGGGCCTTCCACCACCATCTCCTCGCGCGGATCGATGTAGCCCTCGATCACGAGCTCCGAGTTCGCCGGCACCTCGAGGTCGCATGACACGCACTTCGTGAGCGTCACCGGGTCGCGGCGCAGAAAACCGGCGAAGATGAACTCGTCCACCGCAGGCGGCAGCGGCGCACTCGCGCTGTAGACGCTGGCCGGATCGGCACCGACCACGATGCACACCGGCATCGTCTCGCCGCGCTCGGCCATCTCGCGAAAGTGCTCGGCACCGGTCTTGTGGCGCTGCCAGTGCATCGCCACGGTGCGCTTGTCGAGCTTCTGCACGCGGTACATGCCCACGTTGCGGATGCCGCGCGCAGGATCCTTGCTCACGACGGCCGAGAGCGTGATGTACGGTCCGCCATCCTCAGGCCAGCAGGTGATCACCGGGATGCGATCGAGGTCGATCTCGTCACCGCGCCAGACGACTTCCTGGCAGGCCGGCGATCCACTCTTCACGCGCGGCGGAAACTTCGTGACCTCGAGAAGTCGCGGCAGCAGTCCGAGCTTCGCCATGAATCCATCGGGCACCTTCAGGTTCATCAGCTCCGTGATGCGCGCCCCATGCTCGTCCAGATTCTGTACGCCGAGCGCCAGCGCCATGCGCGTCATGGACCCGAACAGGTTGATCGCAACGGGAAATGCGGAGCGCTGGCCGTTGTCCAGGATCACATGCTCGAACAGCAGTGCCGGCCCGCCGCCCGGCAACTTGCTGGTACGGTCGGCGATCTCGCACAACTCGAGTTTCGCACGCACGGGATGCGTGACGCGAACCAGTTCGCCGATGCCGTCGATCGCGGCAATGAAGTCCTGCAGGGAATCAAGAGACACGTTCAATCGGTCAAGGCGGAATTGGGCGACCGTGGTCGCTGTTGCGCCAAGGTCACGCGACACCAACATGAATCGCGGCGATGCCGAATGAGAGCGGCGTCCAGGTGACGTCGCGAAAGCCGGCGGCGCTCATGCGCGAAGCCAGCTCCTCCTCGACCGGGAAATGCGCCACGCTCTTCGGCAAGTACGAGTAGGCCGTCTTGTGCCCGCTCACGATGCGGCCAATGGTCGGCAGCACGAAATGGAAGTAGCACTGGTAGCCTGCGCGGACCAGCGCGTTGCGCGGTGTCGAGAACTCGAGGATCACGAAGCGGGCTCCAGGCTTGAGCGCACGACGGACCTCACGCAGCCCCACATCCAGCGCCGCCACGTTGCGGATGCCGAAGGCGACGATTGCACCATCGAAGACGCCATCACCGACGGGCAGCTGCAGCGCATCAGCCGCAACGGGGCCGAGCGAGTTCCGCGGCGCCTTGCCGTCGCCCATGCGCAGCATCGGCTCGGCAAAGTCGGCCGCCATCACGTAGCCGTCGAACTCCGCCTCACGGACCAGCTGCGCCCCCACATCCAGCGTGCCGGCACACAGGTCCAGGTAGCGGCCTTGCGGCACCGCGCGCCAGGCCAGCGCCTCCAGCGCACGACGACGCCACGCCTTGTCGATGTTCATCGACAGCACGTGGTTCAGGAGGTCGTAGCGGGGAGCGATCTCGGAGAAGATCTGCTGGACGTACGCGCGCTTTTCCGCGCCGCCCGCGGCGGCCGCATCGGCGCGCCGGAGATCGGCATCGAGTGTGCTGGGCATTGTTACACAAAGCTCGCGGGACACGGGCCCGTGCCACAACCCAGCCGCAGGGAATGCCATACGATCTTCACCCGCAGGCCGCTAGCTTCGCCAACGCACCGCGGGCGCCGCACATCGGCCGCCGTCCGAACGTGTCTCCCGAATGCATGCCCCGGCTCCTCGACGCTTCCAACCTCCCCGATGCAGATCTCGTCGTCCTGGCGCAGGAAGGCCGCGACGAAGCATACCGGGAGCTGATTCGTCGCTACGAGCGCCCGGTCTTCTCGCTGGTCTACCGGATGGTGCGCGACCGCGAGGCCGCAGAAGATCTCGCGCAGGAGACCTTCATCAAGGTGCTGAACAACATCGAGAAGTATTCGCCCGAGTTCAAATTTTCGAGCTGGCTGTTCAAGATCGCGAACAACCTGGCTATCGACTCGCTGCGCCGCCGTCGCCTGCAGACCATCAGCATCGACGGGGCCGCCGGCGCTGCCACGCAGGCCGAAATCGAGGCCACCAGCTTCGAGATCGGCGACCGGAGCGAAAACGCCCTCGATGCGATGGCCAACCAGGAACTCGGTACGGCAATCGAGGTCGCGATCGCGAAGCTCCGCCCGCTGTATCGCAGCTGCATCCTGCTGCGCCATGTGGACGGGCGCTCGTACGAGGAGATCGCGCAACTGCTGGACCTGCCCCTGGGCACCGTCAAGACGTACATCCACCGGGCGCGACATGAACTGCGCGAAGCACTCGAGGATGTGCGATGAAGACCCGGCGAACTCCCCGGCTGCCTCATCCTGCACCGTCTGCAATCCCGCTGAAACACGTTGCAATGCCCCCGCGTAGGCGCTTCAGAGAATCCACATGACACTCACACGCCACCTCCTGCCTGACGAACTCGACCTGCTCCTCGATGGGGAAACGGGATTCGGGGTGCAACAGCTCACGGGCCACCTGCGCGACTGCGCCTCGTGCCGCGATGAACTGTCGGCGCTTCGCGTATTCGTCTCCGACATCGAGACGCTCCCTGAGATCGCCCCCCGTGTCGGCTTCGCCGAGCGTGTGATGCACGAGGTGCACGTCTTCGAACCCTGGCAGGTGGCCATCCGGACCAGCATCGCTGGCTGGGTGCCGTCCAGTCCTGCGGCGCGCATCGCGACGGGTACGGCCATGACCGGCGCGGCGATGCTGGTGACAGGTGCCGCCGTGTGGGGATGGGCGCACCGGGACACCACCGCTTTCGTCGGCGCCCTGGTCACCGCACGTGCCCGGGACGGCGTACTGGCGGCGCTCACCGCGACGGCGCAGTCACTGGTCGGTCCGCTGGGCGACATCGTAGGGAGCGGCTTGCCACTCCTCAGCGTCGCCGGCGCGACGTTGGTGACTGGTGCCGGTCTTGGATTTTTCGGGCTCCGCGCGGTCGCCGCGCGAGCCCGCCGCCTGGAGGCGTAGCCGGTGCGCGCCGACCGCACGCGGCTCGCCCTGCTCGCAATGTTCGTCCTGCTGCCGGCGTCGACGCGGGCGCAGGATGCACCGTCATTCGGCGCGACCGCACCTGCCACGTGCACTGTTCGCGACGTCACGGGCCTTGCCAGCGCACAGGTTGCATTGCTCACGCGCGCCAGCCTGGATCCGATCATCGGATGCGCCGCCCTCGATGCCGCGCATCGCACAGGCGACGTCACCATCGCGGCCTTTGACACGGTGCGGGGAAACATCGTCGTGCTGGACGGCACACTGCGTATTGCCGGCATGGTTACCGGCAGTGCCATCGCGATCAACGGCGCTGTGCTCGTGGACTCCAGTGGCCACGTGACCGGCGACGTCATCGCCGCCGAACATGGCGCGACCATCGCCGCCGCAGGCCGCATCGACGGCGAACTGCGGACGCTCGATGCCATCGAGCCTCTTGTGATGCGGCCAATCACGGACGGCGCTGCAGGCACGCTTTCGAGCCTCAAGCGCACGGCGGCGTGGTTTGGCATCCTCATCCTGCTGGGCATTGGCGTGCTGATCAACGCCGGCGACGCCATGCAGCGTGTGAACGCAGCGCTGACGTCGGGCTTCGGCCGCAATGTGCTCGTCGGCATCGCGGCAGAGCTCGCGCTGATCCCTGTACTCGTGCTGGCCTGCGTGATGCTCGCATTGACGCTGGTGGGCATCCTGCTCATACCGTTCGCGATCGTCGCCTACGTGATCGTGGTGCTTGGCCTGCTGGTGCTGGGTGGCCTCGGTGCGGTGCAGATGGTCGGCAGCGGACTCGCCGCGCGTCGCTCGGGTGTCTCCGAACGAGGGGCGCGGCTGCAGGCGCTGGTGGCCGGCATGCTACTGATCTCCGTGCCGTGGCTCATCGCCGCGGCGTGTGCATCGCAGCCCATGATCGCCGCAGCCGTCGGCACGCTGGCCCTTGGCATCACGTGGATCGCCATCACCGCCGGACTCGGCGCCACGCTGCGTACGCGCGGCGGCACGCGTTCGCATGATGAACCGTGGGGCATCTGGCGACCGGCGCCCAGTGGCGCTGCGATGCCCATGCCGCAGCCGCAGCCGGAGTGGCTCACACCGACGCCGCTCACCGGCGTGATCGCGGTGAAGCGCAAGACGACCACCAGCTCGGGGAGCGCGCGCTGATGATGTACGCGATTTTCATGAGTGCACTCACGCATCGGAATGCACATGCGCGCCTGCGGCCCGCCACGATGCTGTTCTGCATACTGGCGGCTACGGTGCCCCTGCAGGCCCAGCATGTGCGCACACTCGAATCCGCACGTCTGCTGCGTGATGCGGCGCCGGTCGCGGTGCGTGTGCAGTTCGGCACCGGCACCCTGAACGTCGCCGCGGCCGATGCACCGTATCTCTACCGCAGCATCACGCGTTTCGGCGATGCGTTCAAGGCACCGATGTCGGCGTGGAACGCGTCGCAGCGCACGCTCACGTTGGTCGGCGGTCAGCGCAGCAGTGCACGCCCTGCTGGCGAAGCGGATGACGACGACGACGAAAATGTCCAGGACTGGCGCCTGCAGCTCACACGTCGCGCACCACTCGAACTCACGATCGACGCGAAGGCGGCCGACGCAACGCTGGACCTCACCGATTTACCGCTGCGCCGCTTCTCGCTGAACACCGGGGCGGCGGCGGCAACGGTGCGGTTCGATGCACCGAACGCCGAATCGATGTCCTTATTCGATGCCACCGTCGGCGCGGGTGGACTGAAGGTGATTGGGCTCGGGCATTCTGGTGCAAGCGAGGCGCGGATCGTGGGCGATGTCGGCGACATCTCGCTCGATCTGGGGGGACGCTGGCAGCGCGACATGCAGGTGAGCATCCGCAGCGCCGTCAGCACGATCCGCATCACAGCGCCGCCGACGGTGGGCGTCGAGATGGCATCGGCAGGCGCGCTGGCGCGCGTCAGCGCGATCGGCGCGATCACGCGTGACGGGAACACCTGGCGCAGCGCGAACTTCGCGACGGCGGCAGTGAAGGTGCGCATCGTGGTGACATCGATGCTGGGCAAGGTCGAACTGGTGCAGCGCTGAGCAGCACGGAACGGAAAAGGGCTGCACCGCATGCCTGAACGCAATCGATCAGACCTGCGCGCCCCGCCAGCCGCCTGACGCCCACAATCCCATCATTGCCAACGCGCGAGCGATTGCCGTCAGCGAGATCACCCACCAGATGCCCGTCGTGCCCCAGTGCATCGCCGCCCACGCCGCCAGCGGCACGCGTGCAAGCGTGATCGCGGTTGACGTGATCATCGGCGGCAGCGTCCAGCCAGCACCACCGAGCGCGCCTTCCAGCACCGTCTCGCCGCTCACGACGAGCTGCGCATACGCAGCGGTCTGCAGGTAGCGCGAGGCTTCAGCCACGACAGCGGCGTCGGCAGAGAACAGGCCCGCGAGCGTGTCGGGAAAGAGCAGCAACGCGGCGCAGGCGATGACGCCCGGGACGCCAGTCATGGCGAGCGTGAGCCACCCCGCGCGCGCCGCCCGATCCGGTTGGCCGGCACCAAGATTCTGGCCCACGATCGCGGCCGCGGCGGCGCCAAACCCGACGCCGACCATGTACATCCAGCTCTCGATGCGGTGACCCAGGCCGAGCGCTGCCAGCGCCGGTGTTCCGAACCGCGTCGTCGTACGCGTCATCACCACGTAGATGAGCGAGAACACGACACCCGTCGCCGCCGTCGGTAGCCCGATGCGCACAATGGTCGCAATACGAGTCCACTCGATCGCACCGAACGCCACCAGACCGCGATGTTTCAACATCAGCACGCCGACCACGCACAGCGAGCCGCGCACGCCGATGGTCGCCAGCGCGGCACCGCGCACGCCCAGCTGCGGGAACGGACCCCATCCGGTGATCAGGATCGGATCCAGCACGGCAGCGATGATCGTCGCGCACACGAGCATGATGAATGGCAGCCGAGTGTTCCCGGCTGCGCGGAACGCCGCGTCCACAACGAAGTAGCCAAAAATCAGCGGCGCGCCGGCGAGGTATGTGCCCAGGTACTGCATGCCGAGTGCAGTCACCGCTGGCGGCGTTTCCATTGTGGCGAAGAGACGCGGCAGGAAGTACAACCCGAGTGCCGCGGTCGCGATGCCCAATCCGCCAGTAAATACCAGTGCATCGCCCACCGCTCGCGCCGCCTCGGCGTCGCGCCGTTCGCCATGCCGTCGTGACGCCACCGCCGTCAGGCCGACGCTCACCATCTCGGCCATGGACACCACCATCCAGATCCAGAAGATGGAGGTGCTGACCGCCGCGAGTCCTGCGCCGCCGACGAAATGGCCGACCCATGCCGAATCGAGCGAGACGAACGCAGTCAGCAGGAGTGCGCTCGCCACGGCGGGCAATCCGAGTCGCACCACCACGCGCGGCAGCGAGTCCGTCGCCAGGTTCACATCCGCGCCGCTGGTGCGCGGCACTGCGGCGCTCAACTCCGCGCGGCGATTGCGTTCATGCCATCGACTACGCGTGCCGCGAGTGCGGTAATCACCTTCGACGCCGGTGCCGTCGGCTCCACCGCAACCAGCGGACGGCCCGTGTCACCGCCCTCGGCGATCCGCGGGTCGATCGGGATCTGCGCCAGCAGCTCGAGGCCGACCTGCGTGGCCAGTTGCTGCCCGCCACCGCTGCCAAACATCGCGATCGGCTTGCCCGTCTCCGGATTCTCGAACCAGCTCATGTTCTCGACGATGCCAAGGACCGGCACCGCCACCCGCTCGAACATCTTCACGCCGCGGAGCGCATCGCCGGTGGCGACCTGCTGCGGCGTGGTGACGATGAGCGCGGCGGTGACCAGGGTGGTCTGCACCAGCGAGAGCTGGGCGTCACCGGTGCCGGGAGGCATGTCCACGATGAAGTAGTCCAGCTGGCCCCACTCGACGTCCTTCAGGAACTGGCCGATGAGCTTCATCACGATCGGACCGCGCCAGATCGCCGGCTGGTCCTTCTCGATCAGGAAGCCGAGGGAGATCAATTTCACGCCGTACGCCTCGAGCGGAATGATCTTCGCCTGCTTGTTCACTTCGGGCTGCTGGTCCAGCCCCATCATGAGCGGGATGTTCGGCCCGTAGATGTCAGCGTCCATGAGCCCAACCTTGTAGCCGAGTCCGGCGAGCGCGATCGCGAGGTTCACGCTGACCGTGCTCTTGCCGACGCCGCCTTTCCCGGAACTGACGGCCAGGATGCGGCCCAAATTCGGTAGCGCCACCGGCGTCGGCGCGGCAACACGCGGCGCCTGCTGCTGGGCCGACTTGGCTTCCGGCGCCATGGGCAGTGCGCGGCCCGGGCGCGCAGGCGTGGGTGTCTGCTGGCGAGGGTCGCGCACATTGACCTTCACGTCCGTCACACCCTGCAGCTCCACCACGGCCTGGCGCACGTCCCGCACCAGCGTCGCGTCGTCGCGGCTGTCGAGCAGCAGCGTGAACTGCACCTTCCCGTCGACGGTCGTGGCAATGTCCTGCACCATCTCGGCAGTCATGACATCGGTGTCGAGGCGCGCATTGCGTACGCGGCCGAGGGCGGTGGTGATCTGCTGCGTCAACGACACGGGGGCGGACTCATGGAGCGGGTAGCTGGGGGCGGCTGCACGGTGGCTTCTGCACGTACGCAGGGTGCCGAGCCGACTCGAAACCACAATCTAGTGAGCATGGCCAGTGTTGCCGCGATGACGGCTCGTCGTCCTGCGTTGGATACGACGGAGCTGACGAGTGGCAGGGCACGTCACTCGGTAACGTCTGCTCATCCGTGCAGGCGCTCGCTTGCGCCACACCCACTCGTACGCGAAACTACCCTAGCCAGCCGACTCTCGACCGCCCTCACCAACGGGGTCGGCCGACCGGCACCCTCTCGAGGCTTGCATGAACCTTTCGGCAACCCAGCTCCGCCAGCTCGGCAGCGTGATTTATTACGCCGCCGTGGCGCTGATGATCAATTCCTTCGCGCAGTTCGCCATTCAGGTGTGGCCGCTCAAGCTGTCCGAGCTGAACTGGCGTGTCGGCGCTGCCGGATTGCTCATGGATGCGCTGCTCGGCACAGTGCTGCCGCTGGTGCTGTTCACTTTTGCCGCATTCATGAACAACGACCGGCGCCTGCTGCAGGTGCTGCGCTGGGCCGCGATCGTCATTGGCGTCCTGACCATCGCGCTGCTGGTGTCGTTCGCGCTGGACTCGGTGCAGATCCGTGCACAACTGCCGCAGAACGTGAAGGGCAACTTCATCAAGGTGGCGGCACGCGCTTCCCTGATCGGCGTACTCCTCGCCTCACTCTTCATCTGGACCGGCCTCACGATGGGCAAGGTGCTCAAGAGTCAGGGCACCGTGCGCACAGCCGGCACTGCTGGCACTGCTCCGGCACAGGAAGGGATGCTGTTGGTGGGTTCGCGCGAACCCGCCCGACCTGCGCTCCGCGCCGTCGATGGCTCGGATACGAAGACGGACGGACGGAAGGACAACACGAGCGCCGTACAGCTCGACGCCTAGCGGCTCCGCTGCTCCTGCACGAGCGTTGCGGCGTCCGACTGGGTCACCGGTCGGGCGCCGTCAGCATTCCGGTCTCCAGCGCCAGTGCCGTGAGACCGGCGACCGTGCTGACGCCGAGCTTCCGCATCAGTCGTTCACGATGCGTTTCCACGGTGCGCGGGCTGATGCCGAACGTTGCGGCGATGGCCTTGTTGGTCTGCCCCGACGCAATGCCGCGCAGCACATCGCATTCGCGCGGCGTGAGCTGCGCGATACGCTCCCATGGCGCCTGCCCCGGCAACTCCACTCCCGACGATGCCGGGCGGGAGCCCACAGCCAGGCGCAGCTGCGTGGCAAGCGATGTCGCGGCGCTGTCCTTCACGACGTAGGCACTGGCGCCGGCCAGCCGGCTTTCGCGCGCATATTCCGCATCGTCATACATGCTGAGCATGACCACGGTGAGCTCGGTGCGCTGCGCCTTCAGCAGCCGCACCAGCGCAAGGCCGGACATGTCCGGCAGGCCCACGTCCACCACGGCGGCGTCGGGCAGCAGACGCGCGGCCAGCGCGAGGGCACTCGCACCATCGTTCGCCTCGCCGACGACGTGCATGTCCGGCGCCGCTTCGAGGATGCGGCGCACACCTTCGCGCACGATGGGATGATCGTCTACGACCAACACGCGCAGCGGAGCGACCATGCTCACGTCGGCACCGCTGCGACGTGCACACCGGCACCGAGTACGACGGCGACCCGGGTGCCGCCCAGCGGCGATCGCTCGAGGCTCACGCGTCCACCAAGCGCGGCCAGTCGTTCGCGCATGCCCACCAGTCCCACGTGTCCACCTCGCTCCTGTTCCGTGAGCTTCGCTCGTGTCGGCGGGCCGACGCCATCGTCATCCACGAACAACCGCACCTCGTCACCGTCCATCGAGATCGTGATCCGAAGCTGCGATGCATGCGCGTGACGCAACACATTCGTGATGCCCTCCTGTGCCGCCCTGAACAACGCCAACTCCCGGTCGCGCGGCACCGGCGCCAGCAATTCGGGAGCATCGAGCACCGCCTGCACCTTCCCTTCGCGCGAGACCTGCGCAACCAGCGACCGCACTGCGCTGAGCAGGCCCAGGTCGTCGAGCAGCGAGGGCCGAAGCGCGGCGGTCACCCGTCGCAAGCTCGTGAGACCAGCGGTCACCAGCGCGTCCATCCGGCCCGCCACGCAGGCCGCGCCATCCACACCTTGCAACGCACCGACTTCCATGCGCATGGCACTGAAGAGTTGCCCCGTCTCGTCGTGCAGTTCGCGTGCAAGCCGCTTCCGCTCGTCCTCGTGCTGCTCCACCAGCCGTGAGGAAAGACGCGCGAGCTCGCCGGTCCGTTCCTCGAGCTGCTGTGTGAGCTCGGCCTGCTGCAGCGCCGAGCCCACCTGGCGACCAAGGGCGCGCAGGAACTCCTCGTCAAGCGCACTGAACGGATCGCGCACGTCGCCGGTCAGCACCAGCACGTGGCTCACGGTGGTGTCGTGATAGATCGGTAGCGCCGCGACGAAGCGCTCGCCGCCCGCAGTGCGCGGAATGGAGGCGCTCACGCTTCGCCCTCCACTGACCGCCTGCGCCACCACCGAGTTGACGGGCGGCGGAAGCGCCGCGCCACGCCACGCCTGCGACTTGCCGGCGCCATCGAGCACCGTGGCACCGGCTACGTCGTAGAGCGCCGTGCCGCTCACGCCACGCAGGCGCAGCGGTCGCTGGAGCAGCGCCGCGGCCACGTCGTCGCCGCGGGCGCTGGCCTGCACGTCGGCCGAGAGCAGCGCAAGCGCCTCGAGCCCGCGTCGCAGGTCGTCGATCACCAGCAGGCCAATGCCCGCCACTACGGCAAGGATGAACAGGATGTCGAGATAGTAGCCCCATGGCACCCACGCGCCGCGCGCGCGCAGCAGGGGGTAGTCCAGGTGGTGCACGGCCCAGAGCGTGAAGGCGCCGGCGAGAGTCCACGCACCGGGTGATCCGGTACGCGTGGCGTGTCGGCCGAAGCTGATGCCGGTGACCAGCGTCGCGGCGCTCAAAAATGCGATGGCCGGCACCACCGCGGACATGAAGCTGTCCAGCACGAAGATGGCGACGTAGCTCCAGACCACAGGAAAGAGCGCCAGCAGCGCGAGGCTGGATGTCCAGCGCAGGCCACGCGCAAAGCTCAGCCCCGCTGCCAGGAATCCAAGCGCCGTCCAGCCGGTGAGCACCTGGTGCCAGAACAGCCAGCCGCTCTGCTGCGTACGCAGAAAGCCGATGATCACGCCAACGCGCACAGCATACAGCAGCCAGCTGACGGACCACCAGGCGTAGTACGGCTTCCTGAAGCGTGAGTACAGCCAGGCGCAGTAGCCGGCGCCGCCCAGCGCGATCAGTCCCAGCAGCAGCGCGGCGGCGAACTCCGTCATCGCCGCGATGTCCTCACTCGGTCACCGCGCCACTCGCGATCGGTGTCGGTGGTGCACCGTCACGTGGCGTTGCCGCCAGCGCCTCGCGCGACGCCTGCAGCACGCGAAGCTCCACATCGTGCAATGATCCATGAATCAGGGCACCGCTCGCCTTGGCATGGCCGCCGCCGTCGAACTGTCGCGCGAGTGCGTTCACGTCCACGTTGCCGGAGCTGCGGAAGCTGATCTTCACGCGATTGTGGCCCAAGTCGCGGAAGAACACGGCGAGACGTGTTCCGGCGATGGAGCGCGGATGCTCCACGATGCCGTCCATCTCCTCGCTGGTCACGCGATAGCGTTCCTTCGCGCCGGCCGTCAACGACAGCCAGCTCAAGCCGATCGACTCCTCCACGCCCAGCGACTGCAAGGCCTCGGCGAGCAGGCGCACGCGGCCGGGACTCTGCGACGCGTACACGCGGCGGTACATGAGTTCGGGATCCACGCCGCACGCCAGCAGCTGCGATGCGATGGCGTGCACGCGCGGCGTCGTGTTGCTGAAACGGAAGCCGCCGGTGTCGGTGAGGATCGCGACGTACAGCGCTGTCGCCGTTTCGATGTCGATGGGCAGATCAAGCACCTGCGCGAGATCGAAGACCAATTCGCCGGTGGCCGAGGCACGTGTGTCGGCCACGATGACCGGCGCCGGCGGCTCGTCGCTGGGGATGTGATGATCGATGCAGAAGCGCGGCACGGTCATCTGGCGCACCGTGTCCGACAAGTTGCCGAGACGCTTCACGTCGCTGATGTCCACCACGAGCAGCGCGTCGACATCCGGGTCGCGCAGTGCGGCTGCACCCTGGTCACTGAAGTCCTGCACCGGACCGCCGAGCAGGAAGCGAAACATCGTCGGCCACGGCGTCGGGTTCACGACACGGCAGGCGATGCCGCGCAACGCGAGGAGACGGGAAAGTGCAGCCTCGGAGCCGCAACCATCACCATCGCTGCTGACGTGTGTGGAGAGCGCGACCGTCATGCCGGAGGTCAGCCCGGCAGCGAGGGTGCGAATCGCGTCGATGCGATCCGGGGGCACGGCGAGGATATCGGGGAACGTCTGCATGTCCATGTAGAAAAATAAAGCGGCGCCCGGATGGCCGGGCGCCGCTGAAAAGCTTCGAGCGACTTTGGCGCCTCAATCCCCGGCAGTTCCGGCGGACCGAGCCTCTGCCTTGCCGAGCGTCGAATTTCGCCGTCCGTACAACACATACACTGTGGAGCCGATGGTCGTCCAGACCGCGAGCAGCCCCCAGGTCAATCCCGGCAGCGTCGCCATCATGCCAAGCGTCGAGCCTGCGCCGAGCAGCGGAATGAGCGGCACCAGCGGAGTTCGGAACGGCCGCGGCAGTTCCGGTGACCGCTTTCGCAGCACGAGCACACCAATGCATACCGTGGCAAAGGCAGCCAGTGTTCCACCCGATACCAGATCGCCAAGCAGACCGACCGGAAAGAATGCCGCGATCAGCATGGCGATGACACCGCAGATCACCGTCGACGTGGCCGGCGTGCGGTACTTCGGGTGCACCCGTCCGAACAGCGGCGGAAGCAGGCCATCGCGTGACATCGTGAAGAAGATGCGCGGCTGACCCATCAGCATGACCAGCACGACGCTGGACAGGCCGGCGATTGCACCGATGTTCACGAGATACTCGAGCCAGCGAAGCGACGGCGCCGCACTGATGGCCACCGACACGGGGTGCGGAACGCTGAGGGCGGTGTACGGAGTCAGACCCGTCATGACGAGCGCCATCAGGATGTAGAGCACGGTGCAGATCAGCAGCGAGGCAATCATGCCGATCGGCAGGTCACGCTGCGGATTCTTGGCTTCCTGAGCCGCAGTGCTGACGGCATCGAAGCCGATGTAGGCGAAGAACACCGCCGATGCACCACGCAGCACGCCCGACCAGCCGAACTTGCCCCACTCGCCCGTGTTGGTCGGGATGAATGGTTCCCAGTTCGCACGATTCACGTAGAAGAAGCCGAAGCCGATCACCAGCAGCACGATGCTGGTCTTGATGACGACCATCGCATTGTTGAACGAGGCCGATTCCTGCACGCCGCGCACGAGCAGCGCGGTGATGGCGATGATCAGCAGCACGGCAGGCAGGTTGATCAGGCCGTTGATCACCTCATGTCCGGCGCCGGTGCAGGCGACACGGTCGGCGAAGACCTGTGCGACGCGTGTGGCCGGATCGATGACCGTCAGGCCCGTGCCCGGATCGACGCAGGTGAAGGCACGCACGATCTGGTGTCCGTTCGCGACGCCAAGTGGCGCCGACGCGAGCGACGCCGGAATGTGCAGCCCGACTTCGGCAAGAAACGCACTGAAATAGCCCGACCAGCCGACGGCCACCGTGGACGCGGCAAACAGGTATTCGAGAATCAGGTTCCAGCCGATGAACCAGGCCACACCCTCGCCCATCGTCGCGTAGCTGTACGTGTACGCGGAGCCGGCGATCGGAATCATGCTCGCGAATTCCGCGTAGCAGAGGCCGGCGAACAGGCAGCCAAGACCGGCCAGCACGAACGAAATCGTGACGGCGGGACCCGCGTAATTCGCGGCAGCGTTTCCGGTCAACACGAAGATGCCGGCCCCGATGATCGCGCCAATGCCGAGCAGCGTGAGGTTCATCGCACCGAGCGTGCGCTTGAGGCCGTCGGACTCGTTGCCCGCCTCAGCCTGGAGCGCGGTGATGCTCTTTCTGGACCAGAGTCCCATGGGGCCTGCACGTCAGGAGGGAGATGACACCGCCCTCAGCAGGCGGGGAGGTGTAACGACTTCGCAAGGTCACACGGCTGCAGGACGGAAGTCAATCGCGCCGTCCAGACGTCATCATCCCTTCACCCGTTGACGCGTCCGGTGCACATCACTTCGTGTAGTTGGGCGACTCGCGCGTGATGGTGACATCGTGCGGATGACTCTCGCGCAGCCCGGCCGACGTGATGCGCACGAACTGACTGTCCGTGCGGAGGTCGTCAATCGTGCCGCAACCCACGTAGCCCATGCCACTCCGCAGTCCACCCACCATCTGAAACAGCACGTCGGATACGGGACCCTTGTACGGCACGCGACCCTCGATGCCTTCGGGCACCAGCTTGCGCGCGCTCATCTCGCCGTCCTGGAAGTAGCGATCCGCGCTGCCATCCTGCATTGCCGACAGTGATCCCATGCCGCGGATCGTCTTGAAGCGCCGGCCTTCCAGCAGGATCGTCTCTCCAGGACTCTCCTCGGTGCCTGCCAGCATGGAGCCCATCATTACGCTCGAGGCACCGGCAGCCAGCGCCTTCACGATGTCGCCCGAGTACTTGATGCCGCCGTCGGCGATCACCGGCACATCGCCTGCACCGTCGATCGCATCGAAGATGGCCGTCAGCTGCGGCACGCCCACCCCGGTCACCACACGCGTGGTGCAGATGGATCCTGGCCCCACGCCGACCTTCACCGCATTCACGCCGCGTTCCACCAGCGCCGCCGCCCCGTCACGCGTCGCCACGTTGCCGACGACGAGCTGCACGTCAGGGAAGGTATTCCGCACCTTCGACGTCGCCTGCAGTACGCCGTCGCTGTGACCATGTGCGGTGTCGATGCAGAGCACATCGGCACCCGCGGCAATCAAGGCGCGTGCACGCTCGATGAAGTCACCACCCGCACCAATTGCCGCGGCAACGCGAAGGCTGCCTTGTGCATCCTTGTTCGCGTTCGGGAACTGACGACGCTTGTGAATGTCCTTCACCGTGATGAGTCCACGCAGCACGCCATCGACATCAACCACCGGCAACTTCTCCACGCGACGCTCGCCCATGATGCGCTCGGCCTCGTCCAGCGTGGTGCCCGGGACCGCCGTGACCAGGCGATCCTTTGTCATGGCCTCCTGCACCGGACGATCGAGCGCACGCTCGAACTGCAGGTCGCGGTTGGTGAGGATACCGACAAGCCTGCCGTCGTTGTCCACGATCGGCACACCACTGATGCTGAAGCGCGCCATCAGCGCCACGGCTTCGCGCAGTGATGCATTCGGCGTGAGCGTGATCGGGTTGCGGATGATGCCGCTCTCGCTGCGCTTCACGCGGTCGATCTCGGCGGCCTGCCGATCGATCGACATGTTCTTGTGCACGACACCGATACCGCCCGCGCGGGCCATGGCAATCGCCATCTCGCTTTCGGTGACCGTGTCCATTGCCGCAGCGATCAGCGGCACGTTGAGCGTGATGCCGGTGGTGAACCGGCTCACCGTGCTCACATCTTTCGGGTGTGTCAGCGAGTGCCGCGGCACCAGCAGGACATCGTCGAACGTGAGCGCGTCGTTTTCGCGAATGCGCATGCGCCCGACCAGTGCGGTGGACTGACCGTCAGGCGTGATGCTTCCGCGGACGGGCGACGAAATCGGGGGGCGAGACGTGGTTGCCATCTCGGAAACTAGCGGGCCGGGTGACGAATGTGGTAAGCGCCGCGACGGTCCCGTCATCGTGCCGTGGAACGCAGGTCGCGCGTGTCGTGGCGCTCACCGCGCGCCGCCGCCTACCCGCGCAGCGCGCGCCGTACGCGCTTGCGGATACTCGGCGGCAGGAAGAAGGCTGCGGCGGCGAGCGTCGCGCCCAGGTTCAAGCCGCTGAGCGATCCCGGATGTCCCGTCCAATGATCCTCGAGCACGTCCTGGCCGGCGTGGCTCACCATCCGCTGCAGCGCGAGCACCAGCAAATAAAGATCGTCCACCTGACCCAGGAACGGGATGAAGTCCGGGATCACGTCGATGGGGCTGACGATGTACGCGGCGGCGGCCAGCACCAGCAGCTTGTCGACCAGCGCGACGCGCGAGTCACGCGCCATGCCCCAGAGCAGGCGCAGGTAGTGCGGAATCTCGCGTAGCGCGCTCGTGACGGTGCGGCGTGCGCCGGTACGCGGAGCGCCCGTCGGCCGATCGCCCGATGATGAAGGCCAGCTACCACCGGCATCCTCTGCCGCCGGGGGTGCTGTGCGGCCCATATGCGGAATATCCACTCGCGGGCGGCGCTCGTCGGGGCGTTGGTTCATCGTGCGGGACCTTCGCCGGCGCTGCTGCCAGGCCGTGTGGGCGGCATGGCCGCGCTGTCAGCCGTGGCAGCGCGGGCAGCGCGAGACGCCGCACCAGCGAGATCGTTTGCGACACTCTGCCCGGCAGCGGCGACACCGCTCAGCACACCCACAGCCTTCTGCATGAAACCAAGAGTTTCCGCGACGCTGCTCGCGGAGACCTTGCCGGCACGCAGGCTCTCCTCGACCGTCTCCTGCAGCTTCACCAGCAGACCGACGGCACCGGTGGGCGCCTCGAGACGGCTGTACTTCGATTCAAGAAACTCGACGTAGTCCAGCACCTGGAATGCCCGCTCATCCGACAGCGTGTCGAACTTGGCGAGCAGGCGGTCACGCAGATATGGGCTGAGCGGCATGAATCCGGAGCTTGAGGACGGCAAGGAGGAACATGGAATCGGAGGAACAGCAATTTACCCTGGCTGCATCACCGCGTTCAGGGGCGTTCGGGGCGTGCGGGACGGAACTTCCGGGCTGCGCTCGAGAACGGGTCGTCCGGCCCGCGAGTCGACGGCGCAGGCGTTGGTTTCGCGACAGATGTCGGTTTCGCTGCAGGAGTCGCGGCCGCGGCTCCGGAGCGCTCGCGAGCGGCGGGTGCCGACTGCGCAACCGATGTCTTCGTGGGCGTTGACTTCGCGAGTGCCGGCTTCAGCGGCAGCGTGTTCACGGTGTCGAACGTCGTACCCGGCGGGAGCGAATCGACTGTCGCGCTTTTCGTGCGTCCCCCGCGCCAGCGTGCCCGCGTGCCGCGCACATCGATGTGCACGTACGGCCATCCCGCACCATCCGGTGTGATGTACAAGCCGATGCCGCCCACGAGATCCGGATACCGGCGCTCCACGATCTCCGCGGCCGACGCCACCAGGCGCGCGTCGATTTCCGTCAACCGGCCATCGTTGTTGGCGTCGATCGCGATATCGGCCGCGTCGCCGTACATGTGCCGGCTGTCGGACGCGCTGCTGGCAAGCGATCCGTTATACGAGGGACTTCGGAAGCCGCTGGCCACGTTGAGCTTCACCGACGATGCCGGCACCCCACGCATCTGCGCCACTTCCGAGACGACCAACTCGATCTTGTCCAGCAGCGGCTCGCGCACGTGCAGATACCGGGGATAGTCGTTCTGCTCGTCATGCACCACGAAGTCACTCAGGCGCAGGTGCGGCGAGAGCGGGAAGTCACTGAGGCGTTTTCTCACCTCGACGAACCCGCGTGGCACGGTGCCGCCGCCATCCTTCGGCCAACGCCCGAGGTGATAGCCGTTGATGCCGGTCGCGCGGGCATTCGGCATGGGGTACTCCACCAGCAGCGCAAGATCGGCAACCGTGTCGGCCATACCAGCGCGTGAAAGCACGAGCCAGAAGGCGCCCGGTCGGGAGGGTGCGCGTAACACGCCATCAGCCGAGTACGTGGAAACGGACTCGTTGGGCGAGCCGTCGAATGCAATCCACTGCGCTTGCAGGTTGTCGGTCGGGCCGCCGAAGGCAATCGGCAGATACAACCGTTCGCCGGGCAGCACGACACGCACCCGGACGGCTCCACTGTGGCCGAACGATCCGGCGGTGAAGCGCCGCGACGGCGGCCCACCGGCTGCAGTTGGTGTGGCAGGAAGGCCTTCAGGGACGCGTGCGGCTGCCGGTGCCGCAGGCGGCGCGAGCTCTGCCGCATCGAAACCTTCGGGAACGCTCGCCCGGTGCGCTGCCAGCGCGATGCCCACCGGCAACACGACCGCGAGCGCCACCTTCACAAAGCGCAACTTCTGATTGGGCGGCCGGCTGCGGAGCGGCAGCTCCTCGTCCTGCTCCAAGCCATCGAGCACGGACAGGCCAAGCAGGCCGATTGGCGTCCGTGCCTTACGCGCCTCCCCATCGAGCAGGGGTTCCGCGGACGTCGACGTGGACAAAGGGTCCGTGTGCATCGGTTGCATGATAACGTCCCATACCGCCAATCAACTCCGGATGTGCCAACTCCACGCGTTTCACGGCCTCGATGATCGGTTCGGCATCACGCACGGTGATGCGCCGATCGCCATCGAGGTCATCCATGTTGCCGTCGCGATCATTGTCCACGAAAATGTCGGACGCATCACCGTACTGGTGCCGGCTGTCGTCGGCGCGACCACCCTTGCCGACGCCCTGCTGGTTGTAGAACGGATGGCGGAACCCGCTCATCACCTGCACATGGCCTACGCGATGACCCATGACGTTGAGCTCAGCGATCACCAGCTCGAGCTTGTCGATCAACGACTCGCGAAGCACGACGTACTTCGGCCATACCGTGAATTGATCCTTCGTCAGGAAATCACGCAGGCGGAAATGCTCCGACAACTGCAGGTCCTGATTGGCCTGCGTGACCTGGATGAAGCCAGGCGGATTGTCGTACGCGGCAGAACGCGAGGCGCGTATTTCGCCGGGCCAGAAGCCCATGCGGTACAGCCCCATGCGGCCGCTGACCTTGGCTTCGAACGGCACCATGGATACGACCGTCAGTGCTGCGACCCCCGGACGTGCCGTCGCAACATCCGGTGCTGCGCGGCGCATGGCGTCCAGCGCGCGCTCCAGTTCCACCGCGTCCACGGGCGGCAGGAATCGCGCTCGCAGTTTGCCGCTGAAACCAAGCAGCGAATCGTCCAGGGCCAGCAGGTCGGTCGGCGCCGGCGCAGTGAGCGACGGCGCGAGCTCAGCGTGCGCTGTCCGTGGTGCGGCAAGATGCAGCGAACCCGCCCCGGCGATCAGCAGTGCGGCAAACAATGAACGTCCAGTCATGCAAAGACTCCCGCGTCTCGGATGCAAGTTCAACTCGTACACCAGTCTCGGCAGATGCGTGCTCACGCAATGGCGAAAGTTTGCCTTCGATTCAACGTCAAGCTGGCCGGACGTTCAGCCCGTTCGCGTCATCCCATAACAGTACGGCTATCGATGAGCATCGGACGTATCGGTGCCGATTGCCCGAGGCCGTCTACATGCAGACAATGGCAACGCATTGCGGCGTGAGCAGGCAATACCGCTGACATGCGGAGCATGCCGCTGTATCGGGTTCAGTAGATGTACACGGCCGCGCCGACGGGAATCATCTTGTACAATGTCTCGATATCCTCGTTACGCAATCGGACGCAGCCATGGCTCACGCTGCGACCGATGGTGGTGGGCGCGTTCGTGCCGTGCAGTGCGTACCCGTCGCCCAGGTTGAGGCGGTGCGTGCCAAGGACTTCCTTGTAGCGTCGTGCATTCGATTCGCCGGGTGGAATGATGATCCGCCGACCGGCTACGAGTTCCTTGCCGTCACTCGCGGTGAGCACCTGTTCGCTGCCGTCAGCATACCGTTTCACCAGCTGGTTGCCTCGAGTGGTGATGACGCCGTCGGCGACCGGAATCACCTGTCCTCGCTTCATGCGGAGAATGCCGAGCCCTTTCTTGCCGGCCTGCTCCACGAAGTGCCAGTCGGGTGGAATCCATGCCGGCGCCGTCTCCTTGCTGCGCACGGTGAGCTTGCCGCGCGGTGTGTCGAACTTGTAGGTCTGCTTGCTGCCGGAACCCTGCAGGGTGCGACCACTGCCGCTGGCCACGCGGGTCGTGAACAGATCCGTGGTGCCATCGCGCACCCAGAGCCTGTTGTCGGCCAGGCTCACGATGATGTACGGAATCGTGTCCTGCGGCAGGCCGCGGCGGCGGACCACGCGCAGCGAGTCGGTGAGCCTGGTGATGGTGTCGCGCGCGGCATCGATCACAGCGGCTTCCCGCGCGCTGCCGTCTCGCACGGTGTCGCGAGACTGCATGGCGCGCCACGTCTTTTCGCCCTCGAATCCTGCGACACCGGCGCTGCATAATGCCAGCGCGCCGACACACCAGGCCAGCATCCTGAGTCCGCGTCCGTCGCCCGCCATCAGAACAGCACCGCCTTCATGCCGCGCACGAGGTTCGGGCGCATGGCCGCGAAATCGCGACGGGAGAGGATGATCAGCCGAGGGCCGGGGGCAACATCCAGGCCGCCAAGCAGGACCGCCGCAGCGTCACCACCCTCGATCACGGTGCCGTCAGTCAAGGTGATGCTTTCAGCGAGACTTTCCGGCGCCACCGGAATGGCATTGCCGAGGGAATCGACTGTCGGTGTGGTCGACTGCACCGTTGCCGCTTCGATCGCAGCGATGCTCTGCGTGCCACGAGTCGGCGCGGCACCACGAAAGCGGGCCGGCATGCTGCGCAGCGTGATCCCGTCGCGTACCAGCGCCACCGCCCCCCGACGACGTATAGAACAACAGCGGATAATTCCTCCCGGCCTTCAGCGATTTCGGCAGATAGACATGATAGTTCGAGCCTCCCGCATTGATCGGGCCGACAACCTCGCCGAGGGGATGCGCCAGCGCGGCTGCGGTGCCCGCTTCAGGCGCATCGGATCCAAAGTGCTTCTTCAATACCTCGCGGTCCGCAGCAGCCAGCTTGTCCAGCGGCACCTTTACGAGCCGGCCGGCGGCTTCAAAGATCACCGTTTCGTTCTCGAGCCCCGTCGCCTTGCCCTCCAGGCTGGTCCCCGCCGTAGACTTCCAAATCCTTGTCTCCGTGGGAGCGGCGGCGTGGGCGAGGCATGGCAGTAGCAATGGCAGGAAGAAACGGAGTGTCTTGTTCATGGTAAATGTGGGTAATTCACTTCGGGGAC